>Ga0207950_100025_pt1 | contig 88243 bp, 81 predicted proteins | sample Subbio11_8B_AprC_FD_184814 | JGI IMG/M metagenome (GOLD analysis project Ga0207950, IMG submission 184814) | Serpentinite rock and fluid subsurface biosphere microbial communities from McLaughlin Reserve, California, USA - CR11_8B_AprC (SPAdes) | ecosystem: Environmental > Terrestrial > Deep... | reverse complement strand
AGCCCTGGCGGTACATCGCTTTGACTATGCCGAGGACGGAATCACGCGGCTCGGCATGGAGGATTTGTGCAGCTTGCTGGCGCTGCGCCCCGAGCAAAAGTATGAGTCGACCTGGGAGAAGGTGGCCAACCGCATCAAGGATGTCACGCCGGTGCAGAACCAAGGCCAAGCCTTGTCCGACCTCGGTAACCTGCTGCTGCTCACCTATGCGCTGCGCAATGCGGACTGCCACACCAAGAATATTGCCCTGCTGTACTCAGGCCTCTCGGACGTGCGCCTGGCGCCGGTCTATGACATGCTGACCATTGCCGTCTACGACGACTACTGCGACAACCCTCCCGGGATGTCCGTAGGCGGACGCAGCACGTGGCGCCCAGGCAAGGCCTTGGAGGTCTACCTCCAGGCACGCTGCGGCCTGAAGCCGGCGGAGGTCGGCCAACGGGTTGAGCGCCTCTGCGAGGCGATGGTGGATGTTTCCACGGAGGCCGTACGGGCGAGTCGGGACTACGAGTCGTTTGGACTGGTGGGCCCTCGCATGTTGAAGGCCTGGAATGAAGGCATGAACAGCCTGCGACTGAGCAAGGCTTGGAGTCTTCCTTCCCTGGAGCCCGTGCTGCAGGCAGAAGGCTTCGCAGAGGTGGTACAGCCCAAGGCGCCGGCGCGCGCTAAGATAGGGAAGTCCCACCTGCCCTTGATGAGCTGAGCCCGAGAGAAAAAAGGCAGGGGTGGGCGCTCCATCGGAGGCCTCTCGCTGAAAACCACTACGGTCAGGCCTTGGCTTGGGCATGAAAAACCGCCGCCGTAGCTGTCACATCCCAGACGATCGTAGGGGCGTTTGTGGAGCCCCGCTCAGGCCGTGCCGCCCACCGTCAGCCCGTCGATGCGCAGCGTCGGCTGGCCCACGCCCACCGGCAGGCTCTGGCCCTCTTTGCCGCAGGTGCCCACGCCGCTGTCGAGCGCAAGGTCGTTGCCGATCAGGCTCACTTTTTTCAGCGCCTCGGGGCCGCTGCCCACCAGGGTGGCGCCCTTGACTGGGTATTGCAGCTTGCCGTCCTCGACCCACCACGCCTGGCTGGCGCTAAAGACGAACTTGCCGCTGGTGATATCGACTTGGCCGCCGCCAAAGTTGCTGGCGTACAGGCCGCGCTTGATGCTGGCGATGATTTCTTGCGGCTCTTTGTCGCCCGCCAGCATGTAGGTGTTGGTCATGCGCGGCATGGGCAGGTGGGCGTAGCTCTCGCGCCGGGCGTTGCCGGTGGGCCTGACGCCCATGAGGCGCGCGTTCAGGCTGTCTTGCAGGTAGCCGCGCAAAATGCCGTCTTCGATCAGCACGTTGCGCTGGCTGGCGCAGCCTTCGTCGTCGATGTTGAGCGAGCCGCGCCGGTCTGCTAGGGTGCCGTCGTCGAGCACCGTCACGCCCTTGGCCGCCACGCGCTTACCGATGCGGCCGGCAAAGGCGCTCGAGCCCTTGCGGTTGAAGTCGCCCTCGAGCCCATGCCCCACGGCCTCGTGCAGCAGCACGCCCGGCCAGCCGGGGCCGAGCACCACCGTCATCTCACCGGCGGGCGCGGGGCGGCTCTCGAGGTTGGTCAGGGCCGATTGCACGGCCTCGCTCACATACCGCGCGATCTGCGCTTCGTCAAAGCGCGCCAGCCCAAAGCGGCCGCCGCCGCCAGAGGAGCCCGATTCGCGCCGCCCGCCCTGTTCGGCGATCACGGTCAGCGACAGGCGCACCAGCGGGCGCACGTCGGCGGCCAGGGTGCCGTCGGCGCGCGCCACCAGCACCACGTCGTACTCGCTGGCCAGGCTGGCCATGACCTGCACGATGCGCGGGTCGTGCGCCTTGGCCAGCGCCTCGACGCGCTCGAGCAGCGCCACCTTGGCGGCGCTGTCGAGGCTGGCGATCGGGTCGTGCTCGGGGTAGAGCGAGCGCGCCTTGGCGACCTTGCGCGCGCCCACCTTGGTGCGGCCCTGCTGGCCTTGGGCGCCGATGCTGCGCACGTTTTGCGCCGCGTCGTGCAGGGCGGCCCACGACAGGTCGTCGGAGTAGGCGAAGGCGGTTTTGTCGCCGCTCACGGCGCGCACGCCCACGCCTTGGTCGATGCTGAAGCTGCCGCTCTTGACGATGCCTTCTTCGAGGCTCCAGCCCTCGGAGCGGGTGTACTGGAAGTAGAGGTCGGCGTCATCGACCCCGGGGGCCATGAGCAGGCTCAGGGTGCGGCGCAGATGGGTTTCGTCGAGCCCGTAGGGTTCGAGCAACAGGCTGTGGGCAGTGGCCAGCCGGGCCAGGGTGGGTTCGCGTGCAATCATGGGCCCCATTGTAGGAACTTGCGCCCGACCGTGCAGGAACTGGTGCCGCCGCAGCTTGCCGCGTAAGGGCCGTGCTCAGGATTGCAGCAGCCGCTTGGAGCGCCCGATGGCGAGCAAAATCCCCAAGCTGGCCCCGAGCGTGAGCATGGCCGTGCCGCCAAAGCTCATGAACGGCAGCGGCAGCCCGACCACCGGCAAAATGCCGCTGACCATGCCGATGTTCACAAAGGCATAGACAAAATGCACCAGCGTCAGCGCGCCGGCCAGCAGGCGGGTGAACAGGGTCGGGGCTTCGAGGGCGATTTTGAGGCCGCGCCAGACCAGATAAAAGTACGCTCCCAGCAGCAGCAGCACACCCAAAAAGCCAAATTCCTCGGCGTAGGCGGCAAAAATGAAGTCGGTGGTGCGCTCGAGCACGAAGTCGAGCTGGGTCTGGGTGCCTTGCAGCAGCCCTTGGCCCCAGAGCCCGCCCGAGCCGATGGCGATCATGCTCTGGATGATGTGAAAGCCGTTGCCCAGCGGGTCGGCGGTGGGGTTGAGCAGGGTGCAGACGCGCACCTTTTGGTAGTCGTGCAGCAGCACCCAGTCCACCCCGCGCTGGCACCAGTGCGGCTCCATCACCACCAAGGTGACGATGCCCGCCAGCCCCAGCAGCACCGGCGGGACGATCAGCTTCCAGCTCAAACCGGCAAAGTAGATCACGAACAGGCCCGAGGAGGCGATGAGCAGGCTGGTGCCGAGGTCGGGCTGGCTCATGATCAGCGCCGTGGGTGCGGCCACGATCACTGCGGCCACCAAAAAATCGGGCCACTGCAACTGGCCCTCGCGCTTGTGAAACCACCAGGCCAGCATCATCGGCATGGCCAGTTTTATGATTTCGCTCGGTTGCATGACGATGAAGCCGAGGTCGAGCCAGCGCTGCGAGCCATTGCGCTCGATCCCCACCCACTCCACCGCCAGCAGCAGCAGCAAGCCGCCCACGTACAGCGGTGCAGCCAGCGCCAGCCAGCGCTGCGGCGGAATCTGCGCCACCACGAACAACACCCCGGCGGCGATCAGCAGGTTGCGCACGTGCAGCTCGAAGCGCCCCGGCATTTCGAAGGCGGCCGAATACATGGCCAGCAGCCCGAGCGTGCTCAGGAGCGCAATCGCCAGCAGCAGCGGGCCGTCGAAGCCCTGCACCAGCGGCAAGGCCCGGCGCCACAAGGGTTGGTTTTGGATCACGACGGCCATGGCGGCACATTATCCTACGTGCGCGGCGCTGTTACATTGCGCCCCATGGCCAAAGACAAGTCCCACTACAGCTGCCAGCAATGCGGCGGAACGACGCCGCGCTGGCTCGGCAAATGCCCACACTGCGGGGCCTGGAACAGCCTGCTCGAAACCGCGCCGGAGCCGCAAACGGCGGGCAAAAACCGGCTTAGTGCCGCGGGGCCTACCGGGTTGGTGGCGGCGGCCGAACTGGCGCCGATCTGCGATATTGAGGCCAGCGAGGTCGCGCGCACCCCCACTGGGCAAGAGGAGCTGGACCGCGTGCTCGGCGGCGGCATCGTGGCTGGGGGCGTGGTGCTGATCGGTGGCGACCCCGGCATCGGCAAATCGACCCTGCTGCTGCAAGCGCTGGACGCCATGCAACGCCAAGGCCTGCCCACGCTGTACGTGAGCGGCGAAGAGAGCGCGGCCCAGCTGGCGCTGCGCGCGCGCCGCCTCGGGCTGGCGGCGAGCCCGGTGCCGGTGCTGGTCGAGATCGGGCTCGAGGCCATACTGGCCACGCTGGCGCGCGAGCGCCCGGCGGTGGCGGTGATCGACTCGATCCAGACCCTGTACTCCGATCAGCTCAGCTCCGCCCCCGGCTCGGTGGCCCAGGTGCGCGAGTGCGCCGCTTACCTGACGCGCGCCGCCAAGGCCAGCGGCAGCGCCATCGTGCTGGTCGGGCACGTAACCAAAGAGGGCACGCTGGCCGGGCCGCGCGTGCTCGAGCACATGGTCGATACGGTGTTGTATTTCGAGGGCGACAGCCACGGCCCCTACCGCCTGATCCGGGCGATCAAAAACCGCTTCGGCGCCGTGAATGAGATCGGCGTCTTTGCCATGACCGAGCGCGGCCTCAAGGGCGTGAGCAACCCGAGCGCGATTTTTTTGAGCCAGCACAGCCAGCCGGTGCCGGGCAGTTGCGTGCTGGTCACACTCGAGGGCACGCGGCCGCTGCTGGTCGAGATTCAGGCGCTGGTGGACAGCGGCGGCCCGAGCCCGCGCCGGCTGAGCGTGGGGCTGGAGCGCGAGCGCCTGGCGATGCTGCTGGCGGTGCTGCACCGCCACGCCGGGGTGTCGTGCAGCGACCAAGACGTGTTCGTCAACGCCGTGGGCGGGGTGCGCATCAGCGAGCCGGCGGCCGATCTGGCGGTGCTGCTGGCGATCGCGTCGTCGCTGCGCAACCGCGCCTTGCCGCAGGGTTTTTTGGCGTTTGGCGAGGTCGGGCTGGCGGGCGAGGTGCGCCCGGCGCCGCGCGGACAGGAGCGGCTGCGCGAAGCCGCCAAACTGGGTTTTACGGCCGCTCTGTTGCCCAAGGCCAACATGCCCAAAAAATCGGATCTGGCGCAGCACAAGGCCTTGGCCGGCATGACGCTGCACCCGGTCGAGCGCATCGAAGAGGCACTCGACCTAGTGCGTGGCTTTTGAACCCAAGTTGAACCCGGCCCGCAATGCCCGCGCTTGCGTTTGCTTGCTGCTGTGCAGCATAATGGCCGCATGAACCAACGCCCAAGCCCCACCAAACCCCTGCCCATCGACCTCGCCTTGCAAGGCGGTGGTTCCCATGGTGCTTTCACTTGGGGCGTGCTGGACCGCTTGTTGCAAGACGAAACCCTAGAAATCGCCGCCATCAGCGGCACCAGCGCCGGGGCCATGAACGCGGTGGCGCTGGCCGCCGGGCTGATGGAGGGCGGCCGCGAGGGCGCGCGCAAAACCCTGCGCGCGTTCTGGACCCAGGTGGGGGCGCAATCGCCCTTTGCGCTGCTGCAGCCGGCCATGGGCGGGATGGTGAATGCGTGGACGGCGCGCCTGCCCGGGGTGCAAGCTTGGCAGCAGGCCAGCCAGGAGTCGATGCGCTGGTGGAGCAAGGCCATCGGTCAGCCCTTTTCGCCGTATCAGTTCAACCCGCTGGACCTGAACCCGCTGCGCGGCATCCTAGAGCGCACGATCGATTTTGAGCGCGTGCGCGCCTGCACCAAAACGCAGCTGTTCATCGCCGCCACGCACGTGCACACCGGCGCCTTGCGCGTGTTTCGCCAGCACGAGCTCAGTGCCGAGGTGGCGCTGGCTTCGGCTTGCTTGCCCACGCTGTTTCAGGCCGTGGAGATCGACGGCGAACCCTACTGGGACGGCGGCTACGCCGGCAACCCCTCGCTCATGCCGCTGATCGACGACAGCCCGGCCGACGACTTGCTGCTGGTGCAGATCAACCCGATGCTGCGCAGCCAGGTGCCGCAGCAGGTGGCCGACATCATGGATCGGGTCAACGAGATCACCTTCAACGCCAGCCTGCTCAAAGAGCTGCGCACGATCCAGCTGCTCAAAAACCTGATCGAGCAAGACGGCCCGGCGGCCTCGCACCCCGGGCGCGACCCGCTCATGGCGCGCATCGCCGCGCTGCGCACGCACCGCATCGACGGCGGCGCGGCGCTGGTCGAACTGGGGGCGGCGTCTAAAGTGCGCACCGATCCGCCCTTCTTGCTCGGCCTGTTTGCACGCGGCCACAGCGTCGCCGACGCTTGGCTGCAAGCCCACCGCGCCGACATGGGGCAGCGCGCCACGCTCGATTTGCGCCGCGAGTGCGGGCTGGTGGGTGGCTGCGAGAGCTTCTGAAGCAGGCCAAGGCGCCTAGGCTGTCAAAGTGGCGCCCGCTGCGGCTTCAATGCCCGCCGGTGGCGCGGTACAGGGCGACCCGGTTTTGCAGCAGGGCAAAGCGCAGCTGCACCAGTTGTTGTTCGGCGGCAAAGGCGCTGCGCTGGGCATCGAGCAGATCCAGTTGGCTGGCGCTGCCCAGCGCCAGCAGCCGCGCGCTCAGGTGGGCGCGCTGGCTTTCGGCCTGCCACAAAGCCTGTTGCGCGGTGTATTCGGCCTGCATAAAAGTTTGGCTGGCGAGCGCGTCGCGCACCTCCTTGAATGCGCTTTGTATGGCCTGCTCGTACTGCAGCAGGGCGATGTCGCGCTCGGCCTGCGATGCCGCCAAGCGCGCCCGGTTGGCGCCGTAATCGAACAGCGGCAGCAGGGCTTGCGGGGCCAGCGTCCAGCCCCAACTGCCGCTGGCAAACAGGCCAGCCAGTTCGGTGCTGGCGCTGCCGAGCTGGGCGGTGAGCGCGATGCGCGGAAAGAAGGCTGCGCGTGCCGCTCCGATCTGCGCTTGGGCGGCAGCGAGCCGCTGCTCGGCGGCGCGCACATCGGGGCGCTGCAGCAGCACCTCGGAGGGCAGGCCGACGGCCACCGGCTGCAGCAGCGCCAGCGTCGTTTGGCTGCTGCGGGTGTCGCTGGGCAAGGGCGCCGGCGTGCTGGTGCTGGGGTCGTGCAGCGGCCCCGCCAACTGCTGCAACTGGTGCAAGGCCAACTGCAACCGGCGCTGCTGGCGCGCTTGCGCCACCCGCGCGGCTTGCACCAGCGCCTCGCTGTGCTGGCGCTGCAGGGCCGAGGCGGTGCCGTGCTGCAAGCGCAGCTGCACCAGGCGCAAGCTGGCCTCGTGGTTGGCCAAGGTGCGCTGCGACACCTCGAGCAGGGCGTGCGCGCTTTGCACCTCCAGCCATGCCGCCACCACCCCAGACACCAAGCTCACGCGCACCCAGCGCTCGGCTTCGGCTGATGCCAGGTACTGCGCCCGCGCGGCCTCCGATAGGCTTTTCAGTCGGCCAAAAAAGTCGATTTCCCAGCTGGAAACCAGCAGCCCGGCGCGGTACTGGTTGCCCATGGCGCCGTCACCGCCCGCGCGTTGGGCGTCGGCGGCGGCAGCCAGCGTAGGGCCTTGGGCGGCGCGGCGCTGCTGCCATTGGGCTTGCAGTTGCGCCATTTGGCGCTGGGCGATGCGGGCATCGAGGTTGTGCTCCAGCGCTTGCTTGATGAGGGCGCGCAGCTCGGGGTGCTGCACCCAATCGGCCCAAGGCAGGGGGGTGCTGGGGTGCGTGGCGGCGCTTGCGCTTGGTTCGGCCGTGGCCCAGTCGGGTGGCAAGGGCAGGTCGGGGCGCTGGTGCGGTTGCAATGGCGCGCACGCGCCTAGGGCCAGCGGCAGCGCCAAGGCCAGCGCCAAGCGGGTGCTGTGCAAGCGGGGGGTGTAAATATTGGAGGTTTTATTCATGGCCTGCTCCTAGGCTGGTGGCGCGGTTTGAAGCGCCAGCGCGGGGTTCGCCCAGGGTGCGCACCAGCACATAAAACAGTGGCACCAGCAACACGCCCAGCACCACGGCGCTGACCATGCCGCCGACCAAGGCGGTGCCGATGACCTGCTGGCTCAAGGCGCCGGCGCCGCTGGCCAGCATCAGGGGCGTGACGCCGGCGATGAACGCCGTCGAAACCATGACGATGGCCCGCAGGCGCAAGCGCGCTGCCACCAGCGCCGCCTCCATGGCGCTGCGGCCTTGGGTTTGCAGGGTTTTGGCAAATTCGACGATCAAAATCGCGTTCTTGGCCGATAAGCCCACGATCGTCACCATGGCGATCTGAAAATAAATGTCGGCCTCAAACCCGCGCCACAGCAGCGCCAGCAGCAAGCCGATCACCCCCAGCGGCACCACCAGCAGCACCGCCAGCGGCAGCTTCCAACTGCCGTACAGAGCCGCCAAACACAGGTACACGGCCAACAGCACAAAGCCCAGCACCACCAAGAACTGCGCCCCGGCGCGTTCTTCCTCGAGCGACTGGCCGGTCCACTCAAAGCCAAAACCGGGCGGCAACTGCTGCGCCAAGCGCGCCATTTCGGCCATGGCGGCACCGCTGCTCATGCCCTCTGCGGCTTGGCCGTTGATGCGCATGGCCGGAAAGCCGTTGTAGCGCACCGTTTGCGTGGGCCCTTGCACCCAGCGCGTGCTGGCAAAGCTCGACAGCGGCACCGCCTGCCCGTGGCGATTGGGCACCGTCAGGCGCAGCACGTCGTCGGGCGTCATGCGCGCCGACGCGTCGGCCATGACGATGACGCGCTGCAGCCGCCCCTGGTTGGGAAAATCGTTCACGTAGGCCGAGCCCAGCGCCAGGCCTAGGGTTTGGCCGATGTGCTCAAAGCCCACCCCCAGCGCAGCGGCGCGTTCGCGGTCGATGTCCACCTGCAGCTGCGGCGCCGGCTCGAGCCCGTCGGGGAACACCTGCGCCAACACCGGGCTTTGCGCGGCCAGCCCGAGCAGCTGGTTGCGTGCCGCCAGCAAGGCCTCGTGGCCCATGCCGCTGCGGTCTTGCAAGCGAAAGCTAAAGCCCGAGGCGCTGCCCAGCTCCGGGATGGGGGGTGGGCTGAGCGGAAAAACCACCGCGTCGCGCACGCCCGACAAAGCCATGAAGGCGCGCCCGGCCAGCGCTTGGGCGCTGCTTTCGGGCGCGCTGCGCTCGCTCCAGTCGGTCAGGGTTACGAAGGCCAGCGCGGCGTTTTGGCCTTGACCCGAAAAGCTAAAACCCAGCACGCCCACCATGCTCTCGACCTCGGGCTGCGCGAGCATGAACTGCTCCACTTGTTGCATCACCGCCTGGGTGCGCTCTTTGGAGGCCCCGGGCGGCAGCTGCACATTCACCAGCAGCGAGCCTTGGTCTTCGTTGGGCAGAAACGACGCCGGCAGCCGTTGGTAGGCCAGCAGCGCCAGCGCGATCAGCAGCGCGTAGATGAGCATGGTGCGCCCGGGCCGGCGCAAAATCCAGCCGAGTGCGACCAAATAGCGCTGCGTGCCGGCGTCAAAGCGCCGATTGAAAGCGCCAAAAAACCCGCGCTGCGCGCCGTGTTGCGGCAGCGCCTGCTTGAGCACCAGGGTGCACAGCGCCGGGGCCAAGGTCAGGGCCAGAAAGGTGGACAAGCTCACCGATAGCGCCAGCACCACGGCAAACTGGCGCAAGATGTTGCCCATGGCGCCATCAAAAAACGCCAGTGGCACGAACACCGACAGCAGCACCGCCGTGGTGCCGATGATGGCACCCGAGATCTGCTTCATGGCCTTGATCGCGGCCTGGCGCGCGGCCAGCCCTTCTTCGCGCATCAGGCGCTCCACGTTTTCGACCACCACGATCGAGTCGTCCACCACGATGCCGATCACCAGCACCATGGCAAACAAGGTCAGCACGTTGATCGAGTAGCCCAGCGCCAGCAGCCCGGTCATGGCCCCCAGCAGCGTGATCGGCACCACGATGGCCGGAATCAGGGTGTAGCGCCAGCTCTGCAAAAACAGAAAGATCACCGCCACCACCAGCAGCAGCGCCAGCGCCAAGGTGATCACCACTTGCTGCACCGACAGCGCGACGAAGCGCGAGGTGTCGTAGGGGATGGTCCACTGGATGCCCGTGCCCAAGTGCGGTTCGAGCCGGGCGAGCTCGGCGCGCACCGCTTGGGCGGTGGCCAGCGCGTTGCCATCAGCGGCGAGCTGGATGCCGATGCCCAAGGCCGGCTGGCCGTTGAGGCGAGCGCTGGTGGCGTAGAGCTGGCCCCCGAGTTCGACCCGGGCCACATCGCGCAGGCGCACGGTGGAGCCGTCGGGGTTGGCGCGCAACAGCAGGTTTTCAAATGCGGCCACGCTGCTCAGTTGGCCATCCACGCGCACGGTGGCCACCATGCTCTGCCCGGCCACGCTCGGCAGCGCCCCGATTTCGCCCGCCGCCACCTGCAGGTTTTGGCTGCGGATGGCGCTGAGCACGTCGGCGCTGCTCAGGCCCAGGCTTTGCAGCCGCACCGGGTCGAACCAGACCCGCAGCGCTTGCTCGGAGCCAAACAGCAGCACCCGGCCTACGCCGGGCACGCGCTGCAGCGCGGGCACCACGGTGCGCGCCGCTTGGTCGCCCAGCGCGTACAGGTCGGGCTTCGCGTCGCTGCTGCTGAGCATCATGAAGAGCAAAAAGTTGTTGTTCACCTCCTCGACGCGCACGCCTTGCTGCACCACGCTGGCGGGCAGGCGCGGCAAGGCACGGTTGAGGCGGTTTTGCACATCCACCTGCGCCATGCGCACGTCGCTGCCTTGCTCAAAGCTCAGGGTCAGGCTGCCGCTGCCGTCGGCTTGGGCCACCGACTCCATGTACATCAGGCCGGGCGAGCCGTGCATTTCGCGCTCGATGATGGCCAGCACGCTGTCTTCGAGCGTCTGCGCCGAAGCGCCCGGAAAGGCGGTGGCGATCTGGATCGCCGGCGGGGCCACCGCCGGGTACTGCTGGATCGGCAGTTGGGTCAGCGACAACGCGCCCGTGGCGGCGATGAAGAGCGCGATCACCCACGCAAAAATGGGGCGGTCTATAAAAAAACGCGACATATGCGGCCCTGTGCTTTAGCGTGGGGTGGCAGGTGTCGCCGGGGCCGCCGGTGCCTGCCAGGGCACTGGGCGCACCGTGGCACCGGGGGCTGCGCGCTGGAAGCCTTCGACGAGCACGCGCTCGCCGCTGGCCAGGCCAGAGAGCACCAGCACCTGCCCGCGCTCCGTAGGCCCTACTTGCACCGGGCGCATAGCCACTTGGTCGGACGCATCGACGATCAAAACGTGTGCCCCAGCGGGGCCGTGCTGCAGCGCTTGCAGCGGCAGCGCCACCGCCGCCGCTTGGGTTTGTGCCAGCCGCACGCGCACAAACAAGCCCGGCATGAGCAGGCCCTCGGGGTTGGGCACCACGGCGCGCAGCGTCACTTGGCCGCTGCTGGGGTCTGCGTTGAGGTCGGTAAACAGCAGGCGCCCGGGGTGTGGGTGCAGGCTGCCGTCTTCGAGCACCAGCGTCACTTGTGCGGCTGCGGCGCTGGCGCGCTGCTGCTGGCCGCCTTGCAAGGCGCGCTGAAGCGCCAGCACCTCGGTGGCGCTGCGGGTGAAGTTGACGTAGAGCGAGTCGGTCTGCTGAATCAGCGCCATGGGGGTGGCATCGCCTTGGCCCACCAGCGCCCCTTCGCTCACCAGGGCGCGGCCCACGCGGCCCGCGATCGGGGCCGTTACGTCGGCATGGCTGCGCTGGATGCGCGCCGTTTGCACCGCAGCCTGGGCTTGCTCGAGCTCGGCTTGGGCCAGCTTGAGCCCGATTTCGGCGTTGACCAACTCCTGCTGGCTGATGGCTTGCTCGGCCGCCAGCGGGCGGTTACGCTCCAGCACCGAGCGCGCTTGGCTGAACTGGGCTTCGGCCCGGCTCTGCTGGGCGCGGGCGCTGGCTAGGGCGGCGTCGGCGCTAGCGGGGTCGATGCGAAACAGCACCTGGCCGGCGCGCACTTGGCTGCCTTCGGTGAACAGCCGCTGCTGCACGATGCCGCTGGTGCGGGCCCGCACCTGGGCCGTGCGCTGCGCTTCGAGGCGCCCGGGCAATTCGACTGTTAGCGCCGTGGCGGCGCTCTGCGCCTCGATCACCGCCACTTCGGGCGCGGGCGGTGCGGCGGCGGCCCCGGGCCCAGAGGCGGTCTCGCTGCAGCCCGACAGGGCCAAGCCGAGCAGCCCCAGCAGCCCCAGCGCTAGCCAGCGCGCAGTGGGTGTCGAGGTGGGTGTCGAGGTGGGTGTCGAGGTGGGGGTGGGGAAAAAAGGGCGCGCCGGTGCACGCAAGCGGTGGGTGGAGGCGGGCATGGGGATGGGGTGAACTGGTGTAAACAAGGGAAAGCCAATGCGACAGCGCCGTAATATACATCCAAACATGTACGTATGTATGTGACAATCGCCCGACCTCGCCTAAAATAGCGGTCAAATCACCGCCAGACATGCCCCGCAAAACCAAAGCCGAAGCCGAACTCACCCGCCAGCGCTTGCTCGACGCGGCCGAGCTGCTGTTCCTAGAGCGCGGCGTGTCGCGCACCTCGCTGCACGAGATCGCGGCGGCAGCCGGCGCCACCCGGGGGGCGATTTACTGGCACTTCAAGGACAAGGCCGAGCTCTTCAACGCCATGATGGCGCGCGCCACGCTGCCGCTGGAGCAGGCCTTTGCCGACCTCGACCGCCAAGGGGTGGACGCGCTGGTGCGCTTGCGCGACCTGTATGCGGCCCTGTTGGGCGCCCTGAGCGCGACGGTGCACGATGCGCGCACACAGCGCGTGTTTGCCATTGCCACCCTGAAGATCGAGTTCGTTTCCGAGCTCGATGCGGTGTTTGAGCGCCGCCGCGAGTGCCTGCAGCAGGCCGTCACGCAGACGCAGCAGGTGCTGGAGGCGGTGTGCGCCGCCACTGGCCGCGCCCTGCCCATGCCCGCCGATCAGGCTGCCGAAGCCCTGTTCGTGGTGTTCGACGGGCTGATATCGAACTGGCTGATCGACCGCAGCCGCTTCGATTTGCAGCAGCTGGGAGAGCAGACGCTGCGCGTGTTTTTCCGCGGCCTTGGGCTCGACGATTTGCTCAACCCTTGAGCAGCTTAAACACGGCGGTGCTGGCGCGCCAGTTGGGGGCCCAGCGCAGTTCGCGCCCCTCGTGCAGGCCAAAGCTGTCGCTCACGTGCAGCCCCAGGCGCTGCGCCAGCACCTCGAAGTCGGTGTAGGTGCCGACGCGGATGTTGGGTGTGTCGTACCACTGGTAGGGCAGGCGCTTGGTCACCGGCATGCGGCCCTGCAGCACGCGCAAGCGGTTGGGCCAGTGGGCAAAGTTGGGAAAGGCGACGATGGCGGCGCGGCCCACGCGCGCGGTTTCGCGCAGCATCACTTCGGTGTTGCGCAGGTGCTGCAAGGTGTCGATCTGCAGCACCAGGTCGAAGCTGTCGTCTTCGAACATCGCCAGCCCGTCTTCGAGGTTGAGCTGCAGCACGTTGATGCCGCGGCGCAGGCACAGCTGCACCTTGGTGTCGTCGATCTCGACGCCGTAGCCGCTGCAGCCGCGCTGCTGGCGCAGGTGCGCGAGCAAGGCGCCGTCGCCACAGCCCAGATCGAGCACGCGCGCGCCCGTGGGCACAAGGCGGGCGATGGATTCCAGCAGCAGGCGGTCGCTCATGGGGTGGCCCGCCCGCTGTGTTGCAAAAGACTGGCCCCCGCCAGCCCCAAGGTGGGCGCGATCTGCTGCTCGAAGTAGCTGCGCACAGCGGCGTGGTAGCGTGGGTCGTCGAGCAAAAAGGCGTCGTGGCCGTGCGGCGCGTCGATCTCGGCATAGCTCACGTCGCGCTTGTTGTCCAGCAGCGCCTTGACGATCTCGCGCGAGCGCGCCGGGGCAAAGCGCCAGTCGGTGCTGAAGCTGATGAGCAAAAAGCGCGCCTCGGTGCGCGCCAGCGCCGCGCTTAAGTGCCCGTCGTAGTCGCGCGCCGGGTCGAAATAGTCGAGCGCCCGGGTGATGAGCAGGTAGGTGTTGGCGTCGAAGTAGTCGCTGAACTTGTTGCCTTGGTGGCGCAGGTAGCTCTCGATCTGGAACTCGACCTCTTGCGTGCTGTAGCGGTAGGCCAGGCGCTCCAGCGCCTCGAGCGTGGCGGGGTCGGGGGAGTCGGAGGGTTTGGAGGCGTCGGCGGCATGGGTGAGATCGGCCAAGGCCTGCAGGCGGCGGCCAAACTTCTCGTTCATCACATCGTCGCTCAGGTAGGTGATGTGGCCGATCATGCGCGCGATGCGCAAGCCCCGGCGCGGCTTGGTGCCGTGGCGCAGGTAGTGGCCGCCGTGGAAGTCGGGATCGGTGACGATGGCGCGCCGCGCCACTTCGTTGAAGGCGATGTTTTCGGCCGTGAGGTTGGGCGCGCTGGCCACCACCACCGCGTGGCGCACGCGCCGTGGGTATTGCAGCGTCCACGACAGCGCCTGCATGCCGCCCAAGCTGCCGCCGATCACGGCGGCGAGTTGCTCGATGCCCAGCGCGTCGAGCAAGCGCGCTTGGGCATGAACCCAATCCTCGACCGTGACCACCGGGAAGTCGGCGCCCCAAGGCTGGCCGGTGGCCGGGTTGAGGTGCGTGGGGCCGGTGCTGCCAAAGCACGAACCGAGGTTGTTGACGCCGATGACGAACCAGCGCTCGGTGTCGATGGGCTTGCCGGGGCCGATGAGGTTGTCCCACCAGCCTTCGCTTTTGGGGAGGGGGGCGCCGCTGGCGTCGGCGTGGCGGCCGGCCACGTGGTGGCTGGCGTTGAGGGCGTGGCAGACCAGCACGGCGTTGGAGCGCGCGGCGTTGAGCTGGCCATAGCATTCATAGACCAGATCGAAGGCGGGCAGCACGGCGCCGCTGCTCAAAGGCAGCGCCTGACTGAAGTGCAGCGTTTGCGGGGTGGCGATCACGGGCGGTAGGGGTGCGCTGGCAAGGGGCCCAAAGGGGAAAAAGCTTTGCGCGCAGTATAGGGGATGGGTGGCGGCTGTTGTGGCTTCGCAACGAAAGCGGGGCACCAGCCACCCAATCTGCGCTCGAAGATTAGGGCTTTCCCGATTTTGCGGCGTTTGGGCCAAAACTTCTTGGTCTTTTAGAGCGGGAGGCGCATAATGTGGCCTCGCAGAGCACCCGCGGGTGGGCTGCGCTTTCCAGGTGATCGGTTTTTTCGCGTGCCACTGCAGCCAGCCAAGTGCTATCTTCGTGCCAACGGGGTGCCAATCGCTATTGTTTTTTTTGTGTTTTCAGGAGTCCCGGTTCAATGGGCAACAAACTGTACGTCGGCAATCTTCCCTACACGGTGCGCGACGAAGATTTGCAAAAGGCTTTTGGCGAGTTCGGCCAAGTGAGCAGCGCCAAGGTCATGATGGAGCGCGACACCGGTCGTTCCAAAGGCTTTGGCTTCGTAGAAATGGGCAGCGACTCTGACGCCCAATCGGCGATCGAAGGCATGAACGGCCAGTCGCTCGGTGGCCGCAGCTTGGTGGTCAACGAAGCGCGTCCGATGGAGTCGCGTCCGCCCCGCAGCGGTGGCGGCGGCTTCGGCGGCGGCGGCGGTGGTGGTGGCTACGGCGGCGGAGGCGGCGGCGGTGGTCGTCGCGAAGGCGGCGGTGGCTACGGTGGTGGCGGCGGCGAAGGCCAGTTCCGCAGCCCCTACGGCGGCGGTGGCCGGCGTGAAGGCGGCGGCGGTGGTGGCGGTGGCCGCGGCTACTGATCCCCACCCCTGATCGCTAAAACCGCAGCAACTGGTCGCTCCCGACCAGCCTGAGCGCTGTATCAACCCCGCAAGCCTGCATGGTTTGCGGGGTTTCGTGTTTTTAGCGCTTTGTGTTGCCGGGGCTGCCCTATTGAGCGGGGGGCGCTAGGGTGGCGCGCACTTGGCCCTGCAGTTCGAGCTGACCCGTGCCTTGGTGGTAGCGCATGCGCTGGGCCCGGAGCAGGTGCGTTCCACGCCGGATTTCGACCGGCTGATCCGACTCGATCCGGTTGGCTTGGGTGTAGAGCGTCAGCGCTTGGCTGCGAAATTCTTGCTCGGGCACGGCGGCTTGCGTGGCGGTGGCGGCGCGCGCCGGACGCAGCAGCACCACGTTGCCGCTGAGGCGGTGCACGGTGCGGTCGGTGGTGCTCTCAAGGCGATCGGCTTGGGCAAAGCTCAAGTGGCCTTGGGCGTCGCGCTGCTGCAGGCGCACTTGCTCGACCACCAGCCGCGCGGCACCCGGATAGTGGTGCAGCTGCACGCCTTCGACTTTGAGCAGCAGCTGCCCGTCGGGGCCGAAGTCGCGCAGCAAAAAATCCTGCATCACGGCGCCGGGGCCCGTTACCGGCGCGCGCGCCGCGGGTGGCTCGGCCGGCGCGGGGCTCTGGCCGATGATCCAGTAACTGCCCAGCGCCAGCAGGCCCATGAGGATCACGGGCAGGTACAGCGAGGCGTGGTCCCAGGCGCGCTTGAGCAGCCGCGCCGGGTCGCGCCCCAGCGCGCGGGCTGGCACGGTTGCAAGCACAGGCGCGGGCCCCAAGCTAGGGCGGGGGTTCAAGCACCGGCCTCCTGCAGCAAGCAGGCGTAATGGCCGCTGGCCACCAGCAGCAGGTCGCAGAGCTCGCGCGCAGCGCCGTGGCCGCCTGCCGCTTGCGTGATGTGGTGCGCCACCTGCCGCACTTCGGGGTGGGCCTGCGGCGGCGCCACCGCCAGCGCGCAGCGGCGCAACAGGGGCAGATCGGGCCAGTCGTCGCCCATGGCGGCGGCCTCGTGCCAGCCCAGGCCCAGCGCGCTCAACAGATCTTGGGCGGCGGGCCGCTTGGTTTCGCAGCCCAGCCGGGTGTGCTTCACACCCAGCGCCTGCAAGCGGGTGCGCAAGGGGGCCGAGTCGCGGCCGCTCACCACCGCCACCTCGATGCCGGCGCGCTGCAGCAACTTGATGCCGTGGCCGTCGAGGCTGTGGAAGCGCTTGAGGGTCTCGCCTGCGTCGCTGAAGTACAGGCCGCCGTCGGTGAGCACGCCGTCGATGTCGAAAAACACCACCCGTATGCCTTGGGCGCGCAGCAACACGGCGGGGTCGAACTGCAGGCTCGGGCGCAGCGCGGGCAGGGCGGGCTCGCTCGGGGGGGCCGGCTGCGCGGCGTCTGGATGGGGTGCAAAGGACATGGGGTGGGCTTGGCGGTGGGCGTAGGAATCAAATCACCTTGGCGCGCATCAGGTCGTGGCTGTTGAGGGCGCCACACAGGCGGCCGGCTTCATCGACCACCAGCACGCTGGTGATGCGGTGCGTCTCCATGCGCTCGGCGGCCTCGACCGCCAGCGCCTGCGGCCGCACGGTGTGCGGGGCCGGGTGCATCACGTGCTCGGCGCGTAAGGCGTGCAGGTCGGCGCCGCGCTCGATCAGGCGGCGCAAGTCGCCGTCGGTGAAGATGCCCACGGGCACGCCGTCGGCGTCCACCACGGCGGTGGCGCCCAGCCCTTTGGCGCTGATCTCGCGCATGATCTCGGGCAGGCGCGCCTGCAGGCCCACGCGCGGGGCTTGCTCGGCCGGGCGCATCACGTCGGCCACCAGGGTGAGCAGCTTGCGCCCGAGCGCGCCGCCGGGGTGCGAGCGGGCAAAGTCTTCGGCCTTGAAGCCGCGCGCGTCGAGCAAGGCCACGGCGAGCGCGTCGCCCATCGCCAGCTGGGCGGTGGTGCTGGCGGTGGGGGCGAGGTTGTGCGGGCAGGCTTCTTTGGCCACGCTGGTGTCGAGCAGCACGTCGGCGTGGCGGCCCAGGTTCGAGTCGGCTCGGCCGGTCATGGCCAGCAGCGGCACGCCCATGCGCTTGATCAGCGGCAAGATGGCGCTGAGCTCCTCGCTCTCGCCGCTGTTGCTGATGGCCAGCAGCACGTCGGCGCTGGTGATCATGCCCAGATCGCCGTGGCTGGCTTCGCCGGGGTGCATGAACAGCGCCGGGGTGCCGGTGGAGGCCAGAGTGGCGGCGATCTTGCGCCCCACGTGGCCGCTTTTGCCCATGCCGCTCACCACCACGCGGCCGCGGCAGGCCAAAATGCGCTCCACCGCTTGCACGAAGCGGGTGTCGAGCCGCTGGGCCATGTCGTGCAGCGCTTGCGCCTCGATGGCCAGCGTGTCGCGCGCCAGTTGCAGCAGCCGCTGCGCGGACGCCGGGGCGCTGGTGTGCTCGGAGTGCTCGGCTTGATCGGGGTGGGGCAGCAAAGCGGGTGCGGCGTGGGGTTGCGTCTGGGCCATGTTTGGATTATCAACCAGAGCAAATCAAGAGGCGCGGGCGCGCCGTTTTCGCTGCGGTTTTCGCGGCGGTTTTCGCTTCATAATCGTCGGATGGACACTTCTGCTTACCTCAAGGCCCACATCCGCACCGTGCCCGACTGGCCGGCCCCCGGGGTGCAGTTTCGCGACATCACGCCGCTGCTGCAAGACCCCAAGGTGTTTCGGGTCTTGATCGACGTCTTTGTGCACCGCTACATGGCGCGCGGCCAGCGCCCCGACGTGGTGGCGGGTCTGGACGCACGCGGTTTCATCATCGGCGCGGTGCTGGCCTACGAACTGGGGATTGGTTTCGTGCCGATACGCAAAAAGGGCAAACTGCCCTATACCACCGTGCAGGAGAGCTACGAGCTGGAATACGGCAGCGCCACCGTGGAACTGCACACCGACGCGGTGCAAAAGGGCGAGCGCGTGCTGCTGATCGACGACCTGATCGCCACCGGTGGCACCATGCTGGCGGGCAAGCGCCTGCTGGAAAAGCTCGGCGCGCAGGTGCTCGAGGGCGCGGCGATCGTGGCGCTGCCCGGGTTGGGGGGCGTGCAGCGCTTGCGCGACAGCGGCTTGGCCCTGCACACCTTGGTCGAGTTCGACGACGCCTGAGAGGCTGGGAGGCAATCGCTCATGCCCGCCTTGAAGCCCAGTAACCGACGGAAATTTTTGCTATATTGGCACCATTTTATGGAGTTTGCATGAATACCTTTGAGCAATCCCCGTCCCAAACCAAGCGCGGTTCGGCAGCCGCTGCCGGCGGCAGCGCCGAATACCTGAGTTTCAGGCTCGGTGCCGAGGAATACGGCATCGACATCCTGCGCGTGCAAGAGATCCGCTCGTACGAGGAGCCCACGCGCATTGCCAACTCGCCGCCGCACCTCAAGGGCGTGGTCAATCTGCGCGGTGTGATCGTGCCGGTGGTCGATCTGCGCATCAAGCTCGGTTGCGAGAAGATCGAATACAACAGTTTTACCGTGGTGATCGTGCTCAACGTCAAGGGCCGGGTGGTGGGCGCGGTGGTCGATTCGGTCTCGGATGTGCTGGAACTGGCGCACGACCAAATCCGCCCGGCGCCCGAAATGGCCAACGCCGCGGTGGATACCACTTTTATCACCGGCATCGCCAGCGTGGGCGAGCGCATGCTGATTTTGATGGACATCGAAGCCCTGATGGCCAGCGCCGACATGGGGCTGATCGACAGCCGGGCCTGACCATGGACGGCACCGCCCTGATGCGCCTGTTCTCTATCCGCTTGCGCATGATCGGCGCGATCGGGGTGGTGTTTGTTTTGCTCCTGTTGCTGGGGGCGGCCGGATGGTGGGGCATGCAGAGCCTGATCGGCGTGCAAAACGAGTTGCTGCAACTGGCGCAGCAGGGGGCGCAGACCGAGCAGGCGCGCGCAGCGCTCGAGCAACTCGCAGCCGAGGCGGCCAGCAGCGCCAACTGGGCGCTGTGGCTGTTTTTGGGCGTTTTGTGTTTGGCCGTGCTGGTGGTCATGCCCTCGACCCTGCTCAATATGGTGAGCATCACGCGGCCGCTGGAGCAGGCGCAGGGGCTGGCGGTGGCGATTGCCCGCGGCGACCTGAGCACCACGCCCGACCTGAACGGGCGCGACGAAATCGCCGAACTCATGCGCAACTTGGCCGACATGCAGGCCTCGCTGGCGCGCACGGTGGGCGAGGTGCGCCAGGCGGCCGAGAGCATCCACCAAGCCAGCAGCGAAATCGCCAGCGGCAACCAAGACCTGAGCCAGCGCACCGAGCAGACGGCCAGCAACCTGCAGCAAACCGCCAGCAGCATGGATCAGATCACGGTGGCGGTGCAGCAATCGAGCCAGGCGGCGCGTTCGGCTCTGGGGATGGCGCAAAACAACGCCGGTGCGGCCGAACGGGGCGGTGAGGTGGTGGGCCAGGTGGTGCGCACCATGGACGAAATCAACCAGAGCAGCCGCAAGATTCACGACATCATCGGCGTGATCGATGGCATCGCGTTTCAGACCAACATCTTGGCTCTGAACGCGGCGGTGGAGGCGGCGCGAGCTGGCGAGGCCGGGCGTGGTTTTGCCGTGGTGGCCACCGAGGTGCGCTCGTTGGCCGGGCGCAGCGCGGCGGCGGCGCGCGAGATCAAGCAGCTCATAGGCAGCAGCGTCGAAACCGTCGGGGTCGGCTCCAAGCTGGTGCACCAAGCCGGCACCCACATCCGTGAGATCGTGGCCAACGCGCACAAGGTCTCGGCTTTTATCACCGAGATCAGCAGCGCCAGCGGCGAGCAGGCCAGCGGTCTGTCGGCCGTCAATGGCGCAGTGGCCGAACTAGACCAGATGACGCAGCAAAACGCCGCCCTGGTCGAGCAAAGCGCGGCAGCCGCACTGGCCTTGAGCGCCCAGGCGCAGCGCCTGAGCGAACTGGTGGCGGTGTTTAGATTGCAAGACGCCACCCACCCCGGCCACCCGCCGCTGCAGCGCACCGCGACCCGTGGGCATGGCGAGGCATCGGGCTACCAAGGTGCAGAGCGGCGCTCGGCGGCACGGGGGCGTTGAGCCGGGGTGGATGGGCTGTTATTTTTATCGACAAGGTTTTTTATATGTCTCAAAACGCTTACGCAGCCGATGCGCAACCGATGCGCCGGGGCCTGTTGGGCACGGTGCAGCGGCGCCTGAATGGTGCTTTTGTCGGCATTTTGCTGCTGTTTGCCGTGGTTTTGGCCGCCACGGTCTGGAAGGCCGAGTTGGTGCGCGACTTGAGCCAGCAAATGCGGGTCGAGGCCAGCAAGCTGGAGTTGGCCAGCGAATGGCTGGCCCACATACGCCAGAATTCGGCGCGCTCGCTGGCGGTGGCGGTGGCGCCGGGCACCGAGGTGCTCGAGTTTTTTCGCGCCGCCATGGCCCAAACCTCACGCGACACCACCGCCACCCAAACGGCTTTTCTTGAATTGGCTGAGGGAAATGCCGATGCGCTGCAACGCGCCGGCGTGGTGGGCGAGGTGCGCACGCAGTGGCTGGCTGCCCGCGATGCCGTCAACCAACTCAAGGCCGCCGGCGACGATGCCGCCGCACGGGCGCTGATCGAGAGCCAGTTTTTGCCCGTCACCAACCGCTACGTGGAAGTCACGCAGGCGCTGGTCGATGGTCAGTTGGCGTCGATGGCGGCGTTGCAAGCGCAGATTCAAGCCGAATTCCGTGCCCTGTACCTGTTGGTTGGGGTGCTTTTTGTGGCGGCTCTGCTCATTTCGCTGCTGCTGGCGTGGCGCATCGGGCGCTCGATCGGTGCCCCGATTCAGCAAGCGGTGGCGTTGGCGCAAGCGGTGGCCCAAGGGGATTTGACGCGCAGCGTAACCAGCAACCGCACCGATGAGCTGGGCGATTTGTTGCGGGCGCTGGCGGCCATGAAGGCGTCTTTGCTCGACATCGTCGGCAAGGTGCGCCAGGCCAACGACAGCATCGGCAGCGCCGCCGAAGAAATCGCCAACGGCAACCATGACCTGAGCCGGCGCACCGAGCAAGCGGCCAGCAACCTCGAAGAAACCGCCTCCAGCATGGAGCAGCTCACGGCCACGGTCAAGCAGACGGCGGATTCGGCGCGCCAAGCCAACCAGTTGGCGGCCAGCGCGGCGCAGGTGGCCCAAAAAGGCGGCGCGGTGGTGGGGCAGGTGGTGCACACCATGAACGACATCAGCGCCAGCAGCCAAAAAATCGCCGACATCATCGGTGTCATCGACGGCATCGCGTTCCAGACCAACATTTTGGCGCTCAACGCCGCGGTGGAGGCGGCGCGGGCCGGCGAGCAGGGGCGCGGCTTTGCGGTCGTGGCCTCTGAGGTGCGCAGCTTGGCTGGGCGCAGCGCGCAAGCGGCCAAAGAGATCAAGACCCTGATCAGTGCCAGCGTCGAGAAGGTGGACAGCGGCAGCCGTTTGGTGCAAGAGGCCGGTGACACCATGCAAGAGATCGTCACCAGCGTGCAACGCGTGAGCGACATCATCGGCGAGATCACGGCCGCAGCGGCCGAGCAAAGTGAGGGCATCGGCCAGATCAACGTGGCGGTGAACCAACTCGACCAGATGACGCAGCAAAACGCCGCGCTGGTCGAGCAAAGCGCCGCCGCGGCCGAGAGCCTGCGCGACCAGGCCGGGCGCTTGGCCGAGGCGATCGGCACCTTCCGCACCGGCGCCGAGGGCGGCTCTGCGGCGCAGGCCGGCGCGGTAGCGCTGCGCGCGCGCCCGCCCGCCATGGCGACAGCGGTCAAAGGGGGTGCTTTGGCTGCAACATCCGGCCGAGCGCAGCCCCCCGCTGGGCAGGCCGCAGGACGCAGCGCTTTTGCGTCCGGGCCCGCCGCCGCCCCACTGCCCAAGCCGCGAGCGCACCCGAGCGCCTCGGCCAAGGCGCTTCCTGCTGCGGCGGCGGCCCCTAAAGCCCCAGTCCGCAGCACGGCCCCATCGGCCCAGCCCGGCCAGCCTGCCCCATCGGCTGCCAAGGCCTTGCCCAACCGCAACAGCGCCAAATCCAGCCCCAAAGCGGCCAACAACACCGAGGGCGAGTGGGAGAGTTTTTGACGCTTTGATGGGTTAAAGTCGGGCCATGGTTCCTCATCTAGTCACTGCCCTGACCGGCCCCATCAACGAGCTCGAGCAGCGCGTGCTCGAGTCCACCCCCGTGATCGAGCGCTGGTTCCGGCTCGAGTGGATGGAGCACACGCCGCCGTTTTACAGTTCGGTCGATATCCGCAACGCCGGCTTCAAACTGGCACCGGTGGACACCAACCTGTTCCCTGGCGGCTGGAACAACCTCACGCCCGAGATGCTGCCGCTGGCGGTGCAGGCGGCGATGGCGGCGATCGAAAAAATTTGCCCCGAGGCCAAAAACCTGCTGCTGGTGCCCGAGAACCACACGCGCAACATGTTCTATCTGATGAACGTGGCGCAGTTGCAAAAAATCTTTTACCAGGCCGGCCTCAATGTGCGCTTGGGTTCGCTCAGCCCCGAGCTCAAGGCGCCCGTGACCATCGACTTGCCCAACGGCGAGCAGGTGCGCATCGAGCCGCTGCTGCGCCACGGCAAGCGCGTCGGGCTCAAGCACTTCGACCCCTGCACGGTGCTGCTCAACAACGACCTGAGCGCCGGCGTGCCCGGCATTTTGGAAGATTTGCACGAACAGTACCTGCTGCCGCCGCTGCACGCCGGCTGGCACGTGCGCAAAAAGAGCCAGCACTTTGCCGCCTACGAAGCGGTGGCCAAGCGCTTTGGCAAGCTGCTGGGCATGGACCCGTGGCTCATCAACCCGCTCTTCAACCACTGCGGGCAGGTCAATTTTGCCGAGGGCACCGGCATGGAGTGCCTGCAGAGCAACGTCGATGCGCTGCTGGCCAAGATCAAAAAGAAGTTCAAAGAATACGGCATCCGCGAGAAGCCCTTCGTCATCGTCAAGGCCGACAACGGCACCTACGGCATGGGCGTGATGACGGTGCGCGACGCCTCTGACCTGTCCGACCTCAACCGCAAGACCAAGAACAAGATGGCGGTGATCAAAGACGGCCAGCCGGTCTCGGACGTGATCATTCAAGAAGGCGTGCTGACGCACGAGCGCGTCAACGACGCCGTGGCCGAGCCGGTGGTCTATATGATGGACCGCTACGTGGTGGGCGGTTTTTACCGCGTGCACGCCGAGCGCGGCACCGACGAAAACCTCAACGCACCGGGCTCGAGCTTTGCGCCGCTGGCTTTCGAGAAAAGCGCGCAGCAGCCGCAGCCCGGGCAAAAGCCGGGGGCCAGCGTGCCCAATCGCTTCTACCTCTATGGCGTGATCGCCCGGCTGGCGATGCTGGCGGCGAGCTACGAGCTCGAAGCCACCGACCCCATGGCCGAGGAGCTCGATTGATGGTCGCGCCGCAGCCCCGGCGGCTGCTGTGCGTGGCCGACGCGCTGGCCGGCTTCAAGATCGCCAAGGACAGCACCTTTGCCATGCTGCGCGAATGCCAGCGCCGCGGGCACGAGTTGGCGGTGTGCACAGCGGCCGATCTGCACTGGCACAGCGGTGGCCCGGTGCAGGCGTGGGCGCAAACCCTCGAGCTCACCGGCCACCCGAGCGACTGGTACCGGGTGGGCGCCCGCGGCGCGCTGGCGCTGCGCGACTTCGACGCCGTGCTGATGCGCGCCGACCCGCCCTTTGACAGCGAGTACTTCTACGCCACGCACCTGCTGCAGCAGGCCGAGCGCGAGGGCGCGCGCGTGTTCAACCGGCCGCAGGCGCTGCGCGAGCACCCGGAAAAGCTGGCGCTGCTGGAGTTTGCCCAGTACGCCCCGCCCACGCTGGTGACGCGCTCTGCCGCGGCCATCCGCGCCTTTCACGCCGAGCAGCGCGACATCATCCTCAAGCCGCTCGACGGCATGGGTGGCATGGGGATTTTCCGCGTCGGCCCCGACGGGCTCAACCTCGGTGTCATCATTGAAACCCTGAACCGCCACGGCCAGTGCACGCTGATGGTGCAGCGCTATCTGCCCGAAATCGCGCAGGGCGACAAGCGCGTGCTGCTGATCGGCGGCGAGGCGGTGCCCTTTTGTTTGGCGCGCATCCCGCAAGGCGGCGAGGTGCGCGGCAACCTGGCCGCCGGCGGCAAAGGCGTGGCGCAGTCCCTGAGCGAGCGCGATTGGGCGCTGGCCCGCGCCATCGGCCCGCAGCTGGCGGCGCGCGGCTTGCTGCTGGTGGGCCTGGATGTGATCGGTGACTGCGTGACCGAAATCAACGTCACCAGCCCGACCTGCTTTCAGGAAATCACCGATCAAACCGGCTTCGACGTGGCGGCGCGCTTTGTCGATGCGCTCGAGCAGGCGCTGGGGTAGGCGCTGGGGTAGGGCGGGCGCTGTGGTGCTGGGCCCGCACGGTACTGCGGTTCAGACCCCGTCCAGCGGCAAGCCATCGACAAACACCTTGAGCTCGCCGGCGGCAAACGCGGTCCAGCGTTCGTCGCGCGTCAGCGGCGTGGTCACGACCACGGCGGCGCGGTCGCCGGGCTGGTTGACTTCGGCAAAGTTCACGGTCCAGTCCTCGTCCATCAGGGTGGCGTGGGCGAAGGGGTGCTGGCGCACCAGGTAGTGCAGCTGCGTGCTGCAGTGCGCCCACAGCGCCTGGCCGTTGGAGAGCAAAAAGTTGAAGCTGCCGTGGCGCCGCACCTGGGGCAGCAGCTCGCGCAGCGTGAGCGTGAGCTCGGGCACGCTGGGCAGGCTGGCGTGGGATTTGGCCAGCTCTTGCAGCAGCCAGCAAAAAGCGCGCTCGCTGTCGGTGTCGCCCACGGGGTGAAAGTGGCTGTGCAGGTGCGGGCGGTAGTCCTTCAGGTCGCCGTTGTGCGCAAACACCCAGTGCCGGCCCCAGAGCACGCGGCAAAAAGGGTGCGTGTTTTCCAGCCGCACCGCGCCTTCGGTGGCTTTGCGCACGTGGGCGATGATGTGCGTGCTCTTGAGCGGGTACTGGCGCAAAAAATTGGCCATGGGCGAGTGCGCGGCGCTTTCGCAATCCACAAACAGGCGCAGCCCCTTGCCCTCGAAAAAGGCGATGCCCCAACCGTCGCCGTGGTGGTCGGTGGCGCCGCCGCGGCGCTGCAGGCCGCTGAAGCTGAATTGGGCGTCGGTCGGGGTGGCGCAGTTGAGTCCGAGCAGTTGGCACATAGGCGTGTAGCGTAGCACGGCGCGCTAGGGTGCACGACGGCAATCGCGCCTGCACGCCAAGCGGCGCGCCTACAATCGCAGGCATGAACTTCGTCGAGATGCTGCATGCGGCCGAGCGCCGCCACCAGTCGCTGCTGTGCGTGGGCCTAGACCCCGACCCGGCGCGCTTTCCGCACGCTTGGCGCGGCGACCCGGCGCGCATTTACGACTTTTGCGCCGCCATCGTTGATGCCACCGCCGACCTAGCGCTGGCCTTCAAGCCGCAGATCGCCTACTTTGCCGCGCACCGCGCCGAAGACCAGCTCGAACACCTGCTGGCGCACATCCGCGTGGCGGCGCCGCACGTGCCTATCATCCTCGACGCCAAACGCGGCGACATCGGCAGCACCGCCGAGCAGTACGCACGCGAAGCCTTCGAGCGCTACGGCGCCGACGCCGTGACGCTGTCGCCCTTCATGGGCTTCGACTCCATTCAGCCCTACCTGCACTACCCCGGCAAGGGCGTGTTTTTGCTCTGCCGCACCAGCAACCCCGGCGGCGACGAGCTGCAAAACCAGCGCTTGGCCGATCTGCCCGGACAGCCGCTGCTGTATGAGCACATCGCTAGCTTGGCGCAGGGGCCGTGGAACCTCAGCGGCCAGCTTGGGCTGGTGGTGGGCGCCACCTACCCGCAAGAGATCGAGCGCGTGCGTGCCTTGGCGCCGACGCTGCCGCTGCTCATTCCCGGTGTGGGCGCGCAGGGCGGCGACGCCGCCGCCACGGTGCGTGCTGGCTGGCGCGGCGACGCCAGCCGCAGCCAAGCGCTGATCGCCGTCAACTCATCGCGCGCCATTCTGTACGCCAGCGCCGGCGACGATTTTGCCGTGGCCGCGCGACGCGAGGCCGAGCGCACGCGCGCGCTGCTGCAGGCGGCCCGGCCGTTGGGGCTGGGTTAGTCCAACACCACTCAATCGAGCAAGAACTCCATCTCGATGCCGGCGATGCACAGACGGTCGTGGTGCGCCAGCGCCTTGGCCTGCCGCTGGCCCAGCGTGTGGCCGTTGAGCACGGCGGGCGCGCCGTCCACCCAGGTGAGGGCGAAGCTCGAATCGGGCAGACGGGTGATGGCGGCCACTGCCTGCCCCGGTTTGCCCAAGGTGGTGGTGGGTTTTTCGAGCGCCATTTCTTTGCCGGCGGCTGCACCGCTGAGCACGCACAAGCGTGCCCGCTGGGCATGTGCTGGCGCCACCGCCAAAACCGCCTCATAGGTCGCAGCCGCAGCCGCCATGGAACCAGGCTTAGGTGGCACCCCAGCCAAGTCCTCAGACACCAAGCGCATTTGGCAGCGGCCGATTTCGATCAGGTCTTCGGGCCCCAAGCGCACGCTGTCGATGGCGTGGCCATTGACGTAGGTGCCGTTGGTGCTGTGCAGGTCGATCAGTTCGACGCCATCGGGGTGCAGCACGAACACCGCGTGCTCGCCGCTCACGGCCAGGCTATCGACGACGATGTCGTTGTAAGGCCGCCGCCCCAGCGTGGTGCGCGGCCGCTCGAGCCGCACCTCCAAGGGCGCAGCGCCATCGAGGCTGATGCTCAGGGTGGGCATGGTGGGGTTGCGTCTGGCATTTCATCAACCCCCCATGCTACGCCAACTCAGAGGCTGGGAGGCAATTGGGCGTGCCCGAAAGGGCGTTCCAAAGCGCCGCCGGCAAGGCGCAAAGCACAGCCGTAGCTCGTGCTACGGCGCGCATTTGCAACGCCGCAGGCGGTGTTTTGGGGCGTCAAGGCGGGCATGAATGATTGCCTCCCAGCCTCTTAGAGCAAGCGCTTGAGCAGGCGCGCCATTTCGGAGGGGTTGCGCGTGATGGTAAAGCCGCATTCTTCCATGATCGCCAGCTTGGCGTCGGCGGTGTCGGCGCCACCGGCGATCAGCGCGCCGGCGTGGCCCATGCGCTTGCCTGCGGGCGCCGTGACGCCGGCGATGAAGCCCACCACCGGTTTTTTCATGTGCTGCTTGCACCACAGCGCCGCCTCGGCCTCGTCCGGGCCGCCGATCTCGCCGATCATGATCACGGCGTCGGTGTCGGGGTCGTCGTTGAACAGGCGCATGACGTCGATGTGCTTGAGGCCGTTGATCGGGTCGCCGCCGATGCCCACGGCGCTGCTCTGGCCCAGGCCGATTTCGGTCAGCTGCGCCACCGCTTCGTAGGTCAGGGTGCCCGAGCGGCTGACGACGCCGATGCGCCCCTTGCGGTGGATGTGACCGGGCATGATGCCGATCTTGATCTCGTCGGGCGTGATCAGGCCTGGGCAGTTGGGGCCCAGCAGCAGCGTTTCTTTGCCGCCGGCGGCCACTTTGGCCTTCATTTTGTTGCGCACCATGAGCATGTCGCGCACCGGAATGCCTTCGGTGATGCAAATCGCCAGATCGAGGTCGGCCTCGACCGCTTCCCAGATGGCGTCGGCGGCGCCGGCGGGCGGCACGTAGATCACTGACACGGTGGCGCCGGTTTGGGCGGCGGCCTCTTTGACGCTGGCGTAGATGGGGATGTTAAAGATGCGCTCGCCGGCTTTTTTGGGGTTCACGCCGGCGACGAAGCACTGCTTGCCGTTGGCGTATTCTTGGCACTTTTCGGTGTGGAATTGACCGGTCTTGCCGGTAATGCCTTGGGTGATGACCTTGGTGTCTTGGTTGATCAGGATAGACATGGTGCGTTTCCTTGTGCGCGCTGTATAGGTGAGGCGCTCAGGCCTGGACGGCAGCAACCACCTTTTGGGCGGCTTCTGCCATGGTGTCGGCGCTGATGATGGGCAGGCCCGATTCGGCCAGCATCTTCTTGCCCAGTTCTTCGTTGGTGCCCTTCATGCGCACCACCAGCGGCACGCTCAGGTTCACGGCGCGGCAGGCGGTGATGACGCCGGTGGCGATGGTGTCGCACTTCATGATGCCGCCAAAGATGTTGACCAAGATCGCCTTGACGCGGTCGTTCTTGAGCATGATCTTGAAAGCCTCGGTGACCTTCTCGGGCGTGGCGCCACCGCCGACGTCGAGGAAGTTGGCCGGTTCGGCACCAAAGAGCTTGATCGTGTCCATGGTGGACATGGCCAGCCCGGCGCCGTTGACCAAGCAGCCGATGTTGCCGTCGAGGCTGATGTAGGCCAAGTCAAACTTGGAGGCTTCGATTTCGGCCGGGTCTTCTTCGTCGAGGTCGCGCAGGGCGACGATCTCGGGGTGCCTAAAGAGCGCGTTGGCGTCGAAGTTGAACTTGGCGTCGAGGGCGATCAGTTGGCCGTTGCTGCTGCGGTTGAGCGGGTTGATCTCGACCAGCGAGGCGTCGGTCTCCATGTAGCAGCGGTACAGGTTCTGGCAGATCTCGACGAACTGCGCCTGCGAAGCCGCCGGCATGCCGATGCCTTGTGCCAGTTGCGCGCCTTGCTCGGGCGTGAGGCCAACGAGCGGATCGACAAAGACCTTGACGATTTTCTCGGGCGTGGCGTGCGCGACTTCTTCGATGTCCATGCCGCCTTCGCTGGAAGCGATGAAGGCCACCTTTTGCGTGCCGCGGTCGGTAACGAGCGAGAGGTAGTATTCTTTTAGTATGTCGGCGCCGTCTTCGATATAGAGCCGGCGCACTTTTTGGCCGCCGGGGCCGGTTTGGTGCGTGACCAGTTGCATGCCCAGAATGTCGGTGGCGCGGGCCTTGAGGTCGTCGAGGCTTTTGGCGACCTTGACACCGCCGCCTTTGCCGCGGCCGCCGGCATGAATCTGGGCTTTGACCACCCAAACCGGGCCGCCCAGTTTTTGCGCCGCTTCCACGGCTTCTTGCACCGTGAAAGCGGGAATGCCGCGCGGCACTGGAATGCCGAATTGGCGCAAGATATCCTTGGCTTGATACTCGTGAATTTTCATGAAAAGCGCTCTCTGTAAGAGTCAAACACAACACGTCCGCCCAGAGGGGTAGCGTGGGCATGTAAATCGGCCACGGTTACGGTGCAACAGGCCATAGGACACACGAAGGCCGCACTGTATCATGCGCCTGTGCCGCCAGCCTGATGCGAAACTGACACCGTGGCGGGTTGGTGCCCCTAAAGTTCCTCCTTTGTCCCTCGTTTGGCCCTTTTTTTAATCCGCTCATGCCCCACATTTTTATAGATGGCGAGGCCGGCACCACCGGTTTGCAAATCCGCCAGCGCTTGGCCAGTCTGCCGGCGGTGCAGTTGTTGAGCATTGCACCCGAGCGGCGCAAAGACCCGGCCGCCAAGCGCGAGTTGATGGCGCAGGCCGATCTGGTGATTTTGTGCCTGCACGACGACGACGCGCGCGCCTCGGTGGCCCTGCTCGACGCGCTCAAGGCCGAGGGCGGCGCAGCCCCGCGCGTGATCGACGCCTCGAGCGCGCACCGGGTGGCGCCGGGCTGGGTCTATGGCTTTGCCGAACTGTGCGCGGGCCAAGCCGAGGCGATCCGGCGCGCCGAGCGCGTGAGCAACCCGGGCTGCTACGCCACCGGCGCCATCGCCCTGCTGCGGCCGCTGCTCGACGCCGGCTTGATTGCGCCCGACACGGCGCTGTGCCTGCCCAGTGTGAGCGGCTACAGCGGCGGCGGGCGCACCATGATCGAAGCCTACGAGTCTGGCCAAGCGCCCGCGTTCGAGCTCTATGCGCTGGGCTTGCAGCACAAACACCTGCCCGAGATCATGGCCCACAGCGGCTTGCGGCGCGCGCCGTTGTTCGTGCCGGCGGTGGGCAACTTTGCCCAAGGCATGTTGGTGCAACTGCCGCTGCACCTCGACGCCTTGCCGGGCCGGGTGCATGCCGCCGACCTCGAGCAGGCGCTGCGCGCGCACTATGCGGGCTGCGACTGGGTGCGCGTGGGCACGCCCAGCCCCAGCGCCAAGCTCGACGCCGTGGCGCTGGCCGGCAGCGATGCGCTCGAGCTGTTTGTGTATGCCAACGAGGCCCAGCGCCAGGCGCTGCTGGTGGCGCGGCTGGACAACTTGGGCAAAGGCGCCAGCGGCGCGGCGGTGCAAAACCTGCGCCTGATGCTGGGGCTATGAGCACAGACCCGCCCCCGCCGCCGCCCATACCCGATGCGATCGGCACCGATGAGCTGCTGCGCGGCATAGACCGCGGCATCGAGGCCCACTTGGCCTGGAACCAGCGCCTGCTGCGTTGCGCGCTGCTGCGCGAATCGCCCGGCGACGACATGCTGCGCCCGACGGCGCACCACCTGTGCCAGTTGGGGTGCTGGCTCGACCAGTCGCACGAAGCGCTGGCGCGCTACGACGCCAGCACCACCGCCGCCATGCTGGCCGCGCACCAGCAGATGCACGACGCCACGCGCACCATGTGTGTGGCCTTGCTCGCGGGGCAGCCCACCAGCGAAAGCATCATGCTGGATTTTGACCGTAACCAGCGCCGCTTGGTGGAGCTGCTGCACACCTTGCGCCTCCGGGTGGCCGAGGCGGCGCACCGCATCGACGTGCTCACCGGGTTGCCGCTGCGCCACGGCCTGTTGCACGGCTTTCAGGCGCTGGCGCTGCAGGCTGCCAAGAGCGGCACCGAGCTCTGGCTGGCGATGATCGACATCGACCGCTTCAAGGCGGTCAACGACACCCATGGGCACCCGGTGGGCGACCAAGCGCTCAAGCACATCGCGCAAGTGCTTTCGGCGGGTCTGCGCGACCACGATCTGCTGCTGCGCTACGGTGGCGAGGAGTTTCTGGGCCTGTTCCTGCTGCCCGATGCCGCTGCTGCCACGCAGCTGGCACAGCGCATGGTCGAGGCCGTGCGCGAGCAGCCCTTGCGCACGCGCCAAGGCCTGGTGCTGGACCTGACCGCTACCATGGGCTGGACCGCCGTGCGCCCCGGCGAAGGGCTGGAGCAAGCGATCGAGCGCGCCGACCGGCTGATGCTGCAGGGCAAACAGATGGGGCGCGACCGCTTTGTGCTCAGCAACGACTCGCTGGCGCTGATTTGAGGCGCTGCAGGCGTTTTCAGGCGTCGAACAACCGTGGGCCGTCGGGGCCGGGTTCCAGCCTTGCCGCTTGGCTGCGCACCAGTTCGTCGATGCGCTGCTGCACCCACGGGCGCAAATGTTGCCCCGCGCCGTGGCGCCGGTGCAAGTGCTGCAGATAGGGCGTGCCTTCGGCCCAAGCCAAAAAATCGGCCAGCGCGGCGCTCTGCCACTCGATCAGCCTGAACTTGAGCAGCACCTTGATCGCATACTCGCGGTGCCGCTCGGGTTGGGTGGCAAACTGCGCCAGCCGGCTGCGCGCGCGCTCCAGCGCCAGCGCCACGGCGGGCGCGCCGGCAATCAAGGCCCCGTGGCCGGGAATCACCAGCAGCGGCTGCAAGGCCTCGATGGCATCGAGCGTGGCCGCCACTTCGGCAAAGCCGGGCTCGCCGTCGAGCTCCGGGAACACCACGCCAAAGCCGTTGGGCCACAGCGCGTCGCCGCTGATCAGCAGCCGCCGCTGCGGCTCGAACAGCAGCACCGCGTGCGGGTCGTGCCCCGGCGCGGCGTGGATCTGCCATGCGTGCCCGCCCAGCGCCAGCGCTTGGCCGGGTTGCAGCAGGGCATCAAAGGCAAAGCGCGGGCAGCGCTGACCGGTGGCGCGAAAGCTCAAGGCCGCTTCGTCCCAAGCGCGGGCGGCTTCGGCTTGGCCGGGCGGGATCCACGTCTGCACCGCGGCAAAGCGCGCCTGCAGGGCGGCGTTGCCGCCGCAGTGGTCGCTGTGCAAGTGGGTGTTGAGCAGGTGGCGCAGCGGGCGGCCTTGCAGCGCCTGCTCGACCAGCGCCACGGTCTGCGCGGCGTGGCTGGCGTAGCCGCTATCGATCAGCGTGGCGCCCTCGGGGCCGTCGATCAGCACGTTGTTGGACGAGAGCCAGCCGCGCTCGAACACGCGCACGCCCGGGGGCAGGGCGGTGGCGGGCAGGGCAGTAGGAATCGGGGCGGTGGGAGTCGGGGCAGTGGACACGGCGGCGCTGGGGCTCATTTTTGGCGCAGTTCGCGGCGCAAAATCTTGCCCACGTTGCTCTTGGGCAGTTCGTCGCGGAACTCGATGTATTTGGGGCGTTTATAACCGGTGAGCTGCTCGTGGCAAAAGCGCAGCAGCGCTTCTTCGGTCAGGGTCGGGTCGCTGCGCACCACATAGGCCTTGATGGCCTCGCCGGTGCGCTCGTCGGGTACGCCCACGCAGGCGCATTCGAGCACCCCGGGGCACAGGGCGATCACCTGGTCGAGCTCGGCCGGATAGACGTTGAAGCCCGAAACGATCACCATGTCCTTCTTGCGATCGACGATGCGGATGAAGCCGCGCGCATCCATGATGCCGACGTCGCCGGTGCGCATGAAACCGTCAGCGGTAAACACCTTGGCGTTCTCTTCTGGCTTTAGGTAGTAGCCCGGCGTCACGTTGGGGCCACGGATGCAGATCTCGCCCGGGCTGCCCAGCGCCAGATCGCGGCCCTCGTCGTCTTTGATGGCGATGTCGATGCTGGGCAGCGGCAGCCCGATGCTGCCGGTGAATTCGGTGCTGGTGACCGGGTTGTTGGTGCCGATGGCGCAGGTTTCGCTCATGCCCCAGCCCTCGATCATGGGGCTTTTGGTGACCGCTTTCCACTGGCGCGCCGTGGCTTCCAAGGCCGCCATGCCGCCGGCCTGCGACAGCACCAGGTGCGAGCAATCGACCTGCTTGAAGCGCGGGTGGTTGAGCAGGCCGTTGAACAGCGTGTTGACGGCGGGCAGGAAGTGGAACGGGCGGCTCTTGAGCACCTCGATGAACTTGCCGATGTCGCGCGGGTTGGGGATCAGGGTGGCGTGCGAACCGTGGCGCAGCACCAGCAGCATCAGGGTGAGGGCAAAGATGTGGTACAGCGGCAGCGCCATGATGTGGTTGGCGCGGCTGACGTCGCCGAGCTTGGTCAGGGCCGGTGTGAACCAGGCCTCGGCCTGCAAGGTGGCGGCGATCACGTTGCCGTGCGTCAGGATGGCGCCCTTGGACAGCCCGGTGGTGCCGCCGGTGTATTGCAAAAACGCGATCGAGTCGTGCGTGAGCGTGGGCCGCTGCAGGCGCAGGCTGCGGCCGCTTTTCAGCGCCTGCTTGAAGGGCACGATGGTGCGCCCCTGCAGCGGCAGGCGGTAGCGGGGCACCATTTTGGCCAGATGGCGCACGGCAAAGGTGAGCCAGCGCCCGTACCACCAGCCCAGCAGTTCGCCCATGCTGGCCACGACCACGTGCTTGACCGGGGTGCGGTCGATCACCTCCTCGAGCACGTGGGCGAAGTTTTCCAGGATCACGATCGCTTCGGCCCCGGAATCCCGCAGTTGGTGCTCGAGCTCGCGCGCGGTGTAGAGCGGATTGACGTTGACGCAGGTGTAGCCGGCGCGCAACACCCCGGCCATGGTGATGGGAAACTGCGGCAGGTTGGGCAGCATGATGGCCACGCGCGCGTTCTCAGTCAGGCCAAGCGATTGCAGGTAAGCCCCCAGCGCCTGGCTCATCTGGTCGAGCTGAGCGTAGCTCATCCAGCGCTCCATGCAGACCGTCACCGGGCGCTGGGCGTGCTGGTGAAACGAATCCTCGAACAGCTCGTTGAGGCAGCGGTACTGCGACGCATCGATCGCGTGCGGCACGCCGGGTGGGTAGCTCTGGAGCCAGATTTTTTCCATGGGTCAAACGGCAGGTGAGGATGCGAGCAGGGCGCAAATTGGAGTTGCATTGTGTGCGCTGGAGCCAACAGCCGAATCAGGGCAAGCCCTTGGATGGTGTCGCGCCCGCAACAGGGTGTCAGCGTGCTGTTGTATCCTAGGGGCTGATCAACTACCAGGCACCCTTGTGTCCGAACCCTCTCCCAGTAGTTCGCCGCAGCGTCGGCTGCGGCACGTGGACCAGCGCGGTTTTTTTAAGCGGCTGGTGGAATTTCTCAACCCCGGCCCAGACTCCAAGGACGAGCTGATCGAGACCTTGGCCGAGGCCGAGGACAACGCCATCATCAACGCCGAGTCGCGCGCCATGCTCGAAGGCGTGATCCGCATCGCCGACATGACGGCGGGCGACGTGATGGTAGCAGCCCCGCGCATGGACGTGCTCGACATCCACGCGCCTTTCAACGAGTTGCTCAACACCGTGATCTCCACCGCCCACTCGCGCTTTCCGGTCTTTGAGGGCGAGCGCGACCAGATCATCGGCATCCTCATGGCCAAGGATTTGCTCAAACTGCAGCGCGCCCCGGAGCTCAACCTGCGCGCCCTGCTGCGCCCGGCCACCTTCGTGCCCGAAAGCAAGGGCCTCAACGATTTGCTGCGCGAGTTTCGCGGCAACCGCAACCACTTGGCGATTGTGATCGACGAGTTCGGCCGCGTCGCCGGACTGATCACCATCGAAGACGTTCTCGAAGAGATCGTGGGCGAGATCGAAGACGAGTTCGACGTGGAAGAAGACGAGGGCGACATCTTCACGCTGGCCGACGGCTCTTGGCGCATCAATGGCGACACCCCGATCGATCGCCTCAATGAGCGCTTTGGCGTCGAGTTGCCGCGCAATGGCTTTGAGACCATCGGCGGTCTGGTGGCGCACGAGCTCGGCCACGTGCCCAAGCGCGGCGAAAGCCACGCCTTGGGCGGCTTGCTGTTTCGCTCCCAGCACACCCGCGGCGGCACGGTGGTCTGGTTCAAGGTCACGCGCCTCGAGGGAGCGCCTTGATGCGCGGCGCCTGGTCGGCGGCGCTGCTGCTGGCGGGTTGGGTGCAGGCGCTGGCCTTGGCGTGGCCGTTCCAAACCGTTGCGCTGGCCGGCTGGGGCCTGCACGCCGGCGAGCCGACGCCGCTGCTGCAGTGGCTGGCGCTGTGCGTGCTGGTGCTGGCCATCGTGCGCGCGCCCAGCCGGCGCCGGGCGGCGTGGCGCACCGGCCTGTTTGCGCTGGCGTGGCTGTGCGGCAGCTTTTGGTGGCTGTTCGTGTCCATGAACACCTACGGTGGCATGGCGGTGCCGCTGGCGGCGGGCGCGGTGTTTTTGCTGGCGGCCTTTCTGGCCTTGTACTACGCTGCCGCTGGGGCTCTGTTTTGGCGCTGGCGCGCGGCTGCGCCGCTGGTGCAGGCCGTGGTTTTTGCGGCCTTGTGGACGCTGGCCGAGGTGGCGCGCGGCACCTTGCTGACTGGGTTTCCTTGGGGGGCGATCGGTTACGCCCACGTCGATTCGCTGGCCGTCTTGGCCCCTTGGGTGGGGGTCTATGGCATGGGCGCGCTGGCGGCGGCGCTGGCGGCGGGCACGGTGGCTGCCTTGGTGCAACGCAGCGCCCCGGCTGTGCCATGGGAGCGGACGGTCACGGTGCCTTCGGGGCGCGGCCTGAGCCACGGTCACATGGCGTCGCCCCTGCTGCCCCTGCTGGCTCTGTGGCTGCCGCTGCTGCTGTGGCCCCACTTGGGCAGCTGGCTGGCGCAGCGTGTGCCCACCCTGACCGCAAGCACCGGCACCCTGCCCGTGCAACTGCTGCAAGGCAATGTGGCGCAGGACAAAAAGTTTGAGCCCAAGGTCGGCATCCCCTTTGCGCTGCAGTGGTACAAAGAGCAGACTGCGCTGGCGCTCGACCGGCTCGACGCCGCCGGCAAGCCCGGCCTGGTGGTGTTGCCCGAAACCGCTATTCCGCTGCTGCCGCAAGAGATCGATCCGCTCTGGTGGGAGGCTTTTAAGGGCCGCATCGAGCGCAGCCAGTCGGCGGTGCTGATCGGCATTCCGGTCGGCAACTGGCGCGAGGGCTACACCAACTCGGTGCTGGGCTGGACGCCGTCGCTGCAGCCCTACCGCTACGACAAATACCACCTGGTGCCCTTTGGTGAGTTCGTGCCGCCATTCTTTCAGTGGTTCATCGACATGATGCAGATTCCGCTGGGCGCCTACCGCCCCGGCCCCTTGGGGCAGGTGCCGTTTGCTTGGGCGGGCCAGTACCTTGGGCCCAACATCTGCTACGAAGACCTGTTTGGCGAAGAGCTGGCGGCGGCCTTTCGCAACCCCGCTCAGGCCCCCACGGTGCTGGTCAACGTCAGCAACATCGCCTGGTTTGGCAACACCGTGGCGATCGATCAGCACCGCCACATCGCCCGCCTGCGCGCCCTGGAGTTGCAACGCCCGATGGTGCGCGCCACCAACACCGGCTCCACCGTGGGCATCGACCACATGGGCCGGGTGCTGGCCGAGTTGCCGCGCCTGACGCGCGGCGTGCTGGGCGTCACGGTCGAGGGCCGCAGCGGCCTCACCCCCTTTGCGCGCTGGGCCGCGCGCTGGGATTTGTGGCCGGTGGTGCTGGCGGCGCTGGCGCTGCTGGCGCTGTGCTGGCGCCGCACCTGAGCTTAGGCGCCCCCAGGGCACTAAAATCGGCCCTTCCGCGCGCTTTAGCTAGGCGCCGCTTGGGCACCTTAGGCCGCCACCATGACGTTCCAACAAATCATCCTCCAACTGCAAAGCTACTGGGCGGCCCATGGCTGTGCGCTGCTGCAACCCTACGACATGGAAGTGGGGGCCGGCACCAGCCACACCGCCACTTTTTTGCGCGCCCTGGGGCCCGAGCCCTGGAAAGCGGCCTACGTGCAGCCAAGCCGGCGCCCCAAAGACGGGCGCTACGGCCAGAACCCGAACCGCCTGCAACACTACTACCAGTATCAGGTGGTGCTCAAGCCGGCGCCAGCCAACATCCTCGAGCTGTATCTGGGCTCGCTGCAGGCGCTGGGCTTTGACCTAAAGCAAAACGACGTGCGCTTTGTCGAGGACGACTGGGAAAACCCGACGCTGGGTGCTTGGGGCTTGGGCTGGGAGGTCTGGCTCAATGGCATGGAGGTGACGCAGTTCACCTACTTCCAACAAGTGGGCGGCATCGACTGTCGGCCGATCACCGGCGAGATCACTTACGGCCTCGAGCGCTTGGCGATGTACCTGCAAGGCGTAGAAAACGTCTATGACCTGGTCTGGACGCCGGGCCTGAGCTACGGCGACGTCTATCTGCAAAACGAGCAGGAGCAAAGCGCCTACAACTTCGAGCACGCCGACGCCGAATTTTTGTTTGCTGCCTTTGCCGCCCACGAGCGCCAGGCGCAGCACCTGATCCGCAGCCAACTCGCGCTGCCGGCCTACGAGCAGGTGCTCAAGTGCGCACACAGCTTTAACCTGCTCGACGCGCGCGGCGCCATCAGCGTGACCGAGCGCGCCGCCTACATCGGGCGCATCCGCAACCTGGCGCGCAGCGTGGCCCAGAGCTACTTCGAAAGCCGGCAGCGGCTGGGCTTTCCCATGGCCCCGCGCCCGTGGGTGGCGCAGATGGAACCCCAAGCGGCCTGATGGGCCCCACAACGGGCACAAGATTTATGCACAAGCACAACCTCCTGGTCGAACTGTTGGTCGAAGAACTGCCTCCCAAGGCGCTGAAAAAACTGGGCGAAGCCTTTGCCGGCGTGCTGGCCGAGCAGCTGCAAGCCCAAGGCTTGGCCGAAGCCGATGCGCGGCTCACCTCCTTTGCCTCGCCGCGGCGCTTGGCCGCGCACCTCAGCGGCGTGGCAGCGCGCGCGCCGGATCGGCCGGTGGCGCACAAGCTCATGCCGGTGAGCGTGGGGCTCGATGCCAGCGGCGCGCCCACGCCCGCGCTGCTCAAGCGCCTGGCGGCGCTGGGGGCCGACGCCGCAGCCGTGCCCGGCCTGCGCCGCGCCCTCGATGGCAAAGCCGAGGCTTTGTATTTGGATAGCGTGCAGCCCGGTGTGAGCTTGGCGGTGGGGCTGCAAAAAGCGCTCGACGATGCCCTGGCCCGGCTGCCCATCCCGAAGGTGATGAGCTACCAGCCCGAAAGCGACAGTGCCAGCGCGGCCTTTGTGCCCGGCTGGAGCAGCGTGCACTTCGTGCGCCCGGCGCATGGCTTGGTGGCGCTGCACGGCCCCGAGGTGGTTCCCGTGCACGCGCTGGGCCTGCCCGCCGGCCGCAACACGCGCGGCCACCGCTTCGAGGCCGCGGTGGACCCGCTGCCGCTGCCCGACGCCGACAGCTACGCCGCCACGCTGCGCGAGCTAGGCGCGGTGATCGCCAGCTACGCCGAGCGCAGCCTCGAGATGGTGCGCCAACTGCGCCAAGCGGCGGCAGCGCTGGGCGCGCGGCTCGAGGTGGAGCAGGGCTGGGATGGCCTGAGTGCTGAGGACATCGAGCAGCGCCTGCTGGCCGACGCGCTGGTGCAAGAGGTCACGGCGCTGGTCGAGCGGCCCACGGTGCTGGTGTGCGCCTTTGAGCGCCAGTTCCTCGAGGTGCCGCAAGAGTGCCTGATTCTGACCATGAAGGCCAACCAGAAGTACTTCCCGCTGCTCGATGCGCAGGGGCGCTTGAGCCACCAGTTTTTGGTGGTCAGCAACATCAACCCGGCCGACCCGAGCGCGGTGATCGCCGGCAACGAGCGCGTGGTGCGCCCGCGCTTGGCCGACGCCCGTTTTTTCTACGACCAAGACCGCAAGCGCTCGCTCGAATCGCGCCTGCTGGGGCTGGCCAAGGTGGTCTATCACAACCGGCTCGGCAGCCAAGGCGAGCGCGTGGAGCGCGTGCGCGCCATCGCTGGTGCCATCGCGCAGCGGCTGGGCGATGCGGCGCTGCTGCGCCAGGTCGAGCAGGCGGCTTTGCTGGCCAAGGCCGATTTGCTCACCGACATGGTGGGCGAGTTCCCCGAGCTGCAAGGCATCATGGGGCGCACCTACGCCTTGCACGACGGCCTTGAGCCGGTGGTGGCCGAGGCCATCGAAGACCACTACAAGCCGCGCTTTGCCGGCGATGCGCTGCCGCGCAGCCCGGTAGGGTTGTGCGTGGCGCTGGCCGACAAGCTCGAAACCTTGGTGGGCCTGTTTGGCATCGGCAGCCTGCCCAGCGGCGACAAAGACCCCTACGCCTTGCGCCGCCACGCGCTGGGCGTGCTGCGCATGTGGATCGAGCGCGACTTGCCGCTGGACTGGGCCGAGCTGCTGGCGCTGGCGCGGCCGGTGTTTGGCGACCTGATCGCCGACCCCAGCGCCGCCCTGACCGAGTTTGTGTTCGAGCGCCTGGCCGGCAGCTTGCGCGAGCAGGGCTTTGGCAGCCACGAGGTGGACGCGGTGCTGGCGCTGCGCCCCACGCGGCTGGCCGAGGTGCCGCGCCGGCTCGAGGCGGTGCGCGCCTTTGCCGCCTTGCCGCAAGCGGCGGCGCTGGCAGCGGCCAACAAGCGCATCGGCAACATCTTGAAGAAATCGGCCGCAGCAGCGCCCGCTACGTCGGATGCTGGCGCGGCCCCGGTGCAGCCGCAGCTGCTGGCCGAGCCGGCCGAGCAAGCCCTGTACGCCGCGCTGCAAGCCACGCTGCCCCAAACCCAGGCCCAGTTCGAGGCTGGCGACTACCGCGCCCACTTGCTGGGCTTGGCGGCGCTGCATGGGCCGGTGGATGCGTTTTTCGAGTCGGTGTTGGTCAACGCCGACGACCCGGCCGTGCGCGCCAACCGGCTCGCGCTGCTGCACACCCTGCACCGGGCCATGAACCGCGTGGCCGAGTTGGCGCGGCTCGCTTAAGCCTCGATCGCACCGCACCATGCCCCACACCCGCGACCCCAAGCTAATCGTCATCGACCGCGACGGCACCCTGAATCCCGACCCCGAAGACTACCTGCGCAGCCCCGACGACTGGCAACCCTTGCCGGGAGCGCTCGAGGCGGTGGCGCGGCTCAACCAGGTCGGCTGGCGCGTGGTGGTGGCGACCAACCAATCGGGCCTAGGCCGCGGGTTGTTCGACATCGCCACCCTCAACGACATCCACGCCCGCATGCACAAGGCGCTGGCGCAGGCCGGGGGTCGCGTGGAAGCGGTGTTTTTCTGCCCGCACGCGCCCGAAGACGAGTGCGACTGCCGCAAACCGGCGCCGGGTCTTTTTTTGCAGATCAGCCAGCGCTTTGGCGTCCCGGCGGCGCAGATGGTGGCAGTCGGCGATTCGGTGCGCGACGCCCAAGCGGCGCTGGCCGCTGGCTGCGAGGCGCACCTGGTGCTCAGCGGCCAGTCTGCGGCGCACCGCGACGGCACGCTGCCGCCCGGTTTGCCCGCCGGCGTGAACGTGCACCCCGATTTGAGCGCTTTTGCCGATGCCATCGTGGCGCGGGCAAAGGCCATAGCCCCCGATAAAACAGGCCATTCATGACCGCCATTTACGCCCTGCGTTCGCTGCTGCATTTGTTGTTCATGGCCGTTACGGTGGTGCCGTGGGCGCTGGTGGTGGTGCTGGCCGCACCTTGGGTCAGCGGCGCCCGAACCTACCGCCTGTGTGTGGCCTGGTTGGCGACTTCGGTCTGGGCTGGCGGCTGGATTTTGGGCATCAAAAACCGCGTCAGCGGCTGGGAGCACCTGCCCACAGGGGAGCAGGACGCCGCGGTGCTGCTGGTCAAGCACCAGTCGGTCTGGGAGACCTTCAGCCTGCCGGCGCTGATGCCGCGTCCGCTGGCCTTCGTGTTCAAAAAAGAGCTGCTGCGCATCCCCTTTTTCGGCTGGGCAATGGGGCGCATGGACATGATCCACATCGACCGCGCGCAACGCAACCGGGCTTTTGCCAAGGTGGTGCAGCAAGGCCGGCGCCTGCTCGGCAAGGGCACTTGGGTCATCATGTTCCCCGAAGGCACGCGCATCCCGCGCGGCGAGGTGGGCCAGTACAAGAGCGGTGGCGCGCGGCTGGCGGTGCAGGCCGGGGTGCCGGTGATCCCGATCGCCGTCAATTCCGGCCGCTGCTGGCCGGCCAAGGCCTTCATCAAGCGCCCTGGGGTGGTCGATATATCCATCGGGCCGCCGATTCCCAGCCTAGGGCGCGACGCCGAGGAGCTGATGCGCGAGGTGCAGGACTGGATCGAGGCTGAGATGCGCCGCCTCGACCCCGAAGCCTACCCGGGCTGAGAGGCCACCTAGTCCAACCGCCCCCGTTGTCTCTGTGAGCACGCAACTGGATTTGTTGGGCGCGCCGCCGCTGCGCCACCCACTGGCCAACCGCGAATGCCTGCTCAACGGGCAGCGCGTGGGCTACCACTTCGAGCGCGCGGTGCGCAAGACGCTGGGCTTGCGCATCGGGCCCCAGGGGCTGACGGTGCGCGCGCCCAGTCGCTTGGCGCAGGCCGAGGTGGAGCGTTTCTTGCTCAGCAAGGCGCGCTGGATACTCGACAAGCTGCAGCAGGTGCAGGCGCACTCGGCCGCAGCGGCCACGCCCACACCCGAGCAGCAGGCGGCGCAACTGGCCGCGCGCTGGCGCGCCGGGGCGAGCGTGGCCTACCTGGGCCAGCCCTGGCCCTTGTTGCTGCAGCCGGCAGCGGGCTTGGCCCCGGGGAGTGCGCGCCTGAGCAGCGCCGGCCTGCAGCTGGCGCTGGCCCCCGGCTGCGCGCCCGAACGGGTGCGCAGCGCTGTGCACACCTGGCTGCAACACAGCGCCTACGAGCTGTACGTGCAGCGCCTGCAGCACTTTGCCCCGCAGCTGGGGGTGCGCTGGCGCAGCCTAAAGCTCAGCAACGCCGGCACCCGCTGGGGCAGCGCCAAGGCCGACGGCAGCTTGCGCCTGCACTGGCGCCTGATCCAGCTCGAGGCGCCGCTGATCGACTACGTGGTGGTGCACGAACTGGCGCACCTGCGCGAGATGAACCACAGCCCGGCTTTTTGGCGGCTGGTGCAGGGCGTGCTGCCCGATCAGCTCGAGCGCCGGCGCGCGCTGGCGCGGGTGCGCATCGAGCCCGATTGAGACCCTCTACACAGGGTTGCTCGAGCTGCCGCTAGGCTGCCCCCGCTGGGCCTAGCCCGCACAAGTTGCGCTGCTGCGCCCATGCCTGCAAGGCATCGGCAGGCAGCGGGCGGCTGAAGAAATAGCCTTGTGCCTGATCGCAGCCGTGCTCGCGCAGCCAAGCCAGTTGCTCGGCCGTTTCCACGCCTTCGGCCACGGTGCGCATGCCCAAGTGGTCGGCCAGCCCGATCACGGCGCGCACGATGGCGCGATCGTCCGGGTCGGCGTGCAGGTCGCGCACAAAACTTTGGTCGATCTTGAGTTTGGCCACCTTGAAGCGCTTGAGGTAGCTCAGCGACGAGTAGCCGGTGCCAAAGTCGTCGATGGCAATCGGCACTTGCAGCCGCCGCAGGCTCTCCATGGTGGCGATGGTGCCTAGCGGATTGATCATGGCGCAGCTTTCGGTGAGCTCGATTTCCAGCCGGTGCGCCGGCAGGCCGCTGGCGCGCAACAGATCTCCAATCCCATCGGCCAGCCTGGAGTCGCGAAACTGCACCGCCGACAAGTTGACGGCCATCGTCAGCTGTCCCAACCCGGCGGTGTCCCAGTGCTGCAACTGCAGCAGCGCCTGGTGAAGCACCCACTCACCGATCGACAGGATCAGGCCGGAGGTTTCGGCCAGCGGGATGAACTCAGCCGGCGAGATCGGGCCCAGCTCGCTGTGCTGCCAGCGCAGCAGGGCTTCCACGCCCAGCAAGGCGCCATCGCCGAGCCGGATCTGGGGCTGATAGACCAATGACAGTTGCCCGCGCTCCAGCGCCAGCCGCAAGTCGGTTTGCAGGCGCAGGGTGCGGCTGCTGTGGGTGCGCAATGCGGGCGCGTAAAAACGAAAGGTGCTGCGTCCCTCTTGCTTGGCTTGGTACATCGCCAGGTCGGCGCTGCGGGCCAACTCATCCAGCGTTTCGCCATCGCGCATGAAGAGCGCAATCCCGATCGAGAGCGTGGCCGTCACCTCATGATCGCCGAGGGTGAAGCGGTGGCGCGCTTGTTCGGTCAGTTTCTCGGCCACGAGGCGGGCCGACGCCGCATCGCAGCCGGGCAGCATCAGCACGAATTCGTCGCCGCCTTGGCGCGAGAGCGTGTCGCCAGCGCGCAACAGGGTGCTCAGGCGCTGCGCCATCTGCACCAGCAGTTGGTCGCCCACGTGGTGCCCCAAGATGTCGTTGATGTGCTTGAAGTTGTCGATGTCGATGTACATCAGCGCCAAGGGCTGGCCTTGACGCCGCGCCACGATCGCCGCCTGGTGGTAGCGATCCTGCAGCAGCAGCCGGTTGGCCAGGCCGGTGAGCGCATCAAAGTACGCCATGCGCTCGATCTGCTGCTCGGCCAGCTTGCTTTGAGTGATGTCTTCTTTGATCCCCACGTAGTGCGTGATGCGGCCGTTGGGCTGCACGATCGGGGCCAAGCGCGCCATTTCGGTGTAGATGCTGCCGTCTTTGCGCCGGTTGATCAGTTCCCCGTTCCAAGGGCGGCCAGCGGTGAGCGCTTCCCACATTTCCCGATACACCGAGGGCGGGGTTTGGCCAGACTGCAAGATGCGCGGGTTTTGGCCCAGCACTTCCTGTGGGTTGTAGCCGGTGGCGCGGAAAAAAGCGGCGTTGGCGTATTCGATTTCAGCCTTCAGGTTGGCGATCACGATCGAAGACGGGCTCTGCTCGACCGCCTGCTGCAGTTTGATCAAGGTGTCGAGCGATTGGTGGCGCTCGATCGCCAGTCCGGCCAAGTAGGCGCCGCGTTCGAGCAGCGCCAATTCGCCTGGGCTGGGCTGGGTGACTTGGCGCGCATAAACGGCAAAAGTGCCCAGCACCCGGCCCTGTGCCCCCTTGATGGGCATCGACCAGCATGCTGCCAAGCCGTGTGCCAGGGCCAAGTGTTTGTAATCGGTCCACAGTGGGTCGGTGGCGATGTCGGACACGATCACGGTTTGGCCGCTGTGCGCCGCTGTACCGCACGAGCCCGCCGCCGGGCCAATGGGGGTGCCGTTGATGGCGGCTCGGTAGGGGGGCGGCAGATCGGGGCCGGCGCAGTCGAGCAAGGTGCCGCTTTTGGGCTCGAGCAGCAGCACGCTAAAAAGGCGCTCGGGCAGCAGATTTTGGTAGCCATGCACCATGAACTCGAGCAAGGGCTGCAGCTCGGTCTGGCTCAGCAGCCGTTCCAGCGTCTGGCGCTCCAGCTCGGCCATCTGCTCTTGGTGTTTGCGCGCGCTGATGTCGAGCAGCACCCCGTGCGCCCAATTGATGGTGCCGGTGGCGTCGTACTCCATCCAGGTGCGGTCTTCGATCCAGACCCAGCGCCCGTCGGCGGTGCGCAAGCGATAATGCTGCACGTAGTTCTCGACGCCTTGCAGGCGCTTGGCTTCGACCTCGGCGTTGAGCCCGTCCAAGTCGTGCGGGTGCACCAAGTCGAGGTAGAGCAGGTGCTGGCGCATCCAGTCGGTAGCGCGGTAGCCCCACTGGCTCACGTTTTCGCTCACGTACGCGACCGGACAGCCCTCGGCACCCTCCCAAGTGATCGCCACCACCGGCGAGGCATTGATAGCGGTGGCCAAAAAACCCGGGCCAGAATGGCGCGGGCCCGGGGCGTAGGGGGCAAAGGGATGCGGCGCTTCCATGGCAGATGGCAATGATCAGATTTTCGCTTATGGCATTATGAGCCCATTGTGAAACAATGGTGTTGACTGCGCACAACATGGCAAAAACCAGCTACACCATCAGCGACCTCGCGCGCGAGTTCGACCTCACCACGCGCGCCATTCGTTTCTACGAAGACATGGGGCTGCTGCAGCCGCAGCGCAGCGGCGCGCTCGGGCGCAATCGCGTTTACAGCGCGCGCGACCGCACCCGGCTCAAGCTCGTGCTGCGCGCCAAGCGCTTGGGCTTGAGCCTGTCGCAAGCCAAAGAAATCATCGACATGTACGACACCCCGCGCGACAGCGGGCCGCAGCTGCGCAAGTTTCTCGCCGTGCTGGCGCTGCACCGGCGCCAACTCGAAGAGCAATTGGCCGACCTGCAAGCCAATCTGGACGAGGTGAAAGTGCACGAAAAAGAAGCCAAGGCCTTGCTGGCCAAGCTGGGGGGCTGAAGCAACGCGACCAAGGGTGTGAACTTGTGCATCGTGCTAAACTCGACCCGCGGTAAGGAAGTAATGCATTCTGGCTGGAGGTGCCCATGTTTGCTGTAGCCAAAATCACGTCCAAGGGCCAAACCACGGTGCCGCAGGAAATCCGGGCAGCGCTCAAGGTGTCGCCGGGCGATTTGATCGCGTGGGAAGTGGACGCTCGCGGTGTGGCCATGGTGCGCCGGGTCGAACCCCTTGACCTCGACTATCTGCGCGCCGTCGAGGCCACCCTAGGCGAATGGGCGACCGATGCGGATGAGCAGGCCTATCGTGGGCTTTGAGCGCTACACCGTCGTTCGGGTGCCGTTTCCGTTTACCGATCGGGACGCGGTCAAGAACCGGCCCGCCTTGGTGCTGTCAGACGCCAGTGCCTTCAATGACCCGATCGGGCATTCGGTGTTGGCCATGATCACCTCCTCGGCAAACCCATCTTGGCCACTCGACTGTCCGATCCGCGATTTGGCTCCTGCGGGCTTGCCTGCACCATCAAAGGTGCGGTTCAAACTCTTTACGCTGGACCATCGCTTGGTCAGGGGCACACTGGGCCGACTGGCGGCAGCAGACGCTGAGCTGGTCACGCGGGCGCTTGAGCAGTTGCTTGGCTGCGGCGCAAAAGGGGCTGAGTTGGGGGCCATACTGCGCTGAACCGGTGCCGTGGGCGTGGTGCCGGCTTAGGTTTTTTGCGTTCATAATTGACGTTTACGTAAACGTCAATTAAAGTCGATCCACAAACCGCCCAATCCGCCCGTCCGGCCAGACAGGAGTCCTATGTCCAACGCACCATCCACCGCCGACCTTGCTGCGCTCACCGAGCGCGTGCAAAGCAGCCTTGCCCGCCAAGGCATGATGCAGCACTTGGGCGTGCGCCTGCTGGCCGTTGCGTCGGGCGCGGTGACGCTGGCCATGCCCTACTCCGAGCGCGTGGCGCAGCAGCAAGGCGGTTTTCATGGCGGCGCCATGGGCGCGCTGGCCGACATCGCCGGCGGCTACGCCGCCCTCACCGTGGCCCCCGAGGGCTCGGAGGTGACCACGGTCGAGTACAAAATCAACTTCTTGGCGGCCTTTCAGGGCGGCGAGCTGCAGGCCACGGGCAAAGTGGTGCGCGCCGGCAAGCGCATCATCGTGACCACGGCCGAGGTGGTGCACGTGGCACCCGACGGCCGGCGCAGCGCGTGCGCGCTGATGCAGCAGACCATCGTGCCCGTGCCCAAAACCTATTGACCCCACCCCTGCCACCCCCACCACATCTAACCTCAAAAAACCGGAGACACCGACCATGAGCGCACTGCCCAATCTGCCCGGCCTCGATTTCATGCTGGGCGACGACATCAACGCCCTGCGCGACGCGGTGCGCGACTTCGCCCAAGCCGAAATCGCCCCACGCGCCGCCGAGATCGACCGCAGCGACCAATTCCCCATGGACTTGTGGCGCAAAATGGGCGAGTTGGGCGTGCTCGGTATCACCGTGGGCGAGGAATACGGCGGCGCCAATATGGGCTACCTGGCGCACATGATCGCCATGGAGGAAATCTCGCGCGCCAGCGCCAGCGTGGGCCTGAGCTACGGCGCGCACTCCAACCTGTGCGTGAACCAGATCAAGCGCAACGGCAGCGAGGCGCAGCGCGCCAAGTACCTGCCCAAGCTCATCAGCGGCGAGCACGTGGGCGCGCTGGCCATGAGCGAGACCGGCGCCGGCTCCGACGTGATCGGCATGAAGCTGCGCGCCCAAGAGCGCGGCGGCTGCTACCTGCTCAACGGCAGCAAAATGTGGATCACCAACGGCCCCGACGCCGACACGCTGGTGGTCTATGCCAAGACCGAGCCCGAGCTGGGCGCGCGCGGCGTGACCGCGTTCCTGATCGAAAAAGGCATGCCGGGCTTTGGCGTAGCGCAAAAGCTCGACAAACTGGGCATGCGCGGCAGCCACACCGGCGAGCTGGTGTTCAACAACGTCGAGGTGCCGGCCGACAACATCCTCGGCGGCCTGAATCAAGGCGCCAAGGTGCTGATGAGCGGCCTGGACTACGAGCGCGCCGTGCTGGCCGCCGGCCCCATTGGCATCATGCAGGCGGTGCTCGACAACGTGGTGCCCTACATCCACGAGCGCAAGCAGTTTGGCCAGAGCATCGGCGAGTTTCAGCTGGTGCAGGGCAAGGTGGCCGACATGTACACCGTGCTGCAGGCCGGCCGCGCCTTTTGCTACCAGATCGGCAAAAACCTGGATCAACTGGGCGCCGCGCACGTGCGCCAGGTGCGCAAAGACTGCGCCTCGGTGATTTTGTGGTGCGCCGAACAGGCCACCAAAATGGCCGGCGACGGCATCCAGCTCTTTGGCGGCAACGGCTACATCAACGACTACCCGCTGGGCCGCCTGTGGCGCGACGCCAAGCTGTACGAGATCGGTGCCGGCACCAGCGAAATCCGGCGCATGCTGATTGGGCGCGAGCTGTACAACGAGACCCGCTGAAAGCGCAGCTGCGGCGGTTTTTTGTGCTAGTGTCAGGGTCTGCATGCGGGCAGATGGCCTGCTCGGCCCTTGTCCCCCTTCAACTGCCCATGGTCACCACCCTGCCGCAACGGCTCGACTCCACGCTGGCGCACGACATCGCGCGCGCCATGATCGACGGTTTCGACCGCCATTACCGCCTGTTCCGGGCCGAGTCGGCGCGCGCCAAGCACCGCTTCGAAACCCGCGACTGGCACGGCCAGCAGCGCGCCCAGCGCGAGCGCATCGAGTTTTACGATCTGCGCGTCAAGGAATGCGTGACAAGGCTGGAGCGCGAATACCACGCCGCGCAGTTGCCGATGGAGGTCTGGCAGCAGATCAAGCTGTTTTACGTCGGCATGCTGGTGGACCACCGCCAACCCGAGCTGGCCGAGACCTTTTTTAATTCGGTGAGCACCAAAATTTTGGATCGCTGCTATTTCCAGAACGACTTCATCTTCGTGCGCCCGGCGGTGAGCACCGAATACCTGGAGCCGCAAGACCCGCAGACCCACACCAGCTACCGCAGCTACTACCCGCAGCGCGACAAATTGCTCGATGAATTGCGCCGCATGGTGCGCGATTTTGGCCTGCGCGCGCCGTTTGAAGATTTCGAGCGCGACACGTTGTCGGTGTATGAGGCGCTGCTGCCTTTGTTTGAGCACGACAAACTGCGCGCCAATTTCCAGATTCAGGTGCTGCACAGCCTGTTTTATCGCAACAAGGGCGCCTATGCGGTCGGCAAGCTGATCAACGGTTTTCAAGAGCTGCCCTTTGCATTGCCGATTCTGCACAACGAACAGGGCCAGTTGGTGATCGACACCCTGTTGCACGGCGAAGACGATCTGCTGATGGTGTTCAGCTTTGCGCGCGCCTACTTCATGGTTGACATGGAAGTGCCCAGCGCCTACGTGCAGTTTTTGCGCAGCATGATGCCGCGCAAACCGCGGGCCGAGTTTTACAACGCGCTGGGGCTGGCCAAGCAGGGCAAAACGCTGTTTTACCGCGATTTTTTGTACCACATGCGGCACAGCACCGACCGCTTCCGGATTTCGCCCGGCATCAAGGGCATGGTCATGCTGGTGTTTGACCTGCCGAGTTTCCCGTTTGTGTTCAAGGTCATCAAGGATTTTTATCCGCCGCAAAAAGACACCACGCGCGAGCAGATCCGGGGTAAATACCAGCTCGTCAAGCAGCACGACCGGGTCGGGCGCATGGCCGATTCGCTCGAGTTCAGCGAAGTCGGGTTTCCGCGCGACCGCTTCGAGGACGAGTTGATCGAGGAGATCAAAAAGTTTGCCCCCAGCCAGATCGAAATCAGCGACCGCGATGGCGACGGCACGATCGAAGTCGTGATCAAGCACCTCTACATCGAGCGGCGCATGATCCCGCTCAACATCTACCTGCAAGAGGCTTTTGACGTGCTGCGCCACGACCGCAACCACGCCGGCGCGCGCCGGCAGCTCGAGCGCGCGGTGTTCGAATACGGCAACGCCATCAAAGACCTGGTGGCGGCCAACATCTTCCCCGGCGACATGCTGTGGAAAAACTTTGGCATCACACGCCACGGCAAGGTGGTGTTTTACGATTACGACGAAATCGAATACATCACCGATTGCAATTTCCGCCGTGTGCCACAAGCGCGCAACGACGACGACGAGATGAGCGGCGACGTCTGGTACAACGTGGCCAAGAACGACGTCTTTCCCGAAACCTTTGGCCCCTTTTTGCTCAGCAACCCGCTGGTGCGCGAGGTCTTCATGCGCCACCACGCCGATCTGCTGCAAGCCGATTTCTGGCAGGCGCACAAAGACCGCATTTTGGCCGGCCACGTGCACGACGTGTTCCCCTACGAGCGCGAGCGCCGCTTTGGGGTGCAGCGCGCCCAAGCGGCGCTGGCGGCCGAGTTGGCGGCCGAACTGGCGGCGCAGGCGGCGGTGCTAGAAGCGCAAGCGGCGCAAACAGCGGCCTTGAGCTCGAGCGCCCAAACCCCTTAGAGCCCAGCGCTGCGGCCCCCATGACGATCGACGACGCCTTCATGCTGGCGGCCAACGCCGTGACGGTGATCGGCTTGCCCTTTGCCCTCTGGACTTATGTGCAGCAAGCGCGCAAAGAGCGCGAAAACGAGGACGAAGAAGCCTACCAGCACTTGAGCGACGCCTACAACCAGTTTTTGCAGGTGGTGCTCTCACACGCCGATTTGCAGCTGCGCAGCACCCGTGCCCTGCCCGACCCCACGCCTGAGCAGCGCGAGCGCATGCTGGTGATCTTCGACATGCTCATCAGCCTGTTTGAGCGCGCCTACCTGGTGGCCTACAAAGAGCAGATGAGCCCGACCGAGCAGCGGCGCTGGAACAGCTGGGACGACTACATGCGCGAGTGGTGCCGGCGCGAAGACTTTGCCGCCGCGCTCGATCAGCTGCTGCGCGGTGAAGACCCGGACTTTGTGGCCTACATCGAGCGCGTGGCGCGCCAAGAGCGCGAGGCGGTGCAGCGCGAGGCCGCAACCGCCTAAATTTTTTTCGCACCCAGCCAACTTTTTATCAGGAGCTCCGCCATGAACCCAGCCGCCGACCCGATCGTCATCGTTTCCGCCGCCCGCACCCCGATGGGCAGTTTGCAGGGCGACTTTGCCGTGCTGGCGGCGCACGACTTGGGTGGCGTGGCGATCGCCGCCGCAGTGGCGCGCGCCGGCATCGCGCCCGAGCTCGTCACCGAGGTGCTGATGGGCAATTGCTTGCTGGCTGGACAAGGCCAAGCGCCGGCGCGCCAAGCGGCTTTCAAGGGCGGCTTGCCCGACAGCGCCGGCGCCGTGACGCTGTCCAAAATGTGTGGCTCCGGCATGCGCGCGGCCATGTTCGCACACGACATGCTGCTGGCCGGCAGCCACGAGGTGCTGATCGCCGGTGGCATGGAGAGCATGAGCAACGCCCCCTACCTGCTGGCCAAGGCGCGCGGCGGCTACCGCATCGGCCACGACCGCATCTACGACCACATGATGCTCGACGGCCTCGAGGACGCCTACGAACCGGGGCGCAGCATGGGCACCTTCGGTGAAGACTGCGCCGCCCACTACGGCTTCACCCGCGCCCAGCAAGACGCCTACGCCACCGCCAGCGTGCAGCGCGCCCAGCGCGCCACACTAGATGGCAGCTTTGCAGATGAAATCGCCCCGGTCACGCTGCAAGAGCGCAGCGGCGCGCGCGAGGTGCGCATCGATGAAGGGCCGGGCCGCATCAAGCTCGACAAAATCCCCACGCTCAAACCGGCCTTCAAAAAAGACGGCACTGTGACCGCAGCCAGCAGCTCCAGCATCAACGACGGCGCCGCCGCGCTGCTGCTCATGCGCGCCAGCACGGCGCAGCGGCTCGGTTGCACGCCGCTGGTGCGCGTCTGCGGCCACGCCACCCACGCCCAAGCGCCGCAGTGGTTTTCTACCGCGCCGGTGGGCGCGAGCCAGAAGCTGCTGGCCAAGCTGGGCTGGGCGGCAGACGAAGTCGATCTGTGGGAAGTCAACGAGGCCTTTGCCGTGGTGGCGATGGCGCTGATGCACGACCTCAAGGTGTCGCACGAGCGCGTCAACGTCAACGGCGGCGCCTGCGCGCTGGGGCACCCGATCGGGGCCAGCGGCGCGCGCATACTGGTCACGCTCATCCACGCCATGCGCGCCCGCAACGCCCGGCGCGGCGTGGCCACGCTGTGCATCGGCGGCGGCGAGGCCACGGCCATGGCGCTGGAATTGCTCTAAGCCAGATTTTTAAGCAAACGCGAGGCCTAGCCGTGCTGCTCACCCCCGACCAACTGCAAATCCGCGACGCCGTGCGCGCCTTCGCCCTCGAGCAACTGTGGCCGCACGCCGCCGCTTGGGACCAAGGGCACATCTTCCCCAAAGAGGCCCACCAGGGGCTGGCGGCCTTGGGTTGCTACGGCATCTGCGTGCCCGAGGCGCTGGGCGGTGTGGGGCTCGACACCCTGACGCTGGCGCTGGTGCTGGAAGAAATCGCGGCCGGCGACGGCGGCGTGAGCACCACCATCAGCGTCACCAACTGCCCGGTCAACGCCATCTTGCTGCGCTACGGCAGCGCGGCGCAGCAGCAGCGCTGGCTGGCGCCGCTGGCGCGCGGCGAGCTGCTGGGCGGCTTTGCCCTGACCGAGCCGCAGGCCGGCTCCGACGCCTCTGAGCTGCGCACGCGCGCGCGGCGCGACGGCGACAGTTATGTGCTCGACGGCGTCAAGCAGTTCATCACCAGCGGCCAATACGGCGATTTGTTGATCGTCATCGCCGTCACCGACCCGGCGGCGGGCAAAAAGGGCCTGAGCGCTTTTCTGGTGCCCACCACCACCCCCGGCTACCTGGTGGAGCGGCTCGAGGACAAAATCGGCCAGCACAGCAGCGACACGGCCCAAATCCGCTTCGAGGGCTGCCGCATCGCTCTTGAGCAGCGCATCGGGGCCGAGGGCGAGGGCTACAAAATCGCCCTCGGTGCGCTCGAAGGCGGGCGCATCGGCATCGCGGCGCAGAGCGTGGGCATGGCGCGCAGCGCGCTCGACGTCGCCATCGGCTACGCCCGCGAGCGCCACAGCTTTGGCCGCGCCATCATCGAGCACCAAGGCGTGGGCTTCAAGCTCGCCGACTGCGCCACCCGGCTGGAAGCGGCGCGGCAACTGGTCTGGCACGCCGCCAGCCTGCGCGACGCCGGGCTGCCTTGCCTCAAAGAAGCCGCCATGGCCAAGCTCTTTGCCAGCGAAGTGGCCGAACAGGTCTGCTCGGCCGCCATCCAGACCCTGGGTGGCTACGGCGTGGTGCGCGATTTCCCGGTGGAGCGCATCTACCGCGACGTGCGCGTGTGCCAGATTTACGAAGGCACCAGCGAAGTGCAAAAAATCCTCATTCAACGCGCCTTGGCGGCCCCATGAACATCATCATTTTTGGCGCTGGCCGGGTCGGCGAGAGCGTGGCCGAGAGCCTGGTGTCGGAGCACAACGACATCACCGTCATCGACCAAGACCCGCTGCGCATCCGCGCCCTCGAAGACCGGCTCGATTTGCGCGGCCTGGTGGGCAACGGCATCCAGCCCTCGGTGCTGCGCGAGGCCGGGGCCCAAGACGCCGACATGGTGATTGCCTGCGCCGCAGCCGACGAATCGAACCTGGTGGTGTGCAAGATCGCGCACGACGTCTTCAGCGTGCCCACCACCATCGCGCGCCTGCGCTCGCCCGAGTTCGCCGAGGGCGACGAGCTCATGAGCAAGGCCGGCTTTGCGGTCGATCACGTGATCTGCCCCGAAGAGTCGGTGATGCGCTTCATCCACCAGCTCATCGAGTACCCCGAAGCCCTGCAAGTGCTCGAGTTTGCCGATGGCCGGGTCTGCCTGATCGCGGTGCGCGCGGAGCACGGCGGCACCTTGGTCGGGCGCACCATCGCCCAGTTCAAAGAGCTGTTGCCGCACGCCGACATGCGCGTGGTGGCGCTGTACCGGCTCGACACCGAGATGGAGGCCACGCGCGAAACCCGCATCCTGCCCGGCGACGAGCTGTTCGTGCTGGCGGCGGCCGACCAGATCCGACTCGTGCTGGCGGCCATCCACACCATCGACAAACCGGTGCTGCGCGTGATGATCGCTGGCGGCGGCCGGGTCGGGTTGCGGTTGGCGCGCAGCCTCAGCGGCCAGTACCAGGTCAAGGTGATCGAGCACAACCCGCTGCGCTGCGAGTATTTGGCCAGCCAACTGCCCTCGAGTACGCTGGTGCTGCGCGGCGACTGCACCGACGAGTCGCTGCTCGAGGAAGAAAACGTGGCCGACATGGACTTGTTCCTGTCGCTGACCAACGACGACGAAGACAACATCATGGCCGCCATGCTGGCCAAGCGTCTGGGCGCGCGGCGCGTGATGGCGCTCATCAACCGCCGCGCCTACGCCGACATGATGCAGGGCAGCGCCATCGACATCGCCATTTCGCCGGCGCAGACGGTGATCGGCGAGCTGCTCACCCACGTGCGCCGCGGCGACGTGGTGGCGGTGCACAGCCTGCGCCGCGGCGCCGCCGAAGCGCTCGAAGGCGTGGCGCGCGGCGACGTCAAAACCTCCAAGCTGGTGGGGCGCCGCATCGAAGAGATCGCGCTGCCGCAGGGGGCACGCTTTGGCGCCATCGTGCGCGGCGAGGGGCGCGAAGCCCAAGTGCTGATGCCGCACCACGACACCCTGATCGAGGCCGAAGACCACGTGGTGATCTTCATCCCGCACAAGCGCTTGGTGCGCGAGGTGGAAAAACTGTTCCAGGTCACGGCCACTTTTTTCGGCTAAGCCCTTGTTTCCCATGCCGCTGCTGCGCGTCGCCTCGGTGCTGGGCTGGATCGTGCTGGCCTTTGGTCTGGCCTTTTTGGTGCCGATCGCGGTCTCGCTCGGCTTGGCCGACGGGGCGGCGTGGGCCTTCGTCGGGCCGATGGCGCTGGTGTTGCTGCTGGGTGCCGCGCTGGTGGGGCTGGGCCGCACCGTGTGGCGCCCTTACCGGGCCAGCGAGCTCAATGTGCGCGACGGCATTTTGCTGGTCGGGCTGGTGTGGACGCTGCTGCCGGCACTGGCGGCGCTGCCGTTCATGCTCTATTTCGCGGGCGTCGGGCAGCCGCTGAACTTTAGCCGCGCCTACTTCGAGGCCATGTCGGGCCTGACCACCACCGGCGCCACCGTGCTGGTGGGGCTGGACCATTTGCCCGGCGCCATCAACATCTGGCGCGGTTTTTTGCAGTGGCTGGGCGGGATGGGGATACTGGTGCTGGCGGTGGCGATTCTGCCGCTGGTCGGCGCCGGGGGTGGTTCCTTGTTGCGCGCCGAAACCAGTGGCCCGCTCAAAGAATCGCGCCTGACACCGCGCATCGCCACCACCGCCAAGGGCTTGTGGAGCATCTATGCCGCGCTGTCGCTGGCCTGTCTGCTGGCGTACCGGGCCGGTGGCATGTCGTGGTTTGACGCCTGGATGCACATGTTCACCACCATGAGCCTGGGCGGGCTGTCGAACTACGACGCCAGCTTCGGGCACTTTGATTCGGCCGTGCTGGAGTGGATGGCCATCGCCTTCATGCTGCTGGCCAGCGGCAGCTTTGCGCTCTACTTCGTGGCCGTGCTCAAGCGCGACCCGCTGCGCATCTGGCGCAACCCCGAATGGCGCGGCACCCAGAGCCTGATGCTGGGTTCGGGGCTGGCGGTGGCCGCCGTGCTGGTCTGGCAGGGCGGGGCGGCCGCCGATTGGGAGACCTTGCGCCGGGCCCTGTTCAACCTGGTCTCGATCGCCTCCACCACCGGCTACTCGAGCGAGGACTACACCCTCTGGCCCGCTTTTGCGCCCTGGCTGATGCTGTTTTTGTCGGCCATGGCCACCAGCGCCGGCTCCACCGGGGCGGGCATCAAAATGGCGCGGCTGCTGATCTTGCTCAAATTGGCGCAGCGCGAACTGACGCGCATCCTGCATCCGCGCGCCGTGACGCCGATCACCGTCGGCGGGGCGGTGGTCGATCAGACGGCGATACAGTCGGTGCTGGCCTTCATGCTGATCTATGGCGCCACCGTGCTCGGTCTGACGTTGCTGCTGCTGCTGGGCGGGATGGATTTCGACACCGCATTCAGCGCCGTGCTGGCCAGCATCAACAACATGGGGCCCGGGCTGGGGGTGGTCGGGCCGGCCGGCAACTACGCGGGGTTGAGCGATTTCAAACTCTGGGTATGCTCTTTGGCGATGCTGCTGGGGCGGCTCGAAATTTTGGCTTTTCTGGTGTTGTTTACAAGGGCTTTTTGGCGCAAATGAACGGCTTGTCTGCCCTGTGGTCGATTTTTGGGCCCGTGTTGGCGCTGCTGGCGCGCATCATGATGGCCTTTTCCTTCGCCTTTCTGGTGCCCCTGACTTGGGGCTGGGTGCTGGATCTGGACTATCTGCGCGCCATCTGGGGCGTGGCTTTCGGCCTGACCTTCGGCTCCGGCCTGCTGCTGCTGTGGCTCACGCGCAACCAGTACCGCGAGCTGCTGCCGCGCGACGGTTTTTTGCTGGTGGTGCTGGTCTGGCTGGTGCTCACCGCCTACGCCGCCATTCCCCTGTACTGGCTGGTGCCCGACATCAGCTGGAGCCACGCCTATTTCGAGGCCATGAGCGCGCTCACCGCCACCGGCGCCACCGCCCTGAGCGGCTTGGGCGATTTGCCGATTTCGGTCAACGTCTGGCGCGCCTTTTTGCAGTACATCGGCGGCCTCGGGATCATGCTGCTGGTGGTGGCGGTGCTGCCGCTGCTGGGCTTGGGCGGCATGCAGCTCTACAAGGCCGAAACCCCCGGCCCGATGAAGGACACCAAGTTCACGCCCCGCATCGCCGAGACCGCGCGCGGCCTGTGGCTGGTGTACTTTGGTTTTTCGCTGGCCTGCCTGCTGGCCTACCGCTGGGCCGGCATGAGCTGGTCCGACGCCTTCATCCACATGTGCAGCACCATGAGCCTAGGCGGCTTTTCCTCGCAGGACGCCAGCATCGGGCACTGGGATTCGGCGGCGGTGGAGTGGGTGGCGATCGTCTTCATGACGCTGGCGGGCATCAGTTTCCTGCGCTACTTTCTGGTGCTGCGCTCGCTCACGCTGGGCCCGATCGTCAACGACCACGAGATCCGCAGTTACTTTTTGGTGCTGGCCGGCTCGGTGCTGCTGGTCACGGCCTTGCTCACGGCGCACCAGGTCGAGGCCGATTTCTGGACCGCCCTGCGCAGCAGCGCCTTTCACGTGCTGTCGCTGGCCACCACCACCGGCTACTCCGCCACCGATTACGGGCAGTGGCCGGTGTTCATAGGCGTTTTTCTGCTGTTTCTGGGCTGCTTCGTCTCGTGCGCCGGCTCCACCGGCGGCGGGATCAAGATGGTGCGCATGGTGCTGCTGATCAAGCAGGCGCGGCGCGAGTTGGTGCGCATCGTGCACCCGCGCGTGGTCAACCCGATCACGCTGGGCGGGCAGCGCATCGCCTCGGCCACGCTCACCACGGTGCTCGGGTTCATGCTGATCTACGGCGCCGCCACGCTGGGGCTGAGCTTTGTGCTGCTGCTCACCGGGCTCGACATCGTCACCGCCTTTAGCGCCGTGGTGGCCACGCTCAACAACATCGGGCCCGGGCTGGGCTTGGTCGGGCCGGCGCACAACTTTGGCTGGCTCAGCGGCTTCCAACTCGGGTTGCTGAGCTTTGCCATGCTGCTCGGGCGGTTGGAGCTGCTCACGGTGCTGGTGTTGTTTACGCGCCACTATTGGCGGCGTTGAAGGGCTCTTTTCAGGTTGGAGAGGGCGTTTGAGGGCGTCCACTGCGGCCGCGTTCAGTCTTGCCACATGGGGTGCAGATCTGCAGGATGCGCAGAACAGGATCTGGTGCTTGTGTAAATCAACAATCGGCAGCTCATCCGGTTAAGAAAAAATAAATCAATTTGGCAATTAACAAGAACGATTCGCATTTACGATACGTCCATCGCCCCCATCCTAGGAGCCGCCATGGAACGAGACCTCGACTGGCCCGAAGCCGACACCTACCTCCTGCCCGCCTCAGAGGCCATGCTGGCGGCCGCCTTGGCGCTCATGACCGGCCACGCCCAGAGCGCTTGCGAGCGCCAGCGCGCCGCCTTGGCGCACAAAATTGGGGCCTTGTTGCTTGCGCTCACCGAGCAGAGCAGCCTGAGCGCCTCCATGCGCGCCATGGTCTGGCGCTTGCATGCCCATTGGCAGGCGTTGCCCAAGGCGCCAGCCCGGCAAGCGCTGGTGTGCCCCCCGTGCGCCCCGGGCTGGAGTGGCCAGACGGTGGCGGCGGGCTTGCAATGAGCGCCGCCTTCGACTGCGTGCCCGGCGCGGCATCGGACGCCATGCAAATGGACGCCATGCCACTGGACGAGCAGATGGTCTGGCTGCGCCACCACGCCCGCGTGCAGCAAAGGGTGAGCGAGACCGTGCGCCAGATGGCCGCCCGCATCGAGGCGCTGGAGGCCGATCTGTTGCGCCACCGAGCCCAGGCCGTTTTGGAGCGAACCGCCCAATGGTGGGCGATTCCACTGCGCAGCCGCCGCCCGTGGCGTGCGTGGCCGGGGGTGCAGCCCGGCGTGGCCCAAACATCGGTCGTGCGCTTGGCCTTTCGCGGGCAAACTTTGGCCCAAGCCGCCACTCTGGCCCCGGCTGCGGCCCCCGATGCGGCCCCCGATGCATGGCGCGCATCCGACCAGGTGCTGTGCCAAACCGCCTGCGTTGGCCACGCCCACCACTGGCTGGGCCCAGATGGCCAGTGCCAGCGCAAGGGCGGCGACTGCGAGCGGGTGCAAGCCACAGGAGACGTTGATGTGTCTGGCACGTAAAGCCACGGCGGTGTGGCCATCTGAATCGGGCGCCGACGGGCTGCGGCCGCTGGTGTTCGAGGCACCGGCGCTGAGCTGCGCCAGCAAAGCCAGCAAACGCCGCCGCCAACTGTGGGAGCTGAGCGCCAGCGCCGCCTGCCCGGTGCTGGGCGTCTGTTTGCCGATGTGCGAGCAGCGTGCGCTGATGCACAAGTGCGGCATCGACGTGCACGGACGCGGCGATTACGAGTTGCACCAGATCGGCGTTTCCGAGTGCCGCCGCCGCACGCCCTTGGCCGAGCGCTTGCAAAAGTGGCTCGACGCGCACTTCGCCCTCGAGCTGCGCCAAGTGGCCGATTGCCGCAGCGCCGACGAGCTGCGCCGGCACTGGCAGCAGGCAAGGGCTGAACCGGCATGGGGCGGTGTGATGTGGGCCGTGCTCACCCACCAGGCCTGCTTGCTCACGCTGGAGCACGAGTTGCTGGGCGATGTGCACATGATGCAGCACCAAGTGGGCATGGTGACGCGCGTCGAGCAGCAGCAGTGGCAGCAGCAGCGCAGCCTGCTGGCGCAACTGCGCGCCGAATTGACCGAGCACCAAGGGCGCGCGCAGCGCCAGTTGCAAGAAGCGCAGCAGCGCCAGCACGAGCTGCAAGCCGAGCTGCAGCGGCTGCGCCACAGCCTGCTGCAGGCCGAGGCCGAACAGGAGCGGCTGGCCAAGCGCTGCCAGCAGTTGCAGGTCGAGCGCCCCGATGCCGAGGCGCTAGAGGCGCTGCGGCTGGAAAACGCCGACTTGCTCCAGCAGTGCCAGCAAGCCAACCGGGCCTTGCGTGCAGCGGTGCGCCCATGCGCGACCAGCCCTCAGGGGCCGGGTCAGCCCTGCCTCGCCCCGGTGACGGCACCGGCTGGCAGCAAGGCGCAAGCCCATGCGCAGCAGGCAAACCCAGTGTCGCAAGGGCACGCGGCGCATCCGATGCCGGAATCGAGCTGCACCAACGACTGCGCCGCCTTGACGGGCCGCGCAGCCCCGGGCACCAAGGTCGCGTGCGTGGGCGGCCGCACGGCGCAACTGCCCGCGTTCCGCGAGGTGGTGGAGGCGCACGGCGCGCAACTGCTGCACCACGACGGCGGCGACGAGCACCACCTGAGCCAGCTGCAAGCCACCCTGGCAGCCGCCGACTGGGTCATCTGCCAAGTGGGCTGCATCAGCCACAACGCCTACTGGCGCGTCAAAGAGCACTGCAAACGCACCGGCAAGCCCTGCCTGTACGTAGAGAGCACCAGCCGCAGCGCGCTCGAACGCGCCATGCAGCGCATCCATGCGGCGCAGCAGACGCCCGCCTACACAACCGCAGCGGCTTAAGTGAGAAGGCAGCCAAACAAAAACCTTGCAACCCACCCGCGCGATGGTTTAGAATCATGGGCTGTCCAAGTCGGGTGGCGCGTTCAAGCCGCGCCGCGCTTGCATTCAATGCAAGGCCCTTGGTCAAACCCCCTCGACCGCTCGCGAGCCGGAGCCGTCCTTGAGGTAAAGCCTGCAGGCATGGTTTGCAGGGCCACCAAGGCAGGCGGCGCAACACAGGACGCGAGCGAGGTGCGGCCTTCGGGCTGTTTTTATTTGATAGGAGTGCCCACATGGCACGGGTATGTGAAGTCACGGGCAAAAAGCCCATGGTGGGGAACAATGTGTCCCACGCCAACAACAAAACCAAGCGCCGCTTTCTGCCCAACCTGCAGTCGCGCCGCTTCTGGGTCGAAAGCGAAAAGCGCTGGGTGCGCCTGCGCATTTCGGGCGCCGCGCTGCGCCTGATCGACAAAAACGGTATCGAAGCGGTGCTCGCCGATCTGCGCGCCCGCGGTCAAGCCTGATCGCTTAAAGGAGCAGCACCATGGCAAGCAAAGGCGGACGCGAAAAAATCAAGCTGGAATCCACTGCAGGAACCGGCCACTTCTACACCACGACCAAGAACAAGAAGACCACACCAGAAAAACTGGCCTTCGCGAAGTTCGACCCCAAAGCACGCAAACACGTGCAGTACAAAGAGGTCAAGCTGAAGTAATACGCAGCTTAGGTCGCCAGCAAAAACCGCCACTTTGGGCGGTTTTTGCTTTTGAGGGCCGCCGGTGCGCGGCCCTCAACGGCGCAAAAACAGCCTATAGACCGGGTTGGCGGTTTCGTCCACGCACGGGTAGCCCAGCGTGGTCAGAAAGGTCTGGAACTCGGTCTCTTCGGCCTCGGGCACCTGCAGCCCGACCAAGATGCGGCCGTAGTCGGCGCCCTGGTTGCGGTAGTGAAACAGGCTGATGTTCCAGCCCGGGCGCATCAGGTTCAAAAACTTGAGCAGCGCGCCGGGGCGCTCGGGGAACACGAAGCGCAGCAGGCGCTCGTCGTGCGCCAGCGGCGAGTGGCCGCCCACCATGTGCCGGATGTGCTCTTGCGCCAAGTCGTCGTGCGTCAGGTCGAGAGCGGCAAAGCCGTGGCGCGCAAAGTTGGCCGCAATTTTGCTGCTCTCGCCGCGGCCGTGCGTGCTCAGGCCCAGAAACACGTGCGCTTGGCTCGCGTCGCTGATGCGGTAGCTGAACTCGGTCACGTTGCGCGGCCCGCCCGGCAGGTTGCCGATGGCCTCGAGGAAGCGCTTGAAGCTGCCGCGCTCCTCGGGCAGGGTGACGGCAAACAGGCCCTCGCGCTGCTCGCCCACTTCGGCGCGTTCGGCCACGAAGCGCAGCCGGTCGAAGTTCATGTTGGCACCGCACAAAATCGCGGCGTAGGTCTCGCCCCGGGTTTTGTGCGTGGCCACGTACTGCTTGATCGCCGCCACCGCCAGCGCCCCGGCGGGCTCGACGATGCTGCGCGTATCCACAAACACGTCTTTGATGGCGGCGCAGACGGCGTCGGTATCGACTTCGATAAAACCATCGACCAGCGCGCGGCTGATGCGCAGGGTTTCGTCGCCCACGCGCTTGACGGCGGTGCCGTCGGAGAACAACCCGACTTCCGCCAGCGTCACCGGCTGGCCGGCCGCGACCGAGCGCAGCATGGCGTTGGAGTCGTTCATCTGCACGCCAATGACCTTGATCTCGGGCCGCAGCGCCTTGAGGTAGTTGGCCACGCCGCTGATCAGGCCGCCGCCGCCCACGGCCACAAACACCGCATCGAGGCGCTGGTTGCCCAGGCTTTGCAACTGGCGCAGCAGCTCCATGGCCACCGTGCCTTGGCCGGCGATCACGTAGGGGTCGTCAAAGGGGTGCACAAAGGTGTAGCCGTGCTCGGCTTGCAGCGCCAGCGCGTGCGCGTGCGCGTCGGTATAGCTGTCGCCGTGCAGCAACACCTCGCCACCGAGGGCGCGCACGGCCTCGATCTTGAGCTGCGGCGTGGTCACGGGCATGACGATCACCGCCCGCGCTCCCAACCGGTGCGCCCCCAGCGCCACCCCTTGGGCGTGGTTGCCGGCCGAAGCGCAGATGACGCCGCGCTGCAGCTGCTCGGGCGCCAGGTGCGCGAGCTTGTTGTAGGCGCCGCGCAGCTTGAAGCTGAACACCGGCTGCTGGTCTTCGCGCTTGAGCAGCACCTTGTTGTGCAGGCGGCGGCTGAGCTGGCGCGCCGGCTCCAGCGCCGATTCGACCGCCACATCATAGACGCGCGCCGTGAGGATGAGCTTGAGGTAGTCGGCCGGGCTCAGATCGGTGGCGGCGCTGGCGGCTGGCGCTGCGCTGGTGGGTTGGGCAGCCACAGGGGCTGCAGGCACAGCGGCGGGCGGGGCAGGTTGGGGTGCAGGCATAGGGGCAAAAGCGTAAAACCGGGGCAGGGCAGCCCGGCATCATAGGGGAAAGCGCGCTGCGGGCGCAGCCAAGCAGAAGCAGCCAAAAAAAAGCCCGGTCGCGATGACCGGGCTTGAACCACCCGTTGAAGGGCAGAGGAGACAACTGATGGCGCAGCACGGGGGCTGCGGACGCTGCAGGCACTGATCGAGCCAACTCCTGCATACAATGGCGCTAGTGTAAACCCGGATTTGCTGCAATGCAACATCTTTTTTGTAAGCGCCTGTTGTTTTTTTAGGTAATGATCGAAATGGAATGCACCGTCACTTGGACCGGCGCCGCCGGCACCCGCTCGTCCATGGGCTTTGTGGCCGAGACCGGCAGCGGTCACGTGCTGCAGATGGACGGCGCGCCCGACCCGGCGCGGCCCGAACACGGCGGCGCCAACTTGGCTCCGCGCCCCATGGAGGCGCTGCTGGCCGGCACCGGCGGCTGCAGCGCCTACGATGTGGTGCTGATCCTCAAGCGCGGTCGCCACGATGTGCGCGGCTGCAGCGTCAAGCTCAGCAGCGAGCGCGCCCAGACCGACCCCAAGGTCTTTACCCAGATCCACATGCACTTCACCGTGCGCGGGCGCGGCATCCCCGAGGCGGCGCTGCAGCGCGCGATCGAACTGAGCCACGAAAAATACTGCTCGGCCAGCGTGATGCTGGGCAAAACCGCCGCCATCACCACCAGCTTTGAGTTGATCGAAGACTGAGAGGCTGGGAGGCTGGCAGGGTCGGCAGAGTGGTTTAGACCCGGTGCGCCACCGTGGTCATGACCTTGGCCGCCAGCCGCATCAGACCCTTGACGGGCGCTGGCAGATCGACGCCGCCGGCGCGTTTGGCCTCGTGGGCGTGGCGCACTTCGTCGGCCTTCATCTGCTCGACGATGGCGCGCGAGGCGTGGTCGTGCGCCGGCAGGCGCCCGAGGTGGCTGTCGAGGTGGGCCTCGACTTGGCGCTCGGTCTCGACCACAAAGCCCAAGCTCACGCCCTTGCCGAAGCGCCCGGCCAGCAGGCCCAGCCCAAAGGCGCCGGCGAACCAGAGCGGGTTGAGCAGCGAGGGCCGGTCACCCAGCTCATCCAAGCGCTGCTTGCACCAAGCCAAGTGGTCGGTTTCGTCCTGCCCGGCGGCCTCGAGGTGGCGCGCCAGCTTTTCCTTGTCGGCTGCGCTGCCGGGGCCTACCCGCGCCGCCAGCGCCTGCGAGGTGTAGAGCGCTTGGGCGCAGATCTCGCCCACGTGGTTGACGCGCATGAGCGCGCCGGCGTGGCGCTTTTCGGCTTCGCTCAACGCCGCCACGGCCACATCGGCGGGCGGGCGCGGGCACGGGCGGGCGGCTCGGTGCGGCGCAAACAGGGCGCGCAGCGCGCCGTCGGCGGCGATCAGGTGGGCGTCGATGAAGGCAGTGCGCATGGTCGGGGCTCCAAGGGGACCAAAGTTCAGGTGGGATTATCGGCTGCGCCGGGCCGGATTGCAAACCGGTTGCCAAGCCTTGCATCGGCTGAGGCATGTGTTTGCGCGACCAGCCCCTGCGCCCGGCTGGCGCACTTAAGGTGAGGCGGTGGTGGTCAAAAAAGCCGTCAGGAGCAGGATCAGGGCCACCAGCAGCATCTCGCAGCCTATGCTGGCGCGCAGCCTTGGCCGTGCGCGCGGCGCATGGGCCACCAAGGCCGGCACCAGCAACCAGCGGTTCAGCCCCGCCAAGCCCAGCAGCAGGCCCAGCACAGTGAGCTTGAGCAGCAGCACGAGGCCGTAGGCGCTGTGCAGCAGGGGCGCCCAGCCCTCCAGCAGGCGCCAAGCCAGCCACAGACCAGCAACGATCAGGGCCGCCACCACCGGGGCCGCCACGAGGCCAAAGCGCTGCAGCACGCGGGTCGCCGGTTCGCCCAGCTGTGGCGGCCCGCTGATGCGGTACAGGGGGATCAGGGCGCCGATCCAGAACGCCACCGCGCTCAGGTGCAGCAGCAGCAGCGCCGCCAGCAGCGCGCGCGGTTCACCGGTGCTGTGCCCGACTTGCGTGAAAGCCAGCAGCACCAGCGCCGCGCCCAGCAGACTCGCGGCCGCCGCGGGCCCGCGCCAGCGCCCCGACACTATCCAAAACGCCTGCAACAGCAGCAAGCCGCTGCCGGCCAGCAGCAGGCGCTGGCCCGTGGCACCATCAAACACCAGCGCGAGCAAGCCGGGGTCGAAGGCCGCCGCCCAGGTGCCGCCACCCAGAAAGCCGGCCTGCAGCGGCCACTGCAACAGCAGCAGGGCCAGCGCCAACCCGGCGGCGGCAGGCACCAGCGGTCGCAGCCCAGCGGCCCGATGCAGCCCCGGATGGTGGCCAAATACCTGCCCAAACAGCACCCCGCCCACGGCCACCAAGGCGCAGGCGTAGAAGGCCGCCGCCACCAGCACGCGCAGCCAAGTCCAGCCATCGGTCTGCGCGAGCAGGTCCAGCAGGGGTTGCAGCAGCGCTGGGTCGGGGGTCATGGCGGGGGCGTTGTTTTGCCGTGGGCGCTCAAGAGGCCGGGAGGCAGTTGGAGCGTCAAGGCGGGCATGAGCGATTGCCTCCCAGCCTCTCAGCGCACATTGAAGTAGATCTCGTCGGCCATGACGTGGCCGTCGGCCGCCAAGCCACGCCAGCGCACCGTGTAGCGGCCGGGCCCCAAGGGGGCGGCGGGGCTGGTCTCGAAGCGGGTGAGCGCGTCGCGGCCTGGGCCTTGGGTTAGCGGCACCACGCCCCGGGGGCCGCTGACTTCAAACAGCGTCAGCCGCATCGGGTGATCGAACCAGACCGCGATCCGGTTCGGGCTGCCGCTGACGGTGCTGCCGTGCGCAGGCAGCGAGCCTTCGGGCTGGGCATGGGCGAGCAGCAGGGGCGCGGCCAACAGCAGGTGCAGCGCCAAGGCGGCGGGGGCAAGCCATTGCAGGGCTTTTAGGAGGGGCATGGTCGGGCTCCGGGTGGGGTGTGGGTGAAGGACTGGCGGGGGCGGCCGGGTGTCGAGAACGGGCAGGATCAGGGCAAGATCAGGGCAAGGGCGCGATCTGCATCACGGTGTATTCGCCCTGGATGAGCGCGGCGCTGAAGCGGATGCGCTGACCCGGCTGCACCTGATCCAGCAGGGCCGGGTCGCTGAGCTGGAACACCATGGTCATGCCGCCCATGTCGAGGTTGGGGATGGGGCCGTGGCGCAGGCTGACGCGGCGATTGCTGCGGTCCACCCGGCGCACTTCGGCCTCGACCCAGGGGCGGCCGTCGCGGTCGGTGGCGGCCACAGCCGCTGCACCCGTGTCGGCGCCGTTGGGCGCTGGCTGCGCCGCTGCTGCCCCTGCCGGTGGCTGGTGGTAGGAGGCCCAGATGCGCGAGCTGCCGTCGCGCCCGACCAACAGCACGTGGTAGGGGTCGCGGCGGCCGCCGTAGAGCGGGCCGTCCATGCCGGGGCTGCCGATGGGCATGCCCGGCACGCTCAGGCCCAGCGCCGCCGGGCGCTCGCGCAGCAGGCGCTGGATGTCGGCGGCGGGCACATGGCCTTCGACCACGTAGCCGCCGATGAGCGCGGTGTGGCAGGAGCCGTATTTCTCGGGCATGCCCAGACGCAGGCGCGCCGCGATGTTGCCGGTGTCGAAGGCGCGCACGCTGAAGCCGTTTTTTTCGAGGTAAGTGATCCAGTCGTCGCAGCAGCCGCATTGGGGGTCTTTCCAGACCTCCATCACGGGCAGGGGGCGGCGCGCCTGCGCCAGCGCAAAGGGGGCGGACAAGGCCAGCAAGGTGGTGGCAGCGAGCCCGCTCAAGGCGGTGGCGCTGCGCAGTAAAGTGCGTCGTTGCATGGTGGGCTTTGGGGTTCATACAAGATTGAGCTGGTTTAGAAGCGGGGCATAGGCCCCAAGTTCAGTGCCGGTGGGCCGGAGCGGCGGGGCTGGGCGCAGCGGGTGCGGGTGCTGCCGGTGCCGGTGCGCCCTGATTGGGCGGCTGCGCTCCATGCGCTCCATGCGCCCCATGCGCCCCCGGTACGCGGTGCGTGCCGTGCGGCGGCTTGGTTGGGCGCAGCGTTTCGGGCAGCGGCCCCCGGTATTCAAAGGCCACGCTGCCGCTCGGGAAGGCGTAGGGGCCGGGGTCGCGGTAGTCGTCGGGCGCCTGGTTGGCGCGCACCTTGAGCACGGTCAGCATGCCGCCCATGCCGATCGGGCCGAACTGGCCTTGGCCGGCCATCATGGGCAGGGTGTTGGGGGGCAGCTCCATCGGCATCTGCTTCATATCATACATGCCGCGCTCGCCCATGACCATGAAGTCGGGTGCCAAGCCCTGGATTTTGCCCACCAGCCCGCGGTGATCGACGCCGATCAGGGTCGGCACATCGTGCCCCATCGGCCCCATGGTGTGGTGGCTCTTGTGGCAGTGTACGGCCCAGTCGCCGGGTTCGTCGGCGATGAACTCGATCTGGCGCATCTGGCCGACGGCCAGATCCACCGTCACCTCGGGCCAGCGGGCGCTTTTGGGCACCGGGCCGCCGTCGGTGCCGGTGACCTCGAACTCGACGCCGTGGACGTGGATCGGGTGGTTGAACATGGTCAGGTTGCCCATGCGGATGCGCACGCGGTCGCCCAGGCGCGCCACCAGCGGGTCGATGCCGGGAAAGACGCGGCTGTTCCAAGCCCAGGTGTTGAAGTCGAGCATGGTCGCGACGGTGGGCGTCTGGGCCCCGGGTTCGACGTCGAAGGCGTTGAGCAAGAAGCAGTAGTCGCGCTGCACCGCTTCGATCAGCGGGTGCCGGCCGCGCGCATCGAGCTTGGGGTGCGTGACCCACATGCCCATCATGCCCATGGCCAGTTGCACCATCTCGTCGGCGTGCGGGTGGTACATGAAGGTGCCCGGGCGTCGCGCCTGGAACTCATAGACGAAGGTTTTGCCGGCCCCGATCGAGGGCTGGTTGATGCCCGCCACCCCGTCCATGCCCGAAGGCAGGCGCTGGCCGTGCCAGTGGATGCTGGTCGGCTCGGGCAGGCGGTTGCTGACAAAGATGCGCACCCGATCCCCCTCCACCACTTCGATCGTGGGGCCGGGGCTCTGGCCGTTGTAGCCCCACATATTGACCACGAAACCGGGCGCCACTTCGCGCACCACCGGCTCGGCCACGAGGTGGAATTCCTTCACGCCGTCGCGCATCCTAAAGGGCAGGGTCCAGCCGTTGAGCGTCACCACGGGACGATAGGGCAAACCGGCCCCGGTGACGCCAGGCGGCACCCAGGGCGCGGCGGTGGCGGCGCTGTGCTGCAGCACCGGCTCGGGCAGGGCGGCCAGCGCGTGGCGGCCGACGGTGGCCGTGGCGGCGGCCGTGAAGGCCCCGGCAGCCAGGGCGCCTTGGAAAAATTGGCGGCGTTGCATGATCATTGTCCTTTCACGGCTTCGGGGGTGGCGGCGGCGGCCGGGGCGCTGCCGCTGTAGGGCAGGCCGGCGAGCACGGCGCGCAGTTCGGCGGCGGCCACGGCGGCGTCGCGCCGCGCCAGCAGGGCGGCTTGGCTGGCTTGCACCCGGGCACTGGCGCTGGCCAGCAGCTCCCAAGTGCTCTTGAGCATGCCGTTGTAGCGCTGCTGGGTTTCGTCGAGCAAGGCGCTGTGCAGGCGCAGCGCGTCTTGCGCCGCGCCCTCGGCCAACTCGGTGGCGGTCTGCCAGGCGCTGTAGGCGCTGTGGACGTCGGCGCGTATCTGGCGCTCGAGCGCATCGGCCTCGGCGCGCGCTTGAGCGGCTTGCTCCCAGCTGTGCGGCCACAGGGCGCGCGCAGTCAACTCGGGCCGGGTGGGCGGGGCCCTGTGGCCGGCGGGCGCGATTGCGGCTGGTGGCGGGGGCTGCGGCGCGACGGCGGCCGCCAGCGCGGTGGCAAGCTGCACGCGCTCGGCCGGCGTCAGGCCGCGCTCCAGCCGTGCGGCCTGCAGCTGCCGCAGCGGCCAGTGCGGATGCGCCTGCAGCGCCTGCGCTTCCAGCGTGGCCAAGGGGGCGAAAGCGGGTGCGGATGTGGCTGCGGTGGCTGTGGCAGCCGTGGCAAGTGGGGCGGTGGCAAGCGGGGCGGTAGCGGCCACCGGGGCGTTCACGGCCGGCCAGTCGGCCGGCAGCCGTTGTTCCAGTTGCTGGGGCGTGAGCCCGTCGCCGGCGAGGCGCCACAGGGCGAGCACGGCGAGGTGCTGCTGGTGCTGCGCCACCCGCTGCTGCGCTTGGGCTTGGTTGAGCAGCAGTTGCTCTTGCAGCAGGCGCATCTGCGGCCAGTTGCCGATGCGCACCATGCGCGCAGCCAGCCCGGACCCGGCCTGCGCGGCTTGCAGCACCTGAGCCTGGTAGCGGGCGCTGCTGCCCGCCGCCACGGCGTGCAGCCAGGCCCGCTCGACCTGCAAAGCCAGATCGGCCTGCGCCAGCCGCAGCGCGTCGCGCTCGAGCGCGTTCAGGCCCGGTCGTGCCAGCAAATCGGGGTGCGCGCGCTGTGCCGCCATCAAGGCATCAGCCAGGCTCCAGCGCTGGGCGGCAGCGGGTTGCGGCGCGGCGCCGGCGTGCGGCTGCTGCTGCGCCTCCCACTGCACGATGTCGGCGTGGCCGCGCGGGAAAGTGCCCACCAGCTCGTTGGCTGCGCGCCACTGCTGCTCCGGCTCGGGATGGGCCCAAGCAGGGCCAGACCAAACGGCTGCCAGCAGCGCCGCGCCTAGGATGGGATGCCAAAAGGCTTTCGGACCACCGCGTTGCACACGCCAGACGCGCTGCACCGGGGCCAGTGAAGTAAAAAACATGGAAAACTCTCCGATCAAGAACCAAGAATCGCCGCGCCGCTCCCGAAGCGGGAAACAAGCGGGCGCACTGCGGGTATCGAGATCAGAGGATGGGCGGTTTGAGCTCGGGCTGTGGCGTAGCCAGCACGATCACGGTGCGCGCGGGCAGCGGTGCGCCCAGTGGCAAGGCGGGTGGCAGGGCCCCAAGCCGCAGCGGCACCGCCAGCGCCTGGTGGCAAATCCCGCACAAAAGACACAGGCCATGCGCGCCTGCTTCAGACAGCCCGGGGCAGGCGGGGTCGGTGGTCAAGGCTGCCTGCTGCGGCGCAGCCTCGTGCGCTGCGCCGAGGTGGGGGCCGTGAGAGGGGCCGTGAGAGGGGTCGGGGGAGCAGGCGCGAGCAGCCTCGTGCGGTATCAAGTCGGCGCGGCCGCAGTGTGCTGCCGGATCGGTTGTGGCCATTTGGGCTGGGCCATGTGCGCCGGCAGGGGCCGAATGCAAAACCGCCAACGCCATGGCGTCGCCCGCCCACAACCGCCAGGGCAGCAGCAGCACGAACAGGATGATCAGCCAGCGTCGCATGTGCGAATGCTACAACATTTAGGCCCAACGTGCAATCGCTGCGCCGCGCGGCACAATCGCCCCCATGCCCGATTCCGCCCCTCCCACCCCCTGGCCGCAGCGCATGCGCCGGCTCTGGCAGCCGCACAATGGGCTGTTCTGGCTGATGCTGCTGTTCAACGGCCTCTCGAGCGGCATGGCTTGGTTTTTGCACCTGTCGCCGCCCGCTGGTTGGTTGCTGCTGCTCTTTACCCTGCTGGCGCTGGCCAACGCGGCCGTGGGCATGCTGCTGCTGTGGCTGCTGTGGCGCAGCACCTGAGCACGCGGTGGGGCAATGTGGCGGCCTGCACCGCGCTGGCCGGCAGCGCTTGCAGGCAGCGTTTGTGGGCAATACCAGACAGCACTGGCCGGCAGCGTTTGCGGGCAGCAGCGTGCCACTGGCTGGCGCGTGCCCGTGTTTACACTAGTGCCACCCAGCACCCAGCCCCCAGCCTTTGCCACCCTTGCCATGAACGCCGTTTTCCCACCCCCCACCGTGCCGCTGGAACAGCTCGATGCCACCCTGGCGCGCCAGGGCTTTGCCTTGCTCGATGCGGCTGCGGTGCGGCGCTGGCTTGGGCTCGAGGCGCAGGCGCTGGCGGCCCTGCAACCGAGCTGGGAGCGGCTCTGCCCCGACCACTATCTGCGCGACGGCGGGCGCTACCGCAAACGGCGCCACAGCTGCTTCGTGGTCGAGGGCGCGCAGGTGCGCCAGGTGCCGCACCGGGTGCACTGGCAGCCGCTGCAGTACAACGCGCTGCACGGCGGCATGCAGCGCTGGTTCGAGCCGATCGAGCCCGAGGTCGTGGCCCAACCCGCTTGGCAGCGCCTGCTGCAACAGACGGCGGCGGCGGCCTCGGCGCTCAAGGGTGCGCAGCGCTGGTACGTGGAAGCGCACCAGTTTCGCATCGACACCACCGACGGCATCGGCCGCCCCACGCCCGAGGGCGCGCACCGCGACGGCATGGAGCTGGTGGCCGTCTATCTGCTCGGGCGCCAGGGCATCAAGGGCGGCGAGAGCCGGGTGTTCGAGGCCGACGGCCCGCAGGGCCAGCGCTTCACCCTGACCGAGCCTTGGTCGCTGTTGCTGCTCGACGATGAGCGCGTGATCCACGAATCGACCCCAATCCAGCCGCTGGTGCCGGGTGCGCTGGGCTGGCGCGACACGCTGGTGCTCACGTGCCGCTCGGGCGGCTTTCAGGGCGATTGAGCCGCCGCACCTGGCCTTAAGATGCGGCTTTGGGCGCAGCAGTGGCCCAAGCCATTTACAGCCATACCCCCTAGGAGACCGAGCCCATGAGCCACCGAGAAGTCGTCATCGTCAGCGCAGCGCGCACCGCCATTGGCACCTTTGGCGGCAGCCTCAAAGACACCCCCACCACCGAACTCGGCGCCCTGGTGGTGCGCGAGGTGCTGGCGCGCGCTGCCGTGCCCGGCGCCGACGTGGGTCACGTGGTCTTTGGCCACGTCGTCAACACCGAACCGCGCGATCTGTACCTGTCGCGCGTGGCCGCGCTCGATGGTGGCTGCCCAGACACCACCGTGGCCATGAACGTAAACCGCCTGTGCGGCTCGGGCCTGCAGGCCATCGTCAGCGCCAGCCAGGCGATCTTGCTCGGTGATTGCGACGTCGCCATCGGCGCCGGGGCCGAGAACATGAGCCGCGCGCCCTACCTCAGCCTAGTGTCGCGCTTTGGCGCGCGCATGGGCGACGCCACGCTGGTCGATATGATGGTGGGCGCGCTGCACGACCCCTTCCACAAAATCCACATGGGCGTGACGGCCGAAAACGTGGCGGCGCAGTTTGGCATCAGCCGCGCCATGCAAGACGCGCTGGCGGTCGAGAGCCACAACCGCGCCGAGCGCGCCAGTGCCGAGGGCCGCTTCAAGTCGCAGATCGTGCCGGTGCTGCTCAAGGGCCGCAAGGGCGAGGTCGCGTTCGACACCGACGAGCACTTCCGCCCCGGCTGCACGCTGGCCGACATGGCCAAGCTCAAGCCGGTGTTCGTCAAAGAAAACGGCAGCGTCACGGCGGGCAACGCCTCGGGCATCAACGACGCCGCCGCCGCCGTGCTGCTGATGGAAGCCGGCGCTGCGCGCGCGCGTGGCTTGGCCCCCATGGCGCGGCTGGTGGGCTACGCGCACACCGGGCTCGAGCCCAAGATCATGGGCGTGGGCCCGATTTCGGCCACGCGCAAGCTGCTGGAACGCACCGGCCTGACGATTGCCGACCTCGACGTGATCGAAGCCAACGAAGCCTTTGCCGCCCAAGCCTGCGCCGTGACGCAAGAGCTGGGCCTGGACCCGGCCAAGGTCAACCCCAACGGCTCGGGCATCTCGCTCGGGCACCCGATCGGGGCCACCGGCGCCATCATCACCGTCAAGGCGCTGTACGAACTGCAGCGCAGCGGCGGCCGCTACGCGCTGGTGACGATGTGCATCGGCGGCGGGCAGGGGATTGCGGCGATTTTTGAGCGCCTTTGACCTAGCGCGGGCAGCCGGTTAGGGGTGCATGTTCACAGATTTGTCATATGGCTTGCGTAGAGTGCGGCGATTCAAACCCAAACCGCCCTACCCAATGCCCATAAACCCCACCCCCTTCGCCCTAGCCCGCTTGACTGCGGCGGCTGCCCTCGCCATTGCGGCGCTGGCCGGCTGCCAAACGGCCCCCACCACGCCCGCCGCGGCTCCGGCGGCGGCTGCAGCAGCCCCAGCGGCCGCGCCGGTTGCAGCCCCTGCCGGCCTGACGCTGGAGGCGCTGGGGGCCTTCGAGGGCGGTGCCGAGGGGGCGTCCGAGATCACCGCCTACGACCCGTTCTCGCAGCGCCTGTTCGTGGTCAACGCGGCCACCAAATCCATCGACGTGCTCGATCTGCGCGACCCACGCGCGCCGCAGCGCATCGGCAACATCCCGTTGGCGGCTTTTGGCGACAGCCCCAACAGCGTCGCGGTGCACGGCGGCTTGGTGGCGATCGCGGTGCAGGCGGCACCCAAGACCAACCCCGGCGCGGTGGTATTCGTCGAAGCCGCCACCTTGCGCGTGCTCTCGCACGTGGCCGTGGGCGCGTTGCCCGACATGCTCACCTTCACCCCCGACGGCTTGCGCGTGCTGGTGGCCAACGAGGGCGAGCCCAACAGCTACGGGCAGGCCGATTCGGTGGACCCAGAGGGCTCGATCAGCGTCATCACGGTCAACCGCGGCCGCACGCCCGTCGTGGCCACGGCCGATTTCCGCGCCTTCATCGGCCAAGAAGCGGCGCTGCGCACCCTAGGCGTGCGCATCTTTGGCCCCGGTGCCAATGCGGCCCAGGACTTCGAGCCCGAGTTCATCGCCGTTGCCCCCGACGGCCGCACGGCCTTTGTCACGCTGCAAGAAAACAACGCCATCGCCACGGTGGAAATCGCCACCGCCCGCGTCAGCGCCGTGCGCCCGCTGGGTAGCAAAGACCACAATCTGGCGCGCAACGCGCTCGATGTGAGCAACGAAGACGGCACCCCCAACAGCAACGAGGGCACGCCCGCGATCCGCATTGCGCCCTACCCGGTGCGTGGTCTGTTTATGCCCGACGCCATGGCCGCCTACAGCGTGGGTGGGCGCACCCTGCTGGTCACGGCCAACGAGGGCGACGCGCGCGACTGGCCCGGCTTCAACGAAGAGGTGCGCGTGCGCGCCCACTGCCCCCAAGGTCTGGATCCGGCTGTCTTTCCCAATGCGGCCGCGCTGATCATGGATTCGGGCTTGGGCCGACTGCTCGTCACCAATACCCCCAACGCCGGTCAAACCGGGCGCAACGCCGCCGGCCAGTGCACCGAGCTGTTCAGCTTTGGCGCGCGCTCGTTCTCGATCTGGGACGCCGGCAACCTGCAGCAGGTCTATGACTCGGGCGACGAGCTGGAGCAACGCACCCGTGCCCTGCCCAACGTCGCCTTCAACGCCAGCCACAACAACAACACGCTCGACGCCCGCAGCCCGAGCAAAGGCCCAGAACCCGAGGCGGTGGTGGTGGCCCAGTTTGGCAACCGGCACTTCGCCTTCGTCGGGCTCGAGCGCGTCGGCGGCGTGATGGTCTATGAAGTCACCAACCCGGCTGAGGCGCGCTTCGTCACCTACTTCAACGGCACCCGCAACGGCGTCACCGGCGACCGCGGCCCCGAGGGCCTGACCTTCATCCCGGCGGTGCAATCGCCCAACGGCCGGCCCCTGCTGGTGGTGGCCAATGAAGTCAGCGGCACCACGCGCATACTGCAAATCAACTTGGGTTTTTAAGCGGTTCAACGGCCGATCGGCCCAATGGTTGATGGGCTGGTGGGCTGACCCCTCGGCGCCTACAGGGGTGGGGCGCCGTGCGGCTTGGGCCGCGTGCGCTGGCTGCAGCCTAGGCTGGCGCAGCGCATAATCGATGCGCATGTGGATCGACAGCCATTGCCACCTCGACGCCCCCGATTGGACGGATGAGCAGCGCTTGGCGCTGCGTCGGCAAGCGCGTGTCGCTGGAGTGGGGGTGTGCGTCTATCCGGCGGTGGAGCGCGCCAACTGGGCGCGCGTGCGCGAACTGGCGCACGCCACCGGCGACGCCTACGCGCTGGGCATCCACCCGCTTTATGTGATGCAGGCCACCGACGCCGACCTCGAGGCGCTGGCGCACGAGTTGCAACGCTGCCACGCCGACCCGCAGCTGGTGGCGGTGGGTGAGATCGGGCTGGATTTTTTTGTACCCGCCCTGTGCGCGCCGGCTGCGCGCCAGCGCCAGTGGCACTTTTACACCGCCCAGCTGGAGCTGGCGCAGCGCTTTGGGCTGCCCGTGATCTTGCACGTGCGGCGCTCGGCGGACGAGTTGCTGCGCGGCTTGCGCCAGTTTGGCCGCAGCGGGCTGGGTGCGGCCACGGCAGTCCCGGCAACGCGCCCGGCCACAAGCCCGGCCAGCGCGTGCGGTGGCATCGCGCACGCCTTCAGCGGCAGCCTGCAGCAGGCGCTGGCCTTCGTTCAGCTCGGATTTGCCTTGGGCTTTGGCGGTGCCTGCACCTTTGAGGCGGCGCGGCGCTTGCGCCGCTTGGCCAGCGCACTGCCGGCCGAGGCGCTGGTGCTGGAGACCGACGCCCCCGACATGCCGCCCCAGTGGCTCTACACCCCGGCCGCGGCGCGCGCCAGCGGGGCCAGCCAAGCGCCCAACACCCCGACCGAGCTGCCGCGCATCGGCGCCACGCTGGCGGCGTTGCGCGGCTTGGACTGCGCGGCCTTGGCCGCCCAGACCAGTGCCAACGTGCGGCGCGTGTTGCCACGGCTGGCAGTGCTGCGGCCAAATTCCGGCCCAGCAGCGCTTGCATCCGCACCCACGCCCACGCCCACGCCCACGCCCACGCCCACGCCCACGCCCACGCCCACGCCCGCAATGGGCCAGTTGCCCCAGTCATCCACCGGCGCGGCGCGCTAAGCGCCGTCGCCGCGCTCCAAACAAACCCATGCCCATTAGCCACACCGGTTTGTCCAAACTTAGCCGCCTTCAAAGCGGCTTGCTGCTGGCGCTGGCTGGGGCCGTGGCCTTCAGTGGCAAGGCCATCATCGTCAAGCTGGCGTACCGCTACGGCGTCGATCCGGTCACGCTGCTGATGTACCGCATGTTGTTTGCGCTGCCGCTGTTTCTGGCCATGATCTGGTGGGCCACCTACCGCAGCGCCAAGCCGGTGCAGCCGCTGCAGCAGCGCGACTGGCTGGCCATTTTTGGGCTTGGTTTTTGCGGCTACTACCTCGCCAGTTTTCTGGATTTTCTGGGCTTGCAGTACATCAGCGCCAGCTTGGGGCGGCTGATTCTGTACCTCAACCCCACGCTGGTGCTGCTGCTGGGTTGGCTCTTGTTCGCCCAGCGCGTCACGCCGCGCCAGCTCGGGGCCATGGGCCTGAGCTACGCCGGCGTGCTGCTGGTGTTTGGGCACGAGCTGCGCTTCGATGGCTGGAGCACGGCCTTGGGGGCGGCGCTGGTGTTTGGCAGCGCGCTCAGCTACGCCGTGTATCTGGTCTATAGCGGCGCGCTGGTGCAGCGCATCGGCGCGCTGCGGCTGGTGGGCTGGGCCACCACCGTGGCCTGCATCCTGTGCATCGGCCAGTTTGTGCTGCTGCGCCCACTCGAAGCGGCGCTGGTGGCGCCCGAGGTGATTTGGCTCTCGCTGCTCAACGCCGTGCTCTGCACCGCCGCGCCGGTGGTGCTGGTGATGCTGGCGATCGAACGCATCGGCGCTGGGCTCACGGCCCAAGTCGGGATGGTCGGCCCCATGGCCACGCTGCTCATGGGCGCGCTGATACTGGGCGAACCCTTCAATGCCTGGATTCTGGCCGGCACCGCGCTGGTGCTGGCGGGCGTGCTGTGGGTCAGCCGGCCCAGCCGGTGAGGGGCCTCGAGCTGGGCGCCAGATGTGTCGTCCAAAGCGCCCGTGCGGAGAGCCGCTTGGGTGCAAAGTAAAAGCGCGATCTGATCCCGAATTTCGATTTTTTGCGAGGGTGCGACCCAGATGGTTCGCGCGAACTTTCGACCACGAATCAAGCGGGGCCGATGCGCTGGATGCTGTGCCTCACTTGAGCTACAATGCCGCATCCAACCGATAGGAGGCTGAACCATGGCTGCAACGGCATTTGTCCGAGCGCGGGTCGATGAAGCGCTTAAAAACGAAGCGGCCGCTGTGCTGGCAGGCATGGGCTTGACGGTTTCCGACGTGGTGCGCATCGCCCTGACGAAGATCGCCAAAGAAAAAGCCTTGCCGTTCGAGATGCGCGTACCCAACGCCCTGACCGCGCAGACGCTCGCCCAGAGCGACCGCGGCGAGGATGTGCACCGCGCCAAAGACGCGGACGAGCTCTTTCGCCAACTGGGCATTTGATGCGGCAACCTGAGTATTCTGGCCAGTTCAAGCGCGACCTCAAGCAGGCGCAGAAACGCGGTAAGGACATGAGCAAGCTCAAGACCTTGTTGGGCTTGCTCATCGAGGGCAAGCCGCTGCCAGCGTCGTATCACGACCACCCGCTCAAAGGCACTTGGCATGGCCTGCGCGACGCGCACCTCGAGCCTGATTGGTTGCTGATCTACAGGGTTGTGGGCGACGTGGTGCGCTTCGAGCGCACCGGCAGGCACGTTGACCTGTTCGACGAGTAAAAACAGCCCCCGGATAATCGGACCAAGCAAATCGCTCAATCCGGCCTGCTGTGGCCATTTTTGGAGTGCAAGACGATGGATTTGGGAATCGCGGGCCGCTGGGCCTTGGTGTGTGGGGCCAGCAAAGGGCTGGGCTGGGGGTGCGCGCAGGCGCTGGCCAGCGCGGGCGTGAACCTAGTGCTCGCGGCGCGCGGGGCCGAGCGCTTGCAGCAGGTGGCCGCCGAACTGCGCCAGTCAGGCGGGGCGACGGTGCTGCCGGTAGCGGCCGACGTGACCACGGCAGCCGGGCGCGAGGCGCTGTTTGCGGTGCCCGGCGGGCCGGGGCGGGCCTTTGACATCGTGGTCAACAACGCCGCTGGCCCGCCCACGGGCGACTTTCGTCACTGGGAGCGCGAGCAGTGGTTGCAGGCGCTGGAGGCCAATATGCTGAGCCCGATCGAGCTCATCAAGGCCACGGTGGATGGCATGGCCGAGCGCGGCTTTGGCCGCATCGTCAACATCACCTCAAGCGCCGTCAAGGCCCCGATCGACATCTTGGGCCTGAGCAACGGCGCCCGCAGCGGCCTGACCGGCTTCGTCGCCGGGCTGGCGCGCAGCGGCTTGGCGGCGCGCGGCGTGACCATCAACAACCTGCTGCCCGGCAAGTTCGACACCGAGCGCCTAGCCGCCACCCTAGCCGCCGGGGCCCAAAAGAGCGGGCAGCCGCTCGAGGCCGTGCGCGCGGCGCAACTGGCGCAGATACCGGCGCGCCGCTTCGGCAGCCCGCAAGAGTTCGGCGCCGTGTGCGCCTTTCTGTGCAGCACCCACGCCGGCTACCTCAACGGCCAAAACATTTTGCTCGACGGCGGGGCCTATCCGGGGGTGTATTAGAAAACTTTGAAGCGGCCGCTGTGCTGGCAGGCATGGGTCTGACGGTTTCGCTCAAAGGCACTTGGCGTCGCCTACGCGATGCGCGCATCGAGCCTTATCTGACTCAGTCAGATTGCGATTCCCCGTTTGTAACCTTGCCCTCCACCAGACACACAGACCAGTGGCCATTTGGCTCTTGCTGAAGTGAAGCCATACAAGATTGGTAGTTGGGGATTGGCATTTTTATAAGGGCAGCCGGCGCAGCTAAGATTCAACGTTAGAGGTTGTAGAAGAGGTGCAAAAAAGAGGGTTTTGCTTGATCCTTATTTCCGGCGGTCACCTTATTGACTTAAGTTTTAGAAACCAGCGGGAAAGCAGCCGGATTGCGAATCGATTGAACGGATAAATCAATGTCCAGCTTGGGCCAGTACAGATGATCGGCACTCGGCCATTGGATATCGGTTAGTTGTTCTACCGTGGCATTTTTAAACCATGGGAAATCGTTGAACGAAACCGCAAGCTCTTCGTTTCCGAGTAGCAGCCAAAAGCAATGCTTGGAAATGTTTGTGACTTCAGCTTCCAAAGTGATGGTTCCAGGCATCCTGAATCTCCTTGATGTGCGTGCTCACGATGGCTTGCAATTTTCGCAGCAGTTGGGGCGGGCCCGCCCCTCAGCGCCGCAGCGACGAGACCACGATGCCGGCCACGATGAGCGTGAAGGCGGCGACGTGGAAGGCTTGCGGGGGTTCGCGCAGCAGGGCGGCGGACATGAGCGCGGCCAGCAGCGGCGTCAGGTTGCTGAAGAACGCGGCCACGGTGGGGCCGGCGCGCTGCACCCCTTCGCCCCAGAAGCGGTAGGCGATCACGCCCGGCCCCAAGCCCACGAACACCAGCACCGCCAGCAGCGCCCAGCTCCAGTCGATTTGCGGCAAGGGGGTGCCGGTGGCCGCCGGCCACAAGACCCACTCGCCGGCGCTGAGCGCGGCCGACCAGAATAGGCCAAAAATGATCTGCGCCATCAAAAAGGCCGACCAATCGGCGCGGATCGGGGCTGGCTCGTCGCGCCGCGTGAGCAGCCAGCTGTAGAGCGCCCAGGTGCAGGTGGCCAGCAGCATCCAAGCGTCGCCTGGCACCAGTTGTAGCTCGAGTATGCGCTGCACTTGGCCTTGCGTCAGCACCACCAGCACCCCGAGCAGCGACAGCGCCGAGCCCAGCAGCGCCTGGCGGGTGATGGCGGCGCCAAAGAACAGGCGCCCGATCAGCAGCATCCAGACCGGCATGCTGGCCGCCACCAGCGTGACGTTGATCGGCGTCGAGGTGTGCAGCGCCAGATATTGCAGCGAGTTGTAGCCGGCAATCGCCAGCAGCCCGAGCAGGGCAAAGCGGCGCCAGTGCTGCCACAAGCCGCTGTGGCGGCGCAACACCCAAGCCGCCAGCGGCAGCAAAATGGCCAACGCCACCAACCAGCGCAGGAAGTTGAAGGTCATGGGCGGAATCCAGTCCGCTGCCAGACGGCCCACGACGGCGTTGCCGGCCCACAGCAGCGGGGCGATGGTGAGCATGGCGGCGGTGCCCAAGGTCAGGGGCGCAAAGGGTGTGGCAGACATCGCTGCGACTGTAACGCCTGCGCGCCCGCGGCCTTGGCAGGGGCTTGGAGTGCCGGCCTTGGGCGTTGGTGATTTCGTGGCACCATTGGCGCCTAAGCTGCCAGCGATGCAAGCGCTGGCGCCAGCCTTTGCGGTGCAGCCTCTTCGTGCCGCTCGCTGGCATGCCCTCCTTGTCTCAACCCATACCCTTTCAGGAACCCGCCCATGAGCACCACCCACAGCCGCGCCGTCGTGATCGAGCACACCGGCGGCCCCGAGCAGATGCACCTGATCGAGGCCCCGGTGGGCGACCCCGGCCCGGGCGAGGTGCGCATCCGCCACCAAGCCATCGGGCTCAACTACATCGACGTCTATCAGCGCAGCGGCCTGTACCCGCTGCCGCTGCCATTGCGCTTAGGCATGGAGGGCGCGGGCGTGATCGAGGCCGTGGGCGCGGGCGTCGAGCACCTGCGGGTGGGCGACCGCGCCGCCTACGCCAGCCAGCCGCCGGGCAGCTATTGCGATGCGCGCGTGCTGCCGGCCATGAACGTTTGCCGCCTGCCCGAGGGCATCGGCTTTGAGCAGGGCGCGGCCATGATGCTCAAGGGCCTGACGGCCCAATACCTGCTGCGCCACTGCAAGCCGGTCGAGGGCTTGCAAGCCGGCGACTGGGTGCTGTTCCACGCGGCGGCGGGCGGCGTTGGGCTGATCGCCTGCCAGTGGGCGCGCGCGCTCGGCCTGCGCCTGATCGCCACTGCGGGCACGGACGAAAAATGCGCGCTGGCGCTGGCCAATGGGGCCGTGCACGCGATCAACTACCGGCACGCAAACGTGGCCGAGCGCGTGCGCGCCCTGACCGCGGGCAGCGGCGTGAAGGTGGTCTATGACGGCGTGGGCAAAGACACCTGGGAGGGCTCGCTCGACAGCTTGGCGCCTTTTGGCCTGCTGGTGAGCTTTGGCAACGCCTCGGGCCCGGTGCCGCCCTTTGCCCCGGCGCTGCTGGCGGCCAAGGGTTCGGTGTATGTCACGCGCCAGACCCTGTTTCACCACATCACCAGCCGCGCGCGCACCCAAGCCATGGCCGACGAGCTGTTTGCCGTGGTGGGCAGCGGGGCGGTGCAGATTCACGTCGAGCAGCGCTACCCGCTGGCGCAGGTGCAGCAGGCGCACCAGGCGCTGGAGGCGCGCCAGACCGTGGGCGCCACGGTGCTGCTGCCCTGAGAGGCTGGGGGGCAATCGCTGTTGCCGGCCTTGACGCGCCCTTTCGGACACGCTCAACTGCCTCCCAGCCTCTTGGAAGCCGGGGGTCTTGAAATCGTCATCCTTCGCCACTAGATTGTGTGTGGCCGCAAGGGCTTGCGGCCCATCATGGGTCTCATCAACCGCAATGTCTAGCAAAGGAGTGCACGCATCATGAACCACCTGATTCCCCGTGGCAGCCTGTTCGACGATTTTTTTAAGGACATGGCCTCGCCCGGTTTTTTCATCAAACCGCTGCACGGCGACGCGCTGCCGCAGTCGATCAAGGTCGATGTGAGCGAAACGCCGGAGGCCTACCAGGTGCAGGCCGAAATCCCGGGCGTGGCGCGTGAAGACATTCACGTCAACATCGATGGCAGCATCGTGAGCCTGCGCGCCGAAATCCGGCAGCAGGATCGCCAAACCACGGACGACAAACTGCTGCGCAGCGAGCGCTACTACGGTTCGGTGGCGCGCAGCTTCCAGTTGCCGCTCGAGATCGACGAGGCCGAGGCCAAGGCCAAGTACGAGCACGGCGTGTTGACGCTGACGCTGCCCAAGAAGCGCGGCCGCAGCGGCCAGCGGTTGACGATCGAGTGAGGGCGTCGGGGCCTGCCCAGCTGCCGCGCTGCGCCTACTGCGCCTAGGCGCGTTCGCACCAATAGGCCAGTTCGTGCCCGCGCACCGGCTCGCGCACCACTTGCAGACCCGTAAAGCCGTGCGCGCCGGTGGCGGCGGTGTGCAGGTACCACGCTTGGTGCAGCAACACCGACTGGCCGCCCCAAGTGCCAAAGGTGCGCACCTTGAAGCCGGCCCCGGGTTCGGGCGGTAGGAGGTTGAGGACCTCGAGCACGAACGAGGCCCCGTGCAACAGCGGTTCGGGCGTGGTGGTGTGCGCAGTGGGCGCGATGGTAAAGCTGCGCGTGGCCCCGGCAAAAGCGATGTGGCAGCGCACGGCCCCGGCACCGGCAGACGGGGCGCTGACCGCGCTGGGGGCAGATGCGGTAGGGGCAGCCACAGTGGGCGCAGTACCCCCAATGGCCGCAGCCGCCGGGGGCTGGGCCGCCAGCGCCGAGCCCAGCAAACCCCAGCCCACAAAGCCCAACCCAGCCCACCCAAGCAGCGCCCGCTGCAACGCCGCCCACCGGGTGCGTGTGGCGGCGGGTGCGGCGCGGTCAGCCGAGGAGTGGTCTAAGTCCATGCGCAGGGGTGGGGCGGCAAAGGGCGATGCAAAAAAAGGGCGATGCAAAAAAGGGGCCTAGGGGTGCCAACTCATGCGCGCGAGCGCCGCACGCGCCGGATTTCGTCGATGATGATACCGCACGCGCCCAGCGTGATCGCCATATCGGCCAAGTTGAAGGTGGGAAAGTGGCCGCCGTGAAACACCGGCTGCAGCCAGCGGAAGTGAAAGTCGAGCATGTCGATCACGTGGCCGTGCAGCAGCCGGTCGATCAGGTTGCCGAGCGCCCCGCCCATGATGCAGGCGATCGAAAAAGCAAACAGGCGCTGGCTGTGGTGCTTGTGCAGCAGCCAGACGATGAAGGCGCTGGCCGCCAGCGCCACGGCGCTCAAAAACCAGCGCTGCCAGCCGCCAGCATCGGCCAACAGCGAAAAGGCCGCGCCCGGGTTGTGGTGCCGCGTGAGGTTGAAAAACGAGCTGATGCGCAGCGCTTCGCCTTGGTCGAAGGTGGCGACGATGAGCGTTTTCGTGAACTGGTCGGCCAGCACGATGGCGGCCGCCAGCGCGAGCCAGAGCCAGAGGCTGGTGGGGGATGATTTGGCCATGGGGCGCTTTGTATAAAAAGGTGCAGCCTCTTAGGCTACGTGGCGCACTTCGCCGCTGCCGTACAGGTTGCTGGTGCAGCGGCCGCAGAGCTCGGGGTGCGCCGGGTCGTGGCCCACGTCGTCGCGGTAGTGCCAGCAGCGCGCGCACTTGGGGGCGCTGGCTGCGCGCACCTGCACCGCCAGCTGCGCGCCCGGCTGCAGCTCGACGGCCGAGACGATGAACACGAACTTGAGTTCCTCGCCCAAGCTGCGCAGCAGCGCCAGGTCTTCGGCGTCGAGCGTGAGTGTCAGGTTGGCTTGCAGCGAGGAGCCTAGGCCGCCGCCGCTGCGCACATCTTCGATCGCCTTGTTGACCACCGTGCGCAGCTCGCGCAGGCGGCCCCACTTGGCCAGCAAGGCCTGGTTGGGGCTGGGCAGCGGCAGGTAGGTCTCGGTGTAGATCGATTCGGTGTGGCCGACCAATTTCCACGCCTCTTCGGCGGTGAAGCTCAAAAACGGCGCCATCCAGCGCAGCAGCGCGTGCGTGATCTGGTGCAGTGCGGTCTGGGCGCTGCGCCGTGCCAGGCTCTTGGGGGCGCTGGTGTAGAGGCGGTCTTTGAGCACGTCGAGGTAGAAGGCGCCTAGGTCTTCGGAGCAATAGACTTGCAGCTTGGCGACCACGGGGTGGAACTCGTACTCATGGTAGTGCTCCAGCACCTCGGCCTGCAAGGCGGCTGCGCGGCTCAGGGCGTAGCGGTCGATCTCCAGCAGCTCGGCCTCGGGCACGCCGTCGGTGGCGGGGTCGAAGTCGCTGATGTTGGCGAGCAAAAAGCGCAGCGTGTTGCGCATGCGCCGGTAGGCATCGACCACGCGCGCCAAGATTTTGTCGTCGATTGCCAGATCGCCCGAATAGTCTGTGGCCGCCACCCACAGGCGGATGATTTCGGCCCCGAGCTTGGAGCTGATCTGCTGCGGCGCCACCACGTTGCCCACGCTCTTGCTCATCTTGCGGCCTTGGCCATCGACGGTGAAGCCGTGCGTGAGCAAGCCCTTGTACGGCGCGCGGCCGTACAGGGCGCAGGCGGTGAGCAGCGAGCTGTGAAACCAGCCGCGGTGCTGGTCGTGGCCTTCGAGGTAGAGGTCGGCCTCAGGGCCGTGCTCGTGCCCGGCGCCGGCGTGGCTGCCCTTGAGCACAGTGGTGTGGGTGGTGCCCGAGTCGAACCAGACCTCGAGGATGTCGCTGCTCTTGCTGTAGTGCGCCGGGTCGGCGGCGTCGCCGATGCGCGCCAGAATCTCGGCCACGCTGAGCTGGCTCCAGGCCTCGATGCCGCCCGCTTCCACCACCTCGGCAGCCAGGTCGATGATCTCGAGCGTGCGCGGGTGCGGCTCGCCGCTGTCGAGGTGCAGCAAAAAGGGCAGCGGCACGCCCCAGGAGCGCTGGCGGCTGATGCACCAGTCGGGCCGGTTGGCGATCATGTCGCGCAGCCGGGTGCGGCCGTTTTCGGGATAAAAGCGCGTTTGCTCGATGGCTTGCAGCGCCGACTGGCGCAGCGTCTGCTCGGCGGCGTCTTGCGTGAACACGCCGCTGCCCGCGTCCATGCGCACGAACCACTGCGCGGCGGCGCGGTAGATCACCGGCGTTTTGTGACGCCAGCAGTGCGGGTAGCTGTGGCTGATGGTCTCGGTGCCAAACAGCCGGCCGTGCTCGCGCAGGGTGTCGATGATCACCGGGCAGGCCTTCCAGATGTTGAGGCCGCCGAACAGGGGCAGCGCCTCGTCGTACTGGCCGTTGCCCTGCACCGGGTTGAGGATTTCATCCAGCTTCAGGCCGTGGGCGACGCAGGAGTTGAAGTCTTCCACGCCATAGGCCGGGGCCGAGTGCACGATGCCGGTGCCGTCTTGGGCGGTGGCGTAGTCGGCCAGATAAATGGGGCTTGAGCGCTCGTAGCCGGGGTGCACGTGCGCCAGCGGGTGCTGGAAATTGATTAGCTCCAGCGCGCGGCCGGGGGCGGTGGCGAGCACGCTGCCTTGCAACTGAAAGCGCGCCAGGCATTTATCTACCAGCGATTCGGCCAGCACCAGCAAGCCGCGCGGCGTGTGCACCAGCGCGTAGATCAGCTCGGGGTTGAGGTTCAGGGCCTGGTTGGCCGGAATGGTCCAAGCGGTGGTGGTCCAGATCACGGCGTACATGGGCTGGCGCGCAAGCTCGGCGGTATCCACGTGCGGCAGGCCGCTGTGGCCAAAGAAGGCGTGCAGCAGCTTGGCCGGTTCGGCGCACAAAAAGCCCACGTCCAGGCTCTGGCTTTGCTTGTCTTGGTACTCGATCTCGAACTCGGCCAGCGACGAACCGCAGTCAAAGCACCAATAGACCGGCTTGAGGCCGCGATAGACGAAGCCGCGCTCCATCACGCGCTTGAAGGCGCGGATTTCTTGGGCTTCGGTGGCGAAGTCCATGGTTTTGTAGGGCTGGTCCCACTGGCCCAGCACGCCCAGGCGCTGGAAGTCGGCCATCTGCTGTGCGATCTGCTCGGTGGCGAAGGCGCGCGCCTTGGTCTGCATCTGATCGCGCGACAGCTTGCGGCCGTGCAGCTTTTCGATCGCGTTCTCGATCGGCAGGCCGTGGCAGTCCCAGCCGGGGATGTACTGCGCGTCAAAGCCGGCCAGCTGGCGCGCTTTGACGATCATGTCTTTGAGCACCTTGTTGACCGCGTGCCCGATGTGGATCTGGCCGTTGGCGTAGGGCGGGCCGTCGTGCAAGATGAACTTGGGCGCACCCACGCGCGCGGCGCGCAGGCGCTGGTACAGGCCGTGCTCGTTCCACTCTTGCACCCAGCCCGGTTCGCGCTGCGGCAGGTTGCCGCGCATGGGAAAGGGCGTGTCGGGCAGGTTCAGCGTGGCGCTGTAGTCGGTCGGGGTGGCGTCTGGCATGGCAATGGCGGTAGGGGGTGCGGTGAGCGGGCCGGCTGACAGAGAGGGTGCCGCGCCCGCCCCAAGGGGCGCGCTCAGGTGGGGGCTGCAGACCGGGCGGCAAACCAGGCGCGGGCGTCGGCGCAGTCTAGTGCGATGCCGCGTGTGAGGGCCTCGAGGCCATCGTAGCGCAGCTCGTCGTGCAGTTTGTGCAGCAGTTCGACGCGAATGATTTTACCGTAGGCCTCACCCGGCGTGGTGGCGCTGCGCAGGGCCTGCTGCACGCGCTCGGGCCAGTCTAGGCAGTGGGTCTCGAGCAGCACGCGGCCGCCGTTGGCGTCGTCGGGGTCGAGCGAGGGCCGCACCCCAAGGTTGGCCACGCCGGGCAGCGGCGGTGCCGCCGGGTCTGGGTCCAGCCCGTGCACTTGCACCACGAAAATGCCGCTGGCGGCGGGCTTCCAGTGGTCAAAGCGCAGGTTCAGGGTGCGAAAGCCGTCGTCGGCCCCGCTGGCCGACGCGCCCAGCGCGCGCCCAAGCTTGCGCCCATGCACCACGTGGCCGCTGATGGCGTAGGGCCGGCCCAGCAGGGCGGCCACATCGGTCATGCGGCCAGCGGCCAGCGCCTCGCGCACCTCGGAGCTGGAGACGCGCAGACCGTGCACCTCGTAGCTCATCATGCGCGCCACGTCGAAGCCCTGGGCGCTGCCTGCGGCATCGAGCAGCGCGTAGTCGCCGCGGCGCTGGGCGCCAAAGCGGAAATCGTCGCCCACCAGCACGTAGCGCGCGCCCAGCGCCCCGATCAGCACCTGGTCGATGAAGGCCTGCGCCGGCAGCGTCGCCAAGCGCTCGTCAAAGGGCAGGATCACGCACCGCTCCACGCCGCAGCGGCGCAGCTCGTGCAGCTTGTCGCGCAAGGTGGCGATGCGCGCCGGGGCCAGATCGGGCTGGCGGTATTTTTGCGCGAAATAGTCGCGCGGGTGCGGCTCGAAAGTGAGGGCGCAACTGGGCAGGCCGCGGTGGCGCGCCTCATTGCCCAGCAGCGCCAGCATGGCTTGGTGGCCACGGTGCACGCCGTCGAAGTTGCCAATGGTGAGCGCGCAGCCCCCTTGGGAGCGGGTCTGGCGCAGCAGGTTGGCCATGCCTTGGATGATTTTCATGCGTAAAGGGTAAAGATTTGGGCCGGGTGTCGCCGAACCGCAACCAAAGCGCGCTATATTGACACAAACCCACATGGGTTTCGCCTCTGCCCGCCGCTGCCTTGGCTCGGTTGCCGGTGGGCCGGGTTTCTGTGGTGGTTCGGGTGGCTGCGCGGCGCGTGGCGGCCAAGGCCAAAGCACGCGGAGGCAAGGTTTGGTGAAGGTCTTGAAATTGTCGGCACAGGGCGTGCCGCAGTCGTGGATCAGCCTAGAGCAGGCCGTGCTGCACTACGCAGCCGGCGAGGTGCGCTGGGAGGCGGGCCTGCGCGTGGCGCGGTTTCGGGGCGGTATCAACGCCGCCAGCGGGCTGCAGTCGGTGATCGAGGTCAACTCCATCATCGGCACGGTAGGCGTGCCCAACATCAACCCCTTCGAGCTCAAGCCCAGCCTGAACAACGAAAAGCTGTTCGCCCGCGACCGCAGCCTGTGCGCCTACTGTGGCGACTCGTTCCCCGAATCGTTTCTCACGCGCGAGCACATCCGGCCGCTGGCCCAAAAAGGCGGCGACCAATGGATGAACGTGGTCACGGCCTGCCGCAGCTGCAACCACCGCAAGGGCAACCGCACGCCCGAACAAGCGCGCATGCCGCTGCTCTACACCCCCTACGTGCCCAGCTTGTGGGAGGACTTTATTTTGCGCAACCGCCGCATCTTGGCCGACCAGATGGAGTTTCTGGCCGCGCGCCTGCCACGCCACTCGCGGCTGCACGCCTGAGCACGGTGCAGCGCGAATTGGCCGGCCCGCAACCGCGCACCGATCCTATTGATCGATTAGACAAAACCAATCCCCGCACCCGATAGCCTCGGCCTACACTGTACGCACCTGTCCACCCCCCCCCCCGTCCACTTTTTCAACCAGGAGATGAGACCATGACGACCGAATCCAAATGCCCTTTCCACGGTGCCCCCACCGCCCCGGCGGTGGCGGGCGTGCGCTCGAACCGCGACTGGTGGCCCGAGCAGCTCAATCTGCGCATCCTGCACCAGCACGGCTGCAAATCGAACCCGATGGGCAAAGACTTTGATTACAAAAAAGCCTTCGCCGAACTCGACCTCGACGCCGTGGTGCAAGACCTGAAGGCGCTGATGACCGACTCGCAGGACTGGTGGCCGGCCGACTACGGCCACTACGGCCCCTTCTTTATCCGCATGGCCTGGCACGCCGCCGGCACCTACCGCATCCACGACGGCCGCGGCGGTGCTGGCCACGGCGCGCAGCGTTTTGCCCCCGAGAACAGCTGGCCCGACAACGGCAACCTCGACAAGGCGCGGCGCCTGCTGTGGCCGATCAAGCAAAAGTACGGCAAGCACCTGTCGTGGGCCGATTTGCTCATCCTCACCGGCAACGTGGCGCTGGAGTCGATGGGCTTCAAGACCTTTGGCTTTGCCGGTGGCCGCCCCGACATCTGGGAGCCGCAGGACGACATCTGGTGGGGCCCCGAAACCGAGTGGCTGGGCGACAAGCGCTACAGCGGCGAGCGCGATCTGGCCAAACCGCTGGGCGCGGTGCAGATGGGCCTGATTTACGTCAACCCGCAGGGCCCCAACGGCGTGCCCGATGCGCTGGCCTCGGCGCGCGACATCCGCGAGACCTTCGCGCGCATGGCCATGAACGACGAGGAAACCGTGGCCTTGGTGGCCGGCGGCCACACCTTTGGCAAGGCGCACGGGGCCGGGCTGGAGTCGCACGTGGGGCGCGAGCCCGAAGGCGCGCCGATCGAGCAGCAGGGCTTGGGCTGGGCCAACAGCCTGGGCACGGGCAAGGGCGGCGACACCATCACCAGCGGCATCGAAGGCGCTTGGACCCCGACCCCGACGCAGTGGGACCACAGCTACTTCGAGATGCTGTTCGGCTACGACTGGAATCTGGTCAAGAGCCCGGCCGGCGCCTGGCAGTGGGAGCCGGTCAACGTGGCCGACAAAGACCTGGCCCCGGCCGCGCACGATCCATCCAAGCGCGTCAAGACCATGATGACCACCGCCGACTTGGCGCTGCGCTTCGACCCGGCCTACAACAAAATCGCGCGCCGCTTTCAGCAAAACCCGGCCGAGTTCGCCGACGCCTTTGCCCGCGCCTG
>Ga0207950_100024_pt1 | contig 89361 bp, 82 predicted proteins | sample Subbio11_8B_AprC_FD_184814 | JGI IMG/M metagenome (GOLD analysis project Ga0207950, IMG submission 184814) | Serpentinite rock and fluid subsurface biosphere microbial communities from McLaughlin Reserve, California, USA - CR11_8B_AprC (SPAdes) | ecosystem: Environmental > Terrestrial > Deep... | reverse complement strand
CGGCAAACAGCAGCCAGCCCAGCAGCGCCAGCGCCCGCTGCGCCGGCCGCAAACCCGGCTGCAGCGCCAGCCAGAGCGAGGCAGCGGCGGCAACGGCGAGCAGAATGAACTTTTGGCTGGTGCTGTTGCCCGTGGTGCCGCTGACTAGGGCGCGCCAGAGAGCGGCGTCGGGCAGCGGCCAGACTTGGTGCAGCAGCAGCAGGGCGCTGGCCAAAACGGCCCCGGCCAGCAAGCCATAGAGCGCGTACCAGCGCTCGGCGGGCAGCAACATCAGCCCCAAGCCCAGCACCAGCGCCACCCGCAGCAGGTGAAACAGGCGCGTGGCGCTGTCTTCGTGCCAGCCCTGGGTGGCCAGCACCAGCAGCGCCCACAGCAGCGGCAGCAGCAGCAGCCACAGCCACGGCCGCAGTTGCTGCCAGCGCGCCTGCCAGTGCGGCCGATCGAGCAGCAACAGCAGCAGCAGCACGAGCAAGCCGAGGTAGCTCAAGCCCACCGGAAAAAAGGTGAAAGCGCCCAGCGCAGCAGCCACCCACGCGATGCTGCGACTGGGGCTGGCGGTGGGGGGGATGGGGGTGGCGGCAACGCCAGGACCCGCGCTGAGGGCGGTGTCTAGGGGGGCTGGGTTCATGGCTTGGGATGGGGTGCGGGGGCAATAAGGGAGCCGTCGGCGCGCCAGCGCCACAGGCCAGCCACGCGGCCCAAGGCGCGCGCCACTAGGCGCGGTGCCGGCAGCAGCAGCCGCAGCAGCAAGGCCGCCAGCGCCAGCGCCAAGGCACGCTGGCGCTTGCGCTGCGCGGCGGGCACACCGGCGTATTTGGCCAAGTAACGCAGCTTGGACTGGGCGTGGTGCAGCCCGCGCGCGTACTCGCTGCGCCAAGGGGTGGGCGAGCGCGTCGAGCCGCGCGAGTGGTGCGCGATCCGGATGGCGGGTTCGAGCACGATCGGCAGGCGCGCAGCCAGCAGGCGCGCGCACAGGTCGTCGTCTTCGTAGTACAAAAAGAAGCCGGTATCAAAATAACCGATGGGGCGCAAGGCCGCCAGCCGCAGCAGCATCACGGCGCCGCACGCCGCACCCACGCAACACGGGCCATCGGCCGCCGGGCCGCTCGGGGCCCAGAGGTGGCGCGGCCAGCCGTAATTGAGGGTCGGCCGGCCACGCGCGTCGAGCAGCTGCGGCACCAGCAGCGCCGCCTCGGGCCAGCGCTGGGCCGCTTGCATCAGGGCCAGCACGGCGGCCTCGTTCAGGGCGCAATCGGGGTTGAAGAGCAAGGCGTAAGGGGTTTGCACCCGCTCAAGGGCCCAATTGTTGGCGCCGCCAAAGCCGAGGTTGCTGGGGCTGGCCAGCACCAGCGCCTGCGGCAGGGTGCGCGCCAACTCGGCGCGGGTGCCGTCGGCGCTGGCGTTGTCCACCACGATCAGGTGCGGCAGCGCCGCCAGCGCGCCGGCCAGCGGCGCCAGGCAGTGGGCGCTGTGGTGGGTGACCATGATGAGCGTGACCTGCTCCAGCAGGGCGCGCGGGTCGGCAGCGGCGGCCATGCGCTAGTGCGGCGGCTTGAGGGCGCGCCACTCCCAGACCAAGTGCGCGGCTTGGCCCGTGAGGCGGTCGGCGCCGCGAGCCAGCCAGCCGCCCAGCGCTGGCCGGGCGGGTTCGTAGTCGCGCTTGAAGCGGCAGCGGGTCTGGCGCAGCAGCTCGAACTCGCCCTTGAAGCCGTACATGCGCGCCCCGAGTTCGGGGCGGCAAAAGTAGCGCCAGGTCTTGGGCGTGATCGGGTTGACGTGGGTCGGGTCGCGCCACATTTTTTCGTGGTCGAACAGCGGCGTGACGGCGTACAGGCGGCCGTCGGGTTTGAGCACGCGCCAGATTTCGTTCATCAGCTCGATGAAGGGCAGCCGGCTGCTGCCGCTGGCCATGTCGAGCGCCACGCGCGGAATGTGCTCGATGAAGTCGTAGGCCGAAACGCTGTCGAACTGCGCGTCGGCAAAGGGGATGGGGTGCAGCGCCAAGTTGGCCGCGACGATGGACTGCACGCCGGGGGCTTGCAAGCCGGCGCGGATGTCGATGCCGTAGAGCAGCGGCGCCGCGTAGGGGTTGCGCGGCCGGGTGCCGCAGCCGAGGTCGAGGTGGCGGCGTTGTGTGGACGCGTCAGATCCAGTGCCCGGCCGGTCAGCCGGCACGGGGCTGGGGGGGTTCATGGTGCTAATAAAGGGTGGAGTGGGGTGGGCGGCTCGGTCGGGTTGCAGGCAGTGTGGACGGCGACAGTCTAGGAAAGTGCGCTGGCCTCAAACCGCCGTCAGCCAATGCGCGTAGTTGGGGTCGCGGCCACTGACGATGTCGAAGAACGCGCTCTGGATGCGTTCGGTGATCGGGCCGCGGCTGCCGCAGCCGATCTCGATGCGGTCGAGTTCGCGGATGGGGGTGATTTCGGCGGCGGTGCCGGTGAAGAAGGCCTCGTCGGCGATATAGACTTCGTCGCGCGTGATGCGCTTTTGCACCACCTCGAGGCCGAGGTCGCGCGCGATGTGGAACACGGTGTTGCGTGTGATGCCGTTGAGCGCGCCGGCGGAAAGATCGGGGGTGTAGATCTGGCCGCCTTTGATGATGAACAGGTTCTCGCCCGCGCCTTCGCTGACAAAGCCGCTGGCGTCGAGCAGCAGCGCTTCGTCGTAGCCGTCGTCGGTGGCTTCCATGTTGGCCAAAATGCTGTTGGTGTAGTTGCTCACCGCTTTGGCCTGTGTCATGGTGATGTTGACGTGGTGCCGGGTGTAGCTGCTGGTCTTGACGCGGATGCCACGGCGCAAACCTTCTTCGCCCAGGTAGGCGCCCCAGGCCCAAGCGGCGACCATCAGGTGCACGCGGTTGCCTTTGGGGCTGACGCCGAGTTTTTCGCTCCCGATCCAAGTCAGCGGGCGCAGGTAGCCGCTGGCCAGGCCGTTGGCGCGCACCACTTCGCACTGCGCGGCGTTGACCTGCTCGGGCGTGAACGGGATTTTCATGCGCAAAATCTTGGCGCTGTTGAATAGGCGCTCGGTGTGCTCTTGCAGCCTGAAGATCGCCGGGCCGTCGGCGGTGGCGTAGGCGCGCAGGCCCTCGAAGGCGCCGCAGCCATAGTGCAGGGTGTGGGTGAGCACGTGCACTTTGGCATCGCGCCAGTCGATGAGCTGGCCGTCGAGCCAGATTTTGCCGTCGCGGTCAGACAGGGGCAGGGGGGCGTTCATGGGCGGGTCTCGCTTGCTTGGAGGTGTAAGAGTGGGCTGCGCAGCCATTTTAATCGGCTGGCGCAGGGGGGCGTTGGAAGTGGGCCGTTGGATGGGCAGGTGGGTTTTGGGGCTGCGGTCAAAGCCGGTATGAAAAAATCCACCGGCGCCCTAAAGTTTGGCCTACAGTGGCCGAAAAAGCATTTGAATGCCGTTGGTCCGTCCGGCGTTCGCCCGTCTTGGAGTCTGCCATGTTGAACATCTCATCTGTAGCCGTAGCGCCTGTGCCAGCCCAAGGGCCGGTGTCGGCGCGTGTGCAGCCCATCACCCCCGCCCGCGCCAGCGAACATGTGTCGCCGCGCAACCAAGGGGTGAGCGCGCCGGTGGCGCCGGCCGGTGAGGGTTCGCGCACCCAAGTGGCGTACGCCCCGCCGTCGCTGCCCCCGGTGAACCCGACCGACCAGGCGCTGCGCGCCAATATGTACGACAACGCGGCGGCACCCGAGCGCTTCAACTTCCAAGCCAGCGTGGCAACGGCCCATATGACCTCTACCGTGGCCTCTACCGTGGCCGCTTCCGTGGCGGCGCAGCGGCAAGCGCTCGCGGCACCTGCCCAAGCAACCGAGCAAGGGCTGCCTGAGCAAGGGATCACAGAGCAAGGCCGGGCAGAGCCGGAGCGTGCCGCACGAGGCGTGGGCCTGCTGGCCCCCAGTCCACAACGCGCGGAGCAAGCGCGCACCGAGCGCTCGCGCGCGCAGGAGGCGCGCCAGACGCAGGCGCTCGAGGGCCAGCTGCCGCCACCGCAACCCAACCCGGTCGATGAGGCCCGCGCCAACCAGATCCGCGATCTGCTGCCCAACGTCTGGAGCGCGAGCCGCTTTGCCGCCGACCAGTTGATCGGCGAGGAAGCGCGCGAGGCGGCGCAGCGGCGCGCCGACCTGATCGCCCCGGCCCCGCCTTCACCGATCGAGCGCGCGCTCGAAGCAGCCGCCGAGAACTACCAGCTCACCTCGTCGCTGCCGTTGCCGCCCAGCGCCGGTGTCAACGTCGATCGCCTGATTTGACGCAGCCGCAGGCGGCCTAGGCTGCATCGCAGCAATCAAGAATTTAAATCCGGTGCCGCACGCCGGCACCTTGCAAGCGCTCCAGCAGCGCCTTGGCGATGTTTTTGAGCGGCAGCACCTCGCTGGCGGCACCGTGCTGGATGGCCACCTTGGGCATGCCAAAGACCACGCAACTGGCTTCGTCTTGCACGATGTTGTAACTGCCGGCGTCGAGCATTTCTTTCATGGCTGCGCCGCCGTCGCCGCCCATGCCGGTGAGCATGACGCCGATGGCGTTGGGCCCGAGCACGCGCGCGCAGGATTTGAACAGCACCTCGACCGAAGGCTTGTGGCGGTTCACGGGCGGTGCATCATCGACCACCGCGACGTAGTTGGCGCCGCTGCGCGCCAATGAAAACTGCTTGCCACCGGGGGCGATGTAGGCGTGCCCGGGCAGGATGCGCTGCCCATCGACGGCTTCTTGCACGCGGATGCGGCACAGCGAATCGAGCCGGGCGGCAAAGCTGGTGGTGAAGCCCGGTGGCATGTGCTGGGTGATGACGATGGCGGGGGCGTCGGCTGGCAATTCGACCAGAATTTCCTTGATCGCCTCGGTGCCGCCGGTGGAGGCGCCGATGCAGATGATTTTTTCGGTTGACAGGCGGCTAAAGCTGCTTGGGCTGGGGGTGCTGGTGCGGCCTTCGGGCGCACGCGCCACCGTAGGACTAGGGGCTGCCGCCACGTGGCGCGTCACGCGCGCTTGGCTGGCGATGCGGATTTTTTCTACGATCTCGGCGCCCAGCGCTTTGAGGCCGCTGCTCACGCCGATGCGCGGCTTGGCGACGAAATCGACCGCCCCCATTTCGAGCGCGCGCAAGGTGGTGTCGGCGCCCTGTTCGGTCAGGGTCGAGACCATCACCACCGGCATCGGGCGCAGCTTCATGAGGCGCGAGAGGAACTCGAGCCCATCCATTTTGGGCATTTCCACGTCGAGGGTGATCACATCCGGGTTGAGCTCGCGGATCATCTCGCGCGCTTGCAGCGGGTCGTTGGCGGCCCCGATGCACACCATGTCGGGTTGCTGGTTGATGATTTCGGTGAGCAGGCTGCGCACCAAGGCGGAATCGTCCACCACCACCACTTTGATTTTTGCCATGTGAGTGCAAACCTTAGAACAGATCGACCGAACCACCCGCAGTGGACTGCACCAGTTTGGTGGCCACGCCTTGGCGCTCTTGGGCTTCGAGCGTGTCGGGGTGGGCGTGCGCCAAGCGCTTGACCATGGCTTTGCCGGTCACCGGAAAAAACACCACTTTGCGCGGGTAGATGTCGAGCACGTCTTTGGACACCACGGGAATGCGCTCGGTGGCCAAATAGTCAAGCACGAACTTGGTGTTGCGCTCGCCCACGTTCATGGTGGTAAAGCCCGCGATCACCGCGCCGCCGCCAAACACCTTGGCCTGCATGTAATCGCGCGTCGAACCCTTTTTTATCATTTCGTTGATCAGCAGCTCCATGGCGTAGGAGCCGTAGCGGCCGCAGGCGTCGGCGCCGCCTTCGGGCAGCATGAAGTGGTTCATGCCGCCGATGCGCAGGCGCGAGTCCCAGATGCAGGCGGCGATGCACGAACCGAGCACGGTCATGATGACTAGGTCTTCTTGGGCGACGAAGTATTCCCCCGGCAGCACCTTGGCGGCGTTGTACTTGAAGTGCTGGTCGTGAAAGAAAAACGAGGCCTCGCCCGGCTGGCGCGCGCGGGTTTTAAGGGTCTGCAGGTATTCGGGGCTGCGGTGCATGGGGCTTTAGATTTTTTCGTAAATGGTTTTGCCGCGCAGGACGAACTGGGTTTTGAGGTCGGAGAAGTTCTCGGCATGGCCCACGAACAGCATGCCGCCAGGCTTGATGTGGCGGTGCATGCGCGTCAGCACCTGGCGCTGGGTGGCGTGGTCGAAGTAAATCATGACGTTGCGGCAAAACACCACGTCGAAACTCTCGCGCAGGCTCCAGTGGTCCTCGATCAGGTTGAGGCTGAAAAACTCGATGTGCCGCTGCAGCTCCGGGCGCACCCGCGCCAGCCCGGCGTTGTCGCCTTTGCCCTTGAGGAAGTATTTTTGCAGCTGCGCCTGGCTGAGGTTTTTCAGGCCGTCGAGCTTGTAAACCCCACGCGCCGCAGTGGCCAGCACTTTGGTATCGATGTCGCTGGCCCAGATGCGGAAGCGCCCGCCCAGGCCGAGCGCGTCGGCCAGGGTGATGGCGATCGAGTAGGGCTCCTCGCCGGTGGAGGCGGCCGAGCACCAGATTTTCCAGTCGTGGTCGGGCGGGGCCTCGCGCACCAAACGGGCAAGCTCAACGAAGTGGTGGTTTTCGCGAAAAAACGAAGTCAGGTTGGTGGTGAGCGCGTTCACGAACGCCTGCCACTCGTCGGCGTCGCCCTGGTGTTCGAGCCACTTGAGGTAGTCGGCAAAGCTGCGGTGCCCGGTTTCGCGCAGGCGCCGCGAGATGCGGCTATAGACCATGGCCTGCTTGCCCTCGTGCAGGCTGATGCCGGCGTGGCGGTAGATCAGGTCTTTGATGCGGTTGAAGTCGGCCGCCGTCCAGGTGAATTCCCGGCTTTGCAGGTCGGCGCTGGCGTCGTTCATAGGGGGCGGACGGGCTGAGGTTTTCAGTGGCGCGAGCGCCGCACCAAGCTCGAGGTGTCGAGGATGAGCGAGACGCTGCCGTCGCCCAAAATGGTGGCACCCGAGACATTGGGCACCTTTTTGTAGTTCGACTCGAGGTTTTTGATCACCACCTGCTGCTGCCCGAGCAGCTCATCGACCATCAGCGCCACCCGGGCGCCGTCGGACTCGATCACCACCATGATGCTGTTGGCGCTGGCATCGGCCGCTTGGCGCGGCACGCCAAAGGTGCGGTCGATTTCGATCACCGGCATGTATTCCTCGCGCACCTTGACCAGGCGCGAGCTTTGGGCCACGGTGTTGATGGTGTTGGACTCGACCTGGAACGACTCCACCACCGAGGACAGCGGCAAAATGTAAACTTCGTCGGCCACGCGCACCGTCATGCCGTCCATGATGGCCAGCGTGAGCGGCAGCCGCACCTTGACGCTCATGCCAAAGCCCTCGGCGGAATCGAGCTCGACCGTGCCGCCGAGCGAGGCGATGTTTTTCATCACCACGTCCATGCCCACGCCGCGCCCCGAGACGTCGGTGACCACGTCGGCGGTGGAAAAGCCGGGCGCCATGATGAGCTGCCAGACCTCTTGGTCGCTCATGTCGTCGGGGGCGTGGATGCCCTTGGCGCGCGCTTTGTCGATCAGCTTTGGGCGCGACAGGCCTTTGCCATCGTCGCGCACCTCGATCAGGATCGAGCCGCCTTGGTGCGCCGCGCTCAAGGTGATGGTGCCGGTTTCGGGCTTGCCGCGCGCCAACCGGTCGGCGGGCAGTTCGATGCCGTGGTCGCAGCTGTTGCGGATCAGGTGCGTGAGCGGGTCGGTGATTTTTTCGATCAGACCCTTGTCGAGTTCGGTGGCTTCGCCTTGGGTCACGAGATCGACCTTTTTGCCCAGCTTGCTGGCCAAGTCGCGCAACATGCGCGGAAAGCGGTTGAAGACCACCGACATCGGGATCATGCGGATCGACATGATCGACTCTTGCAGGTCGCGCGTGTTGCGCTCGAGGTCGGCCAAGCCTGCCAGCAACTGCTGATTCAGCCCGGCATCGAGGGCGCGGCTGTTTTGCGCCAGCATGGCTTGGGTGATGACGAGCTCGCCCACTTGGTTGATGAGCTGGTCGATTTTGCTCACCGACACGCGCAGCGTGGTGGCCTCGGGCTGGCCGGCTGTGGCGGCGGCCGTGGCCGGGCGCGCGGCTTTGCTGGCTTCGGACGGTCTGGCATCGGGGCCGCTGTCGGCGCCGTTGGCCTGTGGTGTTTCTTGCAGCAGCGCTTGGGCGTGGCTTTGCGGCGTGAGCGGGTTGCCCGGCGCGCCGGGAAACAGGCCGTAGCCCTGCACCAGATCGGGCTCGGGCACCGTGGCGCCGCTGGCCGAGACGCTGCTGCCCGGCACCGGGCTGCCCGGCGCGCCGGCAAAGAGGCCGTAACCTTGCTCGATGACGTCAGAAAAGCTTTCCGGTGCCGGGCTTGGGGTGTTGAGGCTGGCGCTGCTGTGGCCCGTGGTGCCTGGGTTGGCATGCAGGCGGATGGCGTCTTTGGCGACGTGGAAGGCGAACAGGTCGAGCAAGTCGGCGTCGCTGCTGGTGGTTTCGATCTCATAGACGCGGCAGCCGTTTTGCTCGCTCTCGGCGCAGATCTGGCCCAGGCCCACGATCTCGCGAAACAGGTCTTTGATCGGGTCGGCCAACCGGATATCGCTCAGCGGTCCGATCACGGCTTGCAGCTGGCGTAGGGCTCCGGGGGCGCTGGCCGCTGGCATCCCAGCCGGGCCGGCCGGAGCGGGAGCCGGGGCCGGAGTGGGGGCTGGGGCTTTGGCCGGCGCAGCCGCTGGCGCCGCACCGCTGGCCAGCACGCGGATGCGCTGCACCAGAGCGGTGGTTTCGGGCGCGGCGTCGCCCGTGCCTTGGTGCCGGGCCAGCAGGCCCTTGAGCGCGTCGGACGACTCCAGCAACACATCGACCATGGGCGCGGTGGGCTTGAGCTCGTGGCGGCGCAGCTTGTCGAGCAGGCCCTCCATCTGGTGCGTGAGCTCGGCCACGTCTTCGAAGCCAAAGGTGGCCGCGCCGCCCTTGATCGAGTGGGCGCAACGAAAGATGGCGTTGAGCTCCTCGTCGTCCACCGTGTCGAGGTCGAGCTGCAGCAGTTGCTGCTCCATCTGCTCCAGGTTCTCACCGGCTTCTTCGAAGAAGATCTGGTAGAACTGGGTCAGGTCGAAGGCGTCGTTTTTCGCTTCAGCCATGGTCTGAAAGTCTCGATCGGTGCGGTTGCGGGCGCAGAGGTGCTGCGGGGGGGGGATGGGTGCGGCCGTGTCAGACGATCACTTTGCGGATCACCTCGATCAGACGGCTGGGGTCGAAGGGTTTGACCAGCCAGCCGGTGGCCCCGGCGGCGCGCCCGGCCTGCTTCATCTGGTCGCTCGATTCGGTGGTCAGGATCAGGATCGGGGTGGACTTGAAGTGCGGGTGCTCGCGCAGTTTGCGCGTCAGGCCGATGCCGTCGAGGCGTGGCATGTTCTGGTCGGTGAGCACCAAGTCGAACGTTTGCTTTTGGGCTTTCTCGAAGGCGTCGATGCCGTCGATGGCCTCGACCACCTTGAAGCCGGCGCTAATCAGTGTGAAAGAAACCATCTTGCGCATGGAGGCCGAGTCGTCAACGGCAAGGATCGAGTGCATGGAAGTACCTTGGAGTGGTGTGGGGTTGCGTTGTGGGTATCGGTCTGCGGTGCGGCGGTGATCAGAACAGCTCGACCGAGCCGGCGTCCATCTCGCTTTGCGTGACTGGATTGGGCTTGCGCGGCATGTGGGTCACCACCAAACCGGTTTCTTCGGCGTCGGGCTCCAGTGCCTGATCGGCCAGGACGTAGGCGCAGCCCTTGAGCATCTTGCCGATGTGCACCAGCAGCTGCGAAGACATGTCGTGAAATTGCAACTCGGTCACGGCTTGGTGCAGGTTCGCCTGCAGCGCGCTGCGCTGGTCGGTATCGGGCAGCTGCTCGACTGTGAGCAGGGCGCTGTTGAAGCGATCCAGCAAGTTGCCAGTGGCGTGGTCGAGCAAGCCTTCGAGCCGCTTGAGGTCGTTCATGGCCACCAAGAGCGAGTCTTGCAGGTCGGCCAGCACCGACACCGAGATCTGGACCACCGGCTCGTCGCTGGGGGCAACGGGCAAGGGCTCGACGCAGGTGTATTCCTCGCGCGGCCAGCGTCGGTGTTCGTGCGTGGCGGTTGGGGTGGTAGGCATGGGCGAGTGCGGAGCTTGCGTGTCTGATCGGTGGCTTGATCGCGTATATTAGCTTGCGCCGGGGGTATAAACTCCAGACCGCACCCACCCGTTGTTTCAGTAAATGCAAAAAACCCCAGCTTCGTGGCCCGCAAGGGCGATGGCGATGCGCTTTTTGATCGATCGCGGCTGGGTCGATCGTGGGGTGTGCCTTGGCTGAGCTGCACCTGTTGCACCTAGAAGACAACCCCGCCGATCACGAGTTGCTGCGGCGCTGCCTGCTGCGCGCCGATTTTGAGGCGCGCCTGACGCTGGTCGAGACGCTGGACGATTTTGCGGCGCAGATCGATGCCGGGGGCGTGGATGCGGTGTTGGCCGACTACCACTTGCCGGGCTTCAACTGCCTGCAGGCTTGGGACTGGCTGCAGGCGCGGGGGCTGGAGCTGCCGTTTGTGATTGTCTCGGGGGCCATCGGCGAGGCCACGGTGGCCGAGGCGCTGCTGCGCGGGGCGAGCGACTACGTGGACAAAAACCGGCTGGCGCGCCTGCCGGCGGCCTTGCAGCGGGCGCTGGAGCTGCACGCCACGCGCCGGGCCCAGGCGCAGGCGCAGGCCGAGCTGGCCGAATCGCGCCGCCGCTTGGTGGATTTGACCGAGCATTTGCAGCTCGGGCTGGAGCGCGAGCGCGCCGACATCGCGCGCGAAATCCACGACGACATCGGCGGCGCGCTGGCGGCGGTCAAGCTCGATCTGGCGTGGCTGGGGCGGCACGTGCCGCAGCCCGAGGCGCAGGCGCACGTGCGCGCGGCGCTGGAAATGACCGAGCACGCGCTGCTGGCCAGCCAGCGCCTGATGCGCAACCTGCGCCCGGCGGTGCTGGACCAAGGCCTGCAGCCGGCCTTGCAGTGGCTGGTGCGCACCTTTGCCGAGCGCACCGGGCTGGCACTGCGGCTCGAAGGCGCGTTGCGCGCCCCGGTCGAGCCGCAGTTGGCGATGGTGGTCTATCGCACCGCGCAAGAGGCGCTGACCAACGTGCTCAAACACGCGCAGGCGCAATCGGTGCGGCTGGAATTGAGCGACCTCGAAGGCGTGCTCACGCTCGAGGTGAGCGACGACGGCCGCGGCGCCAGCGCCGCCGAACTGGCCAAGCTGCAGTCCTTTGGCCTGCTGGGTTTGCGCGAGCGCGCGCAGGGGGCCGGTGGCTGGATCGACGTCGTTACGGCGCCGGGGCAGGGCCTGACGCTGATTTTGTCGCTGCCGCTGGCCGGGGTGCAGGTCGAAGCGCAAGCCGCAGACTGGGAGTAAATTTGGTGATCAAAGTGATTTTGTGCGACGACCACGCCATGCTGCGCCGCGGCGTGCGCGACACGCTGGCCGAGGCCACCGATGTGCGCGTGATCGGCGAAGCCGACGGCTACGCCAACCTGCGCGAGCTGCTGCGCCAGCAGCGCCCCGACGTGCTGCTGCTCGACGTCGATCTGCCCGGGCGCAGCGGCTTGGAGATTTTGTCGGCGCTGCAACTGGAGCCGGCGCCGCTGCGCACGCTGATGGTGTCGATGTACCCCGAAGACCAGTACGCGCTGCGCTGCCTCAAGGCCGGGGCCATGGGCTACCTCAACAAGGGCGGCGATCCGGCGGCGCTGCTCACGGCGGTGCGCACGGTGGCGCAGGGGCGCAAATACATCACTCCCGAGGTGGCCGAGCTGCTGGCCAGGCACCTGAGCGCGCCCGAGGCGGCGCAGCTGCACGATATTTTGTCGGAGCGCGAGCTGCAGACGCTGCGCCTGATCGCCTCGGGCAAAATGCTGGCGCAGATCGCCGAGGAGCTGATGATCAGCCCCAAAACGGTGAGCGTTTACCGCGCCCGCACGCTGGAAAAGCTGGGCCTGAGCAACAACGCCGAACTCACCGTCTATGCGATCCGCAACCAGCTGGTGTAGCGCGAGGCAGGCACAACCGCCCTTCAGCAGCCCATGTTTTAGCCGCCCATGAACAAGTCGGTGACCACGCGCATGAGCTGCAACACCGGCTGATCGAGCAGCGGCAGCGTGAAGGCGATGCCCACCAGCCCGACCGAGAGCGTGAGCGGAAAGCCGATCGCAAACACGTTCATCTGCGGCGCGATGCGCGTGATGATGCCCAGCACCAGGTTGACGAACAGCAGCATGCCGATCATCGGCAAGGCGATCCACAGGCCGTAGTAAAAGATCAGCCCCCCGAGCTCGTGCAGGCGCATGGTTTGCACCACCGCCAGCATGTCGCCGCCCACCGGGAAAGTGTGAAAACTGGCGGCCACCGCCATGATCAGCATCAGGTGGCCGTTGATCACGACGAACAGCAGCATCGCCATGTTGCCGAAGTAGCGCCCGACCGGGCTCGAGGCGGCGTTGGTGGCGGGGTCGAAGAAGCCGGCAAAGTTTAGGCCCATCTGCAAGCCGATGATTTCGCCCGCCATTTCCACCGCCGCAAAGACGATGCGCACCGCCAGCCCGATCGAGACGCCGATGGCGATTTGCTGGATCACCGCGCCCAGCGCCTCGGGGCTGGTGAGCGAGAGCATGGGCGGCGTGGGCAGGGCCGGCTGGATGCAGACCGCGATCAGAAAAGCCAACGCCACCTTCAGGCGCATGGGCACCGAGCGCGAGGAAAAAATCGGGGCGCTGGCAAACACGCCCAAGATGCGCAAAAAAGGCCAGAAGATGGGCGCCACCCAGGCCATGATCTGGGCCTCGGTGAAAGTGATCATGGGGCCGTCCACGGCTGCCCCTGCGCCTAGAGCGCGTACTCGGGGATCGAGAGCAGGATGCGGCGCAAAAAGTCCACCAACGTGGTCAGCATCCACGGCCCGGCGACCGCAAACACCACCACCGCCGCCACGATCTTGGGCACGAACGAGAGCGTGGCTTCGTTGATCTGCGTCAGCGCCTGAAACAGGCTCACCACCAGCCCGACCACCAGTATCACCCCCAGCAGCGGCGCCGAGACCGCCAGCAAGATGAACAGGGCGTTTTGCCCCACGGCGAGGGCGGCTTGGGCATCCATGGCGTTTTTATCAATTTTTGGATAAAATGGGCGTGGCTAGACCACGAAGCTCGCCGCCAGCGACCCGATCAGCAGGTTCCAGCCATCGGCCAGCACGAACAGCATGAGCTTAAAGGGCAGCGCCACCAGCACCGGCGAGAGCATCATCATGCCCAGCGACATCAGCACGCTGGCCACGATCAGGTCGATCACCAAAAAAGGGATGAAGATCAAAAAGCCGATCATGAAGGCGGTTTTGAGCTCGCTGATGACGAAGGCCGGCACCAGCACCCGAAAAGGGGCGTTTTGCACCGTCACGTTTTCGTCCAAGCCGGCCAGGTTGGCGAACATGCGGAAATCGGACTGGCGCGTTTGCTTGCTCATGAACTCGCGCATCGGCGCTTCGGCGCGCTGCACCGCCTGCTCGAAGCTGATCTCACCCCGGGTGAAGGGCTGGTAGGCCTCGGCGTGCACGCGGTCCAGTGTCGGCGCCATGACGAACAGGGTGAGAAACAAGGCCAACCCGACCAGCACCTGGTTGGGCGGCGCCGCCTGTGTGCCCAGCGCCATGCGCAGCAGCGAGAGCACGATGATGATGCGCGTAAAAGCCGTCATCATCAACAGCACCGCCGGCAAAAACGACAGCGCGGTGAAGAACAGCAGGGTTTGGATGGGCACCGAGAAGCTGGTGCCGCCCGCACCTTGGCCGATCAGGATCGGGAACGCGCCCGGGGGTGCGGCAGCCGGTGGCGCCACTTGGGCCAGCGCCAACGCGCTGGCACCCAGCAGCAGCGCCGCCAGCGCCGCCTGGGCGGCTGGGCGCACCCAGCCGCTGGGGGGGGCAGCTTTCACGTGCGCGGCTCCGCGGTGGCAGGCGGCTCCCCCCCGCTGAGCGAGCGCGCCACTTTCTGGTACAGGGTGGCGGGGGCTGGCTGGGCGGTCGCGGGCGTGGCGGCGGTGAAGGCGTCGGGGGCCGCAGCAGCCGGCACGGTCGCCAGCAGCCCCGGGGCGCCCAGACCCTGCGCGTGTAGGGCGCTGATGTGCTGCGGCGTCACGCCCAGCGTGAGCTGCACCGGGCCGGTGGGGCCGTTGACTTCGACCACCACCACGCGCTGTTGCGGCCCCACCATGAGCTGCGACACCAGCCGCAAATCGGCGCCTAGGCCGCTGCCCGCTGGGGTCATGCGTTTGCGCACCCAATGCACGCCCCAAGCCAGCAGCGCCATGACCAGCAGCAAGCCCAGCGCCGGCAGCATGGCGGTAAAGATCGATTGGTTCATGGCAGAGGGCTAAGCAGGCGCAGCCGCAGGGGGCATCAGTTGCGGCTCAGGCGGCGCAGCCGCTCCGAGGGGGTGACGATGTCGGTCAGGCGGATGCCGAATTTTTCGTTCACCACCACCACCTCGCCTTGGGCGATCAGGTAGCCGTTGACGAGCACGTCCATGGGTTCGCCGGCCAGCGCGTCGAGCTCGACGATCGAGCCCTGCGCCAGTTGCAGGATGTATTTGATCGGCACCTTGGTGCGGCCGAGCTCGACCGAGAGCTGCACCGGGATGTCGAGCACCATCGAGATGTCATTGGGGCTGTTGACGGCGCTGCCGGGGCTGGCGTCAAAGTGCGGTGCACCGGCGTTGAGGTCTTCGCTTTTGGAAGATTGTTCCTGCAGCGCCTGGGCCCAGTCGTCGGCGATGGCGTCGTTGGGGTCTTGCTCGTTACTCATGCTTGTCTCCATGCAAGGTGGATGTCTGTTCGCGCCGCAACTGCACCACCTTGAGGGCGTATTTGCCGTTGTGGGTGCCGTATTCGGCCTGCAGCACCGGCACCCCATCGACGCGGGCATCGATCACGCGCTCGCGCTCGAGCTCGATGAAATCGCCCACTTTCATGGCCAGCAGTTGCTCGACCGTGGTGCGGGTGCGCGCCAGTTCGGCGCAGAGTTCGATTTCGGCGGCTTGAATTTCTTGTCCCAGCAAGCGCACCCAGCGCCGGTCCACCTCCATCGAGTCGCCTTGCGAGGTGGAATAGAGCAGGTCGCGGATGGGCTCCAGCGTGGCGTAGGGGATGCACAGGTGCAGCGAGCCGGTGATGTCGCCGATTTCGAGCGCAAAACTGGTGCTGACGACGATCTCGCTCGGGGTGGCGATGTTGGCAAATTGGGGCTGCATTTCGGAGCGCTGGTACACGAGGTCGAGCGGATAGACGCCCTTCCAGGCTTTTTTGTACTCGTCCGACACCACCTCGACCAGCCGGTTGATGACGCGCTGCTCGGTGGGCGAAAAATCGCGCCCCTCGATGCGGGTGTGGAACTTGCCGTTGCCGCCAAACAGGCTGTCGATGACACCAAACAGCAGCGTGGGCTCGCACACGATCATGCCGCTGCCGCGCAGCGGGCGCACCGCCATGATGTTGAAGTTGGTCGGCACCACCAGCTCGCGCAGGAACATGCTGTACTTTTGCACCTGCACCGTGCCGACCGAGATTTCGGGGCTGCGCCGGATCAGGTTGAACAGGCCGACGCGCAAGTTGCGTGCGAAGCGCTCGTTGATCACCTCCATGGTGGGCATGCGCCCACGCACGATGCGCTCTTGCTTGGACAGGTCGTAGCCGCGCACCGCGCCGGAGTCGATCTCCTCTTTGGCGAGTTTTTGGCTCTCGCCCGTGACGCCCTCGAGCAGCGCGTCGATCTCGTCTTGGGACAGGAAGGCGTCGCTCATGGTGCGGCTGGTGTGCGGTGGGGTGGCTGGAGCGCGGCCAGGGTTTTACTGAACGATCAGGCTGGTGAACAACACCGCCTGCACCGGGCTGGGAACCGTAGCTTGGTCGGGCAGCCCGGTGGTTTGGCGGATCATGCCCAAGATGTCGGCGGCCAGCGCATCTTTGCCGGCCGGCGTGAGCAGCTCGGCGGCGCTGCGCTGGGAAGCAAGGCGCAGCATGCCGTTGCGGATCGCGGGCATGAAGGCGGTGAGCCGGTTGGCGGTGGCCGAGTCGGCCAACTGCACCGTGATGCCGATTTGGGCAAAGCGCATAGCCCCCGGATCGGCTAGGTTGACCACCATGTTTTCCAGTGGCATGAAAGTGGGCGGGGCCGCCGGAGCCGCTGCTTGCGCCACGGGCTGGCCATCGGGGCCGATTTCGTCGGCGGCAGGCTGCAGCAGCATCAAAACCACGAACGCGGCCACCGCCAGCAGCACCACCGCCACGGCGGCCAAGATGATGACGAGCAGCTTCTTGCTCTTGGGTTTGGCGGGTGCGGCGTCGGCGGCTGCGGCGGGCGCGGGTGCAGGGGGTTTTGCGGCCATGGTTTTGCCTTGTGATCAAATACGTTTCTGCCTAGGCAGTGCCGACCGTTTCGGACGGCTGTATTGTGTCATGCCGATTGTGCGAGCAATGGGCGCGGGCTTGAGCCAGAAAAGCAGGCGTGGAGGACTGCTTTTTGGATTTTCAAGGCGCTGGTGGGGTCGGGTGGGTGCCGTTGGCCGGCCTTTAGGCGTACACGCTCAAGCCTGCGCGACCGCTGGCCGGCTGCAGCACCACGCTGGGCGGATCGGCCGCTGCGTCGGTGACCTCGGAGCGCGCGCTGCTCGCCTGCGGGCGCTGCGCAGCGGAGCGGTCGGATTGGCCCGAGGCGCGTGAACCGATCGAGAGACCGACCAATTCGAGCCCGTTTTGGCCCAGCAGCTCGGACAAAGCCTCTTGGGCCTGGCTGCGCAGGCTCTCGCGCAGTTGTTCGTCGTCGGTGAAAAATTCGAGCTGGGCTTGCTTGCCATCGAGCCTGAGCTCGATTTCCAGGCTTTGGCGCAGGCCTTCGTGCAACAACAGGTTGGCGCGCTTGACCTGCCCCGCCAGCCACAGGCTGATGTGCTGGCCCAGTGGCTCCCAGACGGCATCAAGCCCCTGCCCGGTGGCCTGATCGAGCAGGTGGCTGAAATCATCGCCCACGGTGGCCGCTTCGGACAGGCTGCCGGACTGGGCCGGGTGCTCAAGCAAGGCTTGGGCTGCGTCAGCGCCGCGCCCCCCGGCGCCGGAGCCATCGCCGCGCGCACCCGCCTGCGCGCGCGCACCGGCGCTGAGCGCAGCCAAGCCATCTGCCGCATCGGATGCGTCCGCCAAGTCCGTCGTCTCTGCGCTGGCCGGGGCACCGGTTGCGCCCGCCAGCGGGTTGCGCGCCAAGGCGGCTGCGGGCTGCGGCTTGAGGCTGGTCAGGCCAGCCCATCCCATGGGGCTCGACGCCAGTTCGGTGGCGGGTTTGGGTGCCGCCGTGTGGGTGGGTTGGGCGCACGCCTTGGAGACGGTGGAAACCCAGGGGGCCGTTGTGACTGGTTGCGCCGTGGCGCGGGCTGCTTGAGTGCTTGTTTTTGCACCCGCTTGAGCACCCGCTTGAGCGGCGCTGGTGGCGGCGCTTTCGCTCAGGCCGCCAGGGCCAGGGCCATTCGCGGGGGCAGGGCTTGCTCTGGCCCCGAGCTTGGAAAAGTCGCTGGGTTTGTGTGGTGGCGCATCGCCATGGGCGCGGGCATCGACCACGGCAGGGGGGGCAGGCGCAGGCGCAGGGTCGGCGCCGTTGTGGGCCGCTGGCGGGGCGGCGAGGCTGTCGTCGGCAGCCTGCAACAAGGCGGTAAAGGCGTCGGCCTGGGGGGTGGAGGGGGTGGTGGAAGGGGCGTGCGTGGCCGCTGCGCTGGCAGCGGAGGGCAGGCGGCGCGGGGTGGTTTCGGGGGCGCGCGGGCTGATGAGGGCGTCGGATCTCATGGGTTCGATCTCCAGGGGTGCAAATCGGCGTGTAAGCGGTGTTGCACGGCGGCCATTTCGTCGTTGGATTTTTGCTCCTGGCGCTGCTGTTGCAGCAGCCAGGCTTGGTGGCGGCGCTGCTGGAATTTGCGCAAACTGGCCAGTTCGCGCTCGGCTTCAATGACTTGCTGCTGGCATTGCTGCAGCCGCTGCGCGATCTGCTGCAACGCCTCTTGCTGAAAGGCTTGCGCATGGTCGAGCCGGCCCATGAACACCCGCTGGGTGTGCAGTTGCACGCCATCAAAACCCTGGGCCGAGCGCTCGCTCCAGCGCAAGCCGGTTTCGGCGCTGTAGCCTTGCAACTGGTTGAGCTGCAGCAGCGCCTGGCGTTGTTCGTGCTGGAGTTGCCCCAGCGCCTGCAAGGCGAGGTCGCGCTTGCGCTGGGCGACCTCGATCACCACCGTCAAATCTTGCACAGAGGCTTTCATGGCTGCGCCTTGTAGGAGTATGCACCGCGCCCAGGATCGGCTTCGCCGATGGCCTCGGCCAGTTGTTGCACGCTGGCCTCGAAGGGGGCTTGTTCGCGCATGTCTTGCATCAAAAACTGTTGCAGGGCCGGAAAAAGGGCGATGGCGCGGTCGGTTTCGGGGTCGCTGCCGGCGGCGTAAGCGCCGAGCTGGATCAGGTCGCGGCTTTTTTGGTAGCGCGCATAGAGCTGGCGGTAGCGCCGCGCCCATTGCTGGTGCACCGCGCCGGTGACGTTGTGCATCACGCGTGAGGCCGAGGCTTCGATGTCGATGGCCGGATAGATGCCCGATTCGGCCATGCTGCGCGAGAGCACGATGTGGCCGTCCAGAATGGCGCGCGCGGCGTCGGCGATCGGGTCTTGCTGGTCGTCGCCTTCCGAGAGCACGGTGTAAAAAGCGGTGATGGAGCCCTTGCCCTGCGCCGCGTTGCCGCTGCGCTCGACCAGTTGCGGCATCTTGGCAAAGCAGCTCGGGGGGTAGCCCTTGGTGGCGGGCGGCTCGCCGATGGCCAAGGCGATTTCGCGCTGCGCCATGGCGTAGCGGCTGAGTGAGTCCATCAGCAGCAGCACGTCGAGCCCGTCGTCGCGAAAGCGCTCGGCAATGGCCGTGGCGTAGTGCGCCCCTTGCAGGCGCAGCAGCGGCGGCAGGTCGGCCGGGGCAGCGACGACCACCGAACGCGCCAGCCCGTCGGCCCCGAGGATGTCTTCGATGAATTCCTTGACCTCGCGGCCGCGCTCACCGATCAGCCCGACCACGATCACGTCGGCGCGGGTGAAGCGCGCCATCATGCCCAGCAGCACGCTTTTGCCCACGCCAGAGCCGGCAAAGAGCCCGATGCGCTGGCCACGCCCGACGGTGAGCAAGGCGTTGATGGCGCGCACGCCGGTATCGAGCGGCTGGCGCACCGGGGCGCGCTCCATGGCGTTGATGGGGCTGCGCTCGAGCGGCTCGACCGCCACCGCGCGCAGCGGCCCCTGGTGGTCGAGCGGGTGCCCGTGCGAATCGACCACCCGGCCCAGCAACCCAGCGCCGAGCGGCAGGCGCAGCACACCGCGGTCGTTGGGCGCCAGGGGCTTGAAGGGGTCGCCTAGGCGCGGCTGCGTCCGGTAGGGTGGCAACTGGCGCACGCGCGCGCCACTGGCCAGGCCCTGCACATCGCCCGCCGGCATGAGGTAGGCGCGGTCGCCATTGAAGCCCACCACCTCGGCCAGCACGGCGCTGTCGGGCTCGCCGGGGGTGTCGATCACGCACTGCGATCCCACCGGCGCGCGCACGCCCTGGGCTTCGAGCACCAGGCCGGCCAGGCGCACCAGCCGGCCGCTGGTTTCGAGCGCGGTGTGCTGGCGGGCCGCTTGCTGCGCCAAGGCCATGAAGGCCTGCCAGCGCGGTGGCAGCGCTGGGGCTTGGGGCTCCGGGGACTGGGGCTCAGACATCGGCTTGCGCACCGGGTTGCCAGGGCTGTTCCAGCCCCAGGTTGGCTACTGCGCGCAGCCAGCGTTGCTCGAGCCGCGCATCCACGCCGCCGTGGGCGCTCTCGAGCACGCAGTCGCCCGGGCTCAGGGTGGGGTCGGGCTGCACCTGCACCGGCCTGCCGTGCGTCTCGAGCGCTGCGGGCTCACCCAGCAGGGCGGCATCCACCGGGTGCAGGCGCAAGGTGGCCGGGCGGCCGTCGTCGATCAGCAAAGCCAGCGCCTCTTGCACCACGCTGCGCAGGGGCGGCAGCGGCGTGCTGAGCTCGCGCCGCACCACTTGGCGCGCCAATTCGCACGCCAATTGCAACACCTGCTCGGCCAGCGCCTGCTCGAGCAAATCAAAGTTCGCCTGGGCCTGACGCAACCACGCAGTCACCCGCTCAGCCTGCTCGCGCTGCGCTTGCTGGTGTTGCTGTTGCAATTCGAGTTGCGTGCGTGCGGCGCCTTCGAGCTGGCCAGCTTCGAAGCCTTCGTCCCAAGCCTGCTGATGCAAAGCCTGTGCCTGCTGTGCAGCGTGCAGATCTTCTTGCGCCTGGGCCTCGGGCGTGGTGTGGCGCGGGGCGGGTCCGTCGATGGGGCCAAACTGCCAAGCCGCCACCTCCTGCACTTCCTCCCGCGGGATGAAGCGCTGGTAGTGCGAGCCGCGGCTAGACGAAGGCATCGTCGCCTCCGCCGCCAATCACAATCTGGCCCTCGTCGGACAGGCGGCGCACCACCTTGAGGATTTCCTTTTGCTGCGCCTCGACTTCGGACAGGCGCACCGGCCCGCGCGACTCCAAGTCTTCTTTGAGCGCTTCGGCAGCGCGGCTCGACATATTGCCCAAGATTTTCTCTTTCAACTCGCTGCTGGCGCCCTTGAGGGCGATCACCAGCGCGTCGGATGACACCTCTTTGAGCACCATCTGCATGGCCTTGTTGTCGAGCTTGTTCACGTCTTCGAAGGTGAACATCTTGTCCATGATCTTTTGCGCCAGATCGGGGTCAGACTCGCGGATCGAATCGACCACGGCGGTCTCGAGGCTGGTGCCGAGCAGGTTGATGATTTCGGCCGCTGCCTTGACGCCGCCGAGCGAGCTCTTGCGGATTTTGTCGCCGCCGGCCAGCACCTGGTAGAGCGCTTCGTTGAGGTCTTTGAGGGCCATCGGCTGGATGCCCTCCATGGTGGCGATGCGCAGCATGACATCGTTGCGGGTGCGCTCGGTGAATTGCTTGAGCACGTTGGCGGCGTGGTCCTGGTCGAGGTGCACCAAAATGGCGGCCAGAATTTGCGGGTGTTCGTTGCGCAGCAGCTCGGCCACCGAGATCGGGTCCATCCACTTCAGGCTCTCGATGCCCGAGACGTCGCCGCCTTGCAAAATGCGGTCGATCAGCAGCGAGGCCTTGTCGTCGCCCAAGGCGCGCCTGAGCACGGCGCGCACGTAGTTGTCGGTGTCCGAGACCAGCAGGCTTTGCGAGGCCGCCTCGGCGGTGAACTTGTCGATCACGCCATCGACCTTGTCTTTGCTGACGGCGCGCATGCGCGCAATCGTCTCGCCCAGGCGTTGCACCTCTTTGGGCGAGAAGTGCTTGAAGACTTCGGCCGCTTCCTCTTCGCCGAGCGACATGAGGAAGATGGCCGCGTCCTGCAGTCCGTCGTCGGTGTCAGCCATTGCGCGCTACCTTTGGGCTTGTCGAGGGCCCGATTGTCGCCCGATTGTGGCCATATTGTGGCCTCAGGTGCTGGCCGGCGCCGATTCGCCGCTCATCCAGCCGCGCACGATGTTGGCCACGGCCACCGGGTTTTCGCGTGCCAGCCGGCGCGCATCCTCCAGCCGCAGTTGCTCGATCGTGGGTTCGCTCGACGCGGGTGCGGGCAAGCCCGGGCGCTGGGGGGTGTCGTCCACCAGCGCGTTGAGCTGGCCGCCTGGTGCACCGCTGCCAGCGGCGCTTTCCGGGGCTTGGACTGCCATCAGCTTGAGCGAGGGCCGCACCATGCCCAGGAACACGATCAGGCCCAGCAGCAGCAAACCCAGTGGCCAAGCCAGCGTGCGCAGCAGGTCTTGCAGCCACGGCTGCTGCCACAGCGGCAGCTCGACGGTTTCCACCGCAGTGCGGTTGAAGGCGGCGTTCATGACATTGACGCTGTCGCCGCGCGGTTCGCTAAAGCCTATCGCTTCGCGCACCAGCGCGTTGATCTGCGCCATCAGCTCGGGTGACAAGGCGGTGCTGGTGGGTTCGCCACGGCGGTCGGTGCCTTCGACGTGGTTGAGCACCACAGCCGCACTCAGACGCCGGATGTTGCCGGTGGCACCCCGGGTGACGGCCACGGTGCGGTCGACCTCGAAGTTGGTGACCTGCTCGCGCCGGCGGTTGGCTTCGGCGGTGCCGCCGCCCACGTTTTGGCCCGGCACCACACCCAAGGGCCCGGCACCGGGGGCGTTGATCGGGGCGGTGGCGGCACCCGGGGGCAGGTTGGCCACGGCACCCGGCACACCGGCCGGTGCTTGCTCGGTCTGGCTGCCGCTCTCGAGCAGTTGGGCGCTGCGCACGGCGGCTTCGTTGGCGGCCTGGTTGGGGCGGAACTGCTCGCTGGTCTGGTCGGTGACCGAAAAATCGACATCGGCCGTGACCTGGGCGCGCACGTTCTGGCGCCCCACCAGGGGCTCGAGCAAGTCCAGTATGCGCTGGGCGTACATCTGCTCGACCATGCGCCGGTATTCGAGCTGGCGCGAGTCGATGCCGCTTTGTGCGCCGTCGGCGCTTTGCGACAACAGATTGCCCTGCTGGTCCACCACGCTCACCGCAGCCGGGCGCATTTCGGGCACGCTGCTGGCCACCAGATGCACGATGCCGGCCACTTGGGCGCGGTCGAGCGTGCGCCCGCCGTGCAGCGTAAGCAACACGCTGGCCGAGGGCTTTTGCTGCTCTCTGAAAAAGCCGGTCTGGTTTGGCAGCGCCAGGTGCACGCGCGCTTCGGCCACGGCGTTGAGCGAGGAAATCGAGCGCACCAGCTCGCCTTCGAGGCCGCGCTGGAAGTTCAAGCGCTCCTGAAACTGGGTCATGCCCAGGCGGGCGCTGTCCATGAGCTCGAAGCCGACCACGCTGCCGCGCGGCAGGCCCTGCGCCGCCAGTTGCAGGCGCACATCGTGCACCCGGTTGGCTGGCACCAAGATGGCGGTGCCGCCCTCGGAGTGCCGGTAGGGCACCCCCATTTGCGACAACTGTTCGATCACGGCCCCGCCGTCCTGGGGCGAGAGGTTGGCGTACAGGACCCGAAAATCGGGCCGCCCGGCCATGAGCGCGGCCGCCACCAGCAGGGTCAGCAGGCCTGCGGCGCCAAGGGCGAGCATGAGCTTGCGCCCGCTGTCTAGGCGCGCAAACCCTTGCGCCAAGCGGTTGGGGCGGCCCGCAGCCTGGGCGAGGGGGGCATCAACGGTGGCAACGGCGGTGTTCATGCGTGGCGGTGGTGTTCATGCGCAGTAAAGGGACGGTATGGCTGGCGCTTTGGGGCAATTATGTAAGCCCGACCCGGAATCTAAAGTGGGAAAAGCCCCCTGGATGGGCGTCTTATCGGGCTCAAGCTGGGCCGCGCCGGGCCGTAGCATTGGCTGCGTCGGACTGAGCCCCGTACTGCAAGGATACTGTCATGGAATTGCGCCTCACCCCCCCCACAAGCGTCACTGCGGGCGCAGTGCGCATGCCAGCGCGTGCACCTGCGCTCGAATCTGGCGGCGCGGTTGAGGCCGCCGGTGCCGCTGGTTTTGGGCAGTCTTTCAAAACCGCGTTGCAGAATGTGAGCGCGGCGCAAAACCAGGCCACGCAGTTGCAGACCGAGTTCCAGATCGGCAACCCCAATGTCAGCCTGGAACAAACCATGCTTGCGATGCAAAAAGCCCAAATCGGTTTTCAGGCCGCGCTGCACGTGCGCAACCGCATGATGCAGGCTTATACCGATGTGATGAACATGCAGGTGTGAGCGCTGCCCTAGTGCAGCAGCCGTGACTGCGGCGGATGCAAGACCGGGCCCAGTTCGTCCACCCACGGCTCGACCAGTTCGCGGATTTGCGCATCGTGGCGCAGCAAGGTGAGCATGATGCGCTGCTTGCGTGCGCGCTCCTCGGGTGTCAGGGCGGTCTCGCTGCCGAGTTCGCGCAAGCGTGCGATCAACACGGCGCAGGCACTTTCGAGCCGCACCACTTCGTCCCAGTCCTGCGTCTGCGCCGCATCGAGCATCGCCTGGCTGGTTCTTTCGATCGCCTGATAGTAGTCGAGCAGGTGGGTGGGCATGGTGGGTGGGTGGGTCGAAGGGGTGGATGCAAACTTTGGCGGTCCTTTGCTCATGCCATTTATATCGTTGGATTGGGCGCCGACTTGAGGAAATACTGGGGGGCTTGTGCCGGTCAGTTCTGGGCTTTGGGTGCGTTGCCGGGTGGGTGCATCGGCTCCAGCGGGCGTGGCACCATGGGCTGCCACTGGACGGGGGCGGGCGGCGCGTCTTGGCCCAAGGCTTTGCCGTTGACTCTTAGGCCGTTGGCGGACAGACGCGCGGCGGTGGCCGGGCCCACGCCGCGCACGCGGTTGGAAAAATCAATCCAGTGGGCAAAGGGGCGTTCTTGGCGCACGGCCACGATGCGCTCGACCATCACCGGGCCTATGCCCTTGATGGCCTCGAGGTCGGCGGGTGCAGCCCGATTGGCCTCGACCGCCTGGACCGGATCCGAGGCCAGCGCCAGCGCGCCGGCGCACAAAGCCGCCAGGGCCCACCGGCAGGGAGCCTGAATGAATCTAGCTTGCCACGCTGCACGCGCTGTCCATGCGCCACCCATGCCGCCTCCCGTGTGTTGAGGTTCCAATCCCTGCACAATAGCACTTATCTTAACTTCAAGGCGGGCGTGTTTTGTGCGGCATGCGCGGCAGCCGCCCGGCCGGCTATGTTTGATCCCACCCAAGTCCCCGTGCTCGGCACCGACAGCCACCTGCCCGCCGTGGCGCTGGCAGCTTGCCAGCCGCTGGCGCTGCGGCGTCGTTTTGCCGCCCCACCGCCTTGGCAGCCCGAGCTGCACCACGAGCCGCGCTTCATCGAGCGCGACCCCACCCGGGCGGCGGTTTTGATGGCGGTGCGCACCGGGCCGCAGCCCACGCTCTTGCTGACCGAGCGCAGCCTTGCGTTGCCCGATCATCCTGGTCAGATCGCTTTCCCGGGCGGCAAGATCGACGCCACCGATGCCGATGCCCAAGCCGCCGCCTTGCGCGAGGCGGAAGAAGAAATCGGGCTGCCGCGCCAGGCGGTCGAGGTGCTGGGTCAATTGCCCGCCTACACCACCGGCAGCGGCTTCATCGTCACGCCGGTGCTGGCGCTGGTGGGTGCCGGCCAGCGCTTAGAACCCGATCCACGCGAGGTGGCGGCCATCTTTGAGGTGCCGCTGGCCTATTTGATGAACCCGGCGCACCACCGCCGCCACGAGTTGTTTTGGCAAGGCAGCCAGCGGCAGTGGCTTTCCATGCCCTGGCACGACGGCACGCGCGAGTGCTACATCTGGGGCGCCACGGCGGCCATGCTGCGCAACCTGTACCGGCTGTTGAGTGCCTGAGTCGGCCCCGGCGCTCCGGCAGCGGGGGCGTTCCAGGGCACGTGCAGGAGGCCAGCCCGCACCGGGCTGGCCGAAAGCGGTTGCACTGGTTATGATGCCAACCCATGACCTTGTTCGCCCTCATTTTGGCTTTGCTGCTCGAGCAGGCGCGCCCTTTGCCCGACGACAACCCGGCGCACTCGGCGATGCGCGCTTGGGCTGCGGCCGCACGGCGCTGGCTCGATGCCGGGCAGTGGCAGCACGGCTGGCTGGCCTGGGCGCTGGCGGTGCTGCTGCCGAGCCTGTTGGCGCTGTTGGTCTATGGCCTGCTCAACTGGGTGCACGGTTTGCTCGGTTTTGCGTGGGCGGCGCTGGTGCTCTACCTCACGCTTGGCTTTAGGCAGTTCAGCCACCACTTCACCACCATCCGGGTGGCGCTGGAGTCGGGCGATGAGGCGGCGGCACGCGCCGAGCTGGCGCGCTGGCAAGGGGTGGAGGTGGCCGAGTTGCCACAGCAAGAGTTGCTGCGGCATGTGATCGAGCATTCGGTGCTGGCCGCGCACCGCCATGTGTTTGGGGTCATGGTGGCCTTTGTGGCGTTTGCGGCGCTGGGCTTGGGGCCGGCCGGTGCGGTGTTGTATCGCATGGCCTTGCATGTGGCGCGCCATTGGTCGGTGCGCACCACGGTCGTGCTCGAGGATGCCTCGGCCGCGGTGGCGCGGCGCGGCTGGAGCGTGGTCGATTACGTGCCGGTGCGCGCCACCGCGCTGGCTTTTGCCGTGGTGGGCAATTTCGAAGAGGCGCTGGCCAACTGGCGCCAAGAAGGCGCCCTGACCAAGGGCAACGACGGCTTGTTGCTGGCCGCCAGCGCGGGTGCTATGAATGTGCGCCTGGGCAGCGGCCCGCCCTTGGGCGAGCCCCTTTATTCGCCTGAGTTGGGCTGGAGTGAATCGGACGCGCGCGTGCCCCAATTGGCGCATCTGGCCACCATGGTGGGGCTGGTGTGGCGCGGCGTGTTGCTCTGGCTGCTGCTGCTGGCGCTGGCGCTGCTGGCGCGCGCTTGGTGAGCTTGCTTGCTAAACCCTAATAGCGCGCCGCCACGCTGAGTTCGCGGTGCAGATCGACGTAGAGCCGGTAGCGTTGCGCGTTGATGCCAGCCCCCACGGCAGCGCGCACCGCGCAACCCGGTTCGTGCAAATGGGTGCAGTTGTAGAAGCGGCACTGTCCGCAATGCGCGTCGAGGTCGGGCATGAGGTGCGCCAGTTGCGCTGGCTCGAGGTGGCGCAGGCCAAACTCCTGAAAGCCGGGTGAGTCGATCAGGGCCGAGCGGCGCTGCGCATCGAGCCAGTACCAGGTGCTGCTGGTGGTGGTGTGACGGCCCGAATTGAGTGCGCGCGAGACCGCCCCGGTGGCGGCCATGGCCGTGGGCACGAGCCGGTTGACCAGGGTGCTTTTGCCGGTGCCAGAAGGGCCCAGAACCAGCGTCGCGCGCCCTTGCAGGTGCTGGCGCAGGGCCTCGAGGCCGCCGTCGCTAAGGCTTGCTGGCGCACCCGCTGCGCTGCTTGGCGCCTCCAGGCACAGCGGCAGCACGGTTTGGCCAAAGGCGCGATAGGGGGCCAGACGCTCCCAGGCGCTGTCGAAAGCCGGGCCCAGGTCTTGCTTGTTGAGCACCACCAGCGCCTCGATGCCGGCGGCGCGGGCGGCCACCAGGGCGCGGTTGAGCTGGCTTTCCGAGAACACCGGGTCGGCCGCCAGCAGCACCAGCAGCAAGTCGAGGTTGGCGGCAAAGGACTTGGTGCGCAGCTCGTCTTGGCGGTAGAACAGATTGCGCCGCGCCAGTGTGCGCATGATCGTGCCACCGTCGCCGCTGGGCTGCCAGCCGACCCGATCGCCCACCAGGGGGGCGTCTTTTTTGCCGCGCGGGTGGCACAGCAGGCGCTGGCCGTCGTCGGTCTCGACCCAGCAGTGGCGGCCGTGGGTGCCGACCACCAGGCCCAGCCGCTCAACCAGCCCTGCGCCAGCGTCGGCGCTGCCCGGTGCGGGCATCATGCGCCCAAGCGCGCCAAGCGCTCGCCCGCGGGCGGGTGCGAGTAGTAAAAGCGCACGTACAGCGGGTCGGGCGTGAGGGTGCTGGCGTTGTCTTTGTAGAGCTTGAGCAGGGCGTTGGCCAGATCGCGCGGGTCGGCGTGCTCCATCGCAAAGGCGTCGGCCTCGAACTCTTGCCGGCGCGACAGCGCGCTCATCCATGGCGAGGCAAAAAAGCCGACCAGCGGAGTCACCAGCAAAAACAGGATCAGGGCCAAGGCCCCGTTGGGCTGCATCAGGTTGGGGGTCACGCCCAGCCCGGTGTAGAACCAGACTTGCTGCACCAGCCAGCCCAGCAGCGCCAGGGCGCCCAGGCTCAGCAGCGCCATCAGCGCGATGCGCTTGAGGATGTGGCGGCGCTTGAAGTGCCCGAGCTCGTGCGCCAGCACGGCGTCGAGCTCGCCCGGCGCAAGCTGTTGCAGCAAGGTGTCGAAAAACACCACCCGCTTGGCCGGCCCAAAGCCGGTGAAGTAGGCGTTGGCGTGTGCGCTGCGCTTGCTGCCGTCCATCACGAACAAGCCCTTGGCCTCAAAGCCGCAGCGCGCCAGCAGGGATTCGATGCGCGTTTTCAGGGCCGGGTCTTGCAGCGGCTCGAAGCGGTTAAAGAGCGGCGCAATCAGGCTCGGATACAGCACCAGCAGCAGCAGGTTGAAGGCCATCCACAGCCCCCAAGCCCACAGCCACCACAAGGGGCCGGCGGCCTGCATCAGCCACAGCAACAAAGCCACCACGGGCAACCCGATCACGGCCCCAAGCAAGGCGCCCTTGAGGCCGTCGCTGAGCCACAGGCGCGGGGTCATGCGGTTGAAGCCATGCCTTTGTTCGAGCACGAAGGTGCGGTACCAGGCCAGCGGCAGCTCCAGCAAAGCGCCCAGCGCAGTAAAAGCCGCCAGCAGCGCCACCTGTTGCAGCAAGCCCGGCCCGAACCACGCCAGCAAGCCTTGGTTGAGGGCATTGAGGCCCCCCAGCAGCGTCCAGCCGACCAGCAGCGCCGCCCCAAAGCTGGTTTCGAACAACCCGAGGCGGGTTTTGGCGATGGTGTAGTCGGCCGCTTTTTGGTGCGCCGCCAGCCCGATGCGCTCGGCAAAGGGCGCGGGCACGCTGGCGCGGTGTAGTGCCACGTGGCGCATCTGGCGCCTAGCCAGCCAGAGCCGGGTCAGCAAGCCAGCGGCCAGCAGCAGGCAAAACACGGCCGTCCACAAGGCCGGGGCAAAAACAGCAAAAGCATCCATAGCATGCGAGTATAGGAGCGGCTGAACCAGCTTGCAGGCAGCGGGGCGAATCGGCGCGGGAATCCGGCGCGGGCGGGAGGGCGCGAATCGGCGAGAATGCGGGCCATGCAAACTCCCGACCACCCCTTGGCCGCCGCGGCCGAACTGCACCACAGCGACCAAAACCTGGTCTGGATCGACTGCGAGATGAGCGGACTCGACCCAGAAAAAGAGCGCCTGCTCGAGATCGCCGTGGTCATCACCGGGCCGCAATTGAGCCCGCGCATCGACGGCCCGGTGCTGGTGTTGCAGCAGAGCGAGGCGCTGCTGGCGGCGATGGACAACTGGAACAAAGGCACACACGGCAAGAGCGGTCTGCTCGACAAGGTGCGTGCCAGCCGCCTGAGCGAGGCCGAGGCCGAGGCCGAGCTGCTGGCCTTCATCCGCCGCTACGTGCCCAAGGGTGGCTCGCCCATGTGCGGCAACAGCATCGGCCAGGACCGGCGCTTTTTGCTCAAGTACCTGCCCAAGCTGGAAGATTATTTCCACTACCGCAACCTCGACGTGAGCACGCTCAAAGAGCTGGCCAAGCGCTGGCGCCCCGAGGTCTATGCGGCCTTCAAAAAGCAGCAGCGCCACACCGCATTGGCCGACGTGCACGAGTCGATCGACGAGCTGGAGCACTACCGGCAGCATCTGCTGCGCTGAGGGTTATTAAATTTCGCTTGCATGCCGCGCGTAAATGCGCCATAATCAGAGGCTTCGCTGAAACACAGCGGAGACATTTGCATCTGCCTCACGCTTTTTTGGGGGTGGTTTCATGGGGGAGCAGGCGGGCTTTAGGGCCGTGGCTGCACAAACCCCATCCAACCCCAGCCTGGTCGCGCTGCCCCTTAGGGGGAAGCATAGCGCCCAGGTCGATTTGTTTGTGGTCGATGTGTTTTTTCACCACGAACGAATCGGGCGTACCCGCACGGCCAGCACGGCTGCGCGGCCATCCGTTTTGTTTCTTTGCGCCTACCGTGCGCATGGACGAACGACATGACAGACATTGCTTACACCCCTGAGGCTACCGACGTAGCCACTTCCGCCGCCACCCCCGTGGTCACTCCCGCCACGCCATCGGCTTTTGCCGCCTTGGGGCTGGCCCAGCCGCTGCTCAACGCCGTGGCCGACCTCGGCTTCACCCAGCCCACGCTGGTGCAGCAAGCCGTGATCCCCAAAGCCATGCAGGCCGAAGGCACGGGCCGCTCGGGCGCGCAGGCTTTCACCGACCTGATGGTCTCGAGCCAGACCGGCAGCGGCAAAACGGCGGCCTTCTTGCTGCCGGTGCTGCACACCTTGCTGGTCCAGATGGAGCAGCAAGAAGCCGCCGAGCGCGCCGATTGGGAGCGCCAACAAGCCGAAGCCGCTGCCGCCGGCCAGCCCGTTCCCAAACGCCCCAAGCGCCAAAACCCGCTGCTGGCGCGCCACTTCAAGCCCACCGTGCCCGGTGCGCTGGTGCTGTGCCCGACGCGCGAACTGGCGCAGCAGGTGGCCAACGACGCCATCGACCTGGTGCAACACTGCCGCGGCCTGCGCATTGCCAACGTGGTCGGGGGCATGCCCTACCAGATGCAGATCGCCAAGCTGCAAAACGCCAACCTGGTGGTGGCCACCCCGGGCCGCCTGCTCGATTTGCAGCGCAGCGGCCAACTGGTGCTCGACCAGGTGCAGTTTTTGGTAGTCGATGAGGCCGACCGCATGCTCGACCTCGGCTTTGCCGACGACCTGGCCGAAGTCAACCGCCTCACCGCCGCGCGGCGCCAGACCATGATGTTCAGCGCCACCTTTGCGCCGCGCATCCAGTCGCTGGCCACTCGCGTGATGCGCGAGCCGCAGCGGGTGCAGATCGACACCCCGCAAGACCGGCACGTCAACATCGAGCAGCGTCTGTACTGGTGCGACAGCCCGGAGCACAAGCGCCAACTGCTGGACCATTGGCTGCGCGACGCCTCCATCGGGCAGGCGATTGTTTTTTCCAGCACCCAGATCGAGTGCGACGCACTGGCCGCCGACTTGCAGCAGGCCGGTTTTGCCGCCGTGGCGCTGCATGGGGCCTTGAGCCAGGGCTTGCGCAACCGGCGCCTGACGGCGCTGCGCAGCGGTCAGGTGCAGATTCTGGTGGCCACCGACGTGGCCGCGCGCGGCATCGACGTGCCCAGCATCACACACGTGTTCAACTACGGGCTGCCGATGAAGGCCGAGGACTACACCCACCGCATCGGCCGCACCGGCCGCGCCGGGCGCCAGGGGATGGCGGTGACCATGGCCGAAATGCGCGACCGGCGCAAGATTGGCGATATCGAAGCCTTTAGCCAGCAAGTGATCGACACCCACACCATTGTCGGCATGGAGCCGCGCAAGCAGCTCTACGAAAGCCGCAGCGAGCCGCGCCGTGGCGCGGGTCCGGGTGGACGCCCACCAGCCGGGCGCGGTGCCCGCCCAAGCCCGTACAGTGGCCCACGCGAAGGTGGGTTTGGTGCCCGGCCGACGCAGCATCAGCCGCATCACCCGCCGCGCACTCCCGGCGAGGGGCCGCGCCACGGCTTTGGCAAACCTGCCGCCCCAGCAGCGCGCTCAAGCTACGGCGACCGCCCGGCCTATGGCGGCGACCGTCCGTCCTTTGGCGACCGCCCGGCCTGGGGTGACAAGCGCGAACGCCCCCAGGGCGGCCCCAAGCCTTTTGCGGGCAAAGGGCGCACTAGCCGCTAAGGCTTTGCGCTGCGGCTGAGGCGGCTGCGCCAGCCCCCAACCCGCCCAGCCCCGCAGGGCGCTGGGCGGGGAGCGAATGCTCGAGGCAGCGGCCGTCACGGCCGCAGCAGTAGCTGCCTTCATCGGTTGATGCTGCACAATGGCAGTTCAGAGCGGCGTGCATGCGCCGCCAGGAGCCCTACCAGATGAATCCGTCCACCCTGATCGGGATGGTGGCCAGCGTGCTGCTGCTGGTCGTCGTCATGATTTTTGCGGCCGAAGACCCGCTGCTGTTCATCGACTTGCCGGGCTTGGGGATTGTGCTCTTTGGCACCCTGGCCGCCACCTTCATGAGCTACCCGCTGCGCGAGGTGCTGCGGGTGTTCAAGCTTTTTGGCACCGTGATCCGCAACGAGCGGCTCTACACCCAGAGCGCCATCGACGAGCTGGTCGATGTCTCGCGCCTGTGGATGCGCGACGACTTGGCGGCGGTCGAGCGCGCCCTGAAAAACGTCAACAACCCCTTCTTGCGCACCGGGGTGCAACTGGTGATCGAGCGCACGCCCGAGGCCGATATTCTGGACCTGATGCAGTGGCGCATCTCGCGCCTGCGCGCCAAGGAAACCGCCGAGGCGCAACTGTTTCGCGTCATGGCCAGCTACGCGCCGGCCTTTGGCATGATCGGCACCCTAGTCGGGCTGGTCAATATGATGGACATTCTGGGCACCGGCGACATGCTGGTGATCGGTGGCCATCTGGCGGTGGCCCTGATGACCACTTTTTACGGCATTTTGCTTGCCAACCTGATCTTCAAGCCGGTGGCGGTCAAGCTCGAGCGCCGCACCGAGCAGCGCGTGGTGCTGATGAACATGGTGATGCAGGGCATTGCCATGATGACGGCGCGGCGCAGCCCGTCGCTGATGCGCGAAACGCTCAAATCGTTTGCCGCGCACCACGAGGACGAGATTTTTGACGGGCCGCAGTCCACGCCTAAATCGGGCGGCTGGTGGGGCTTGGGCGTGCGCAAAGCCAATCCGTCCAGCAAAGCCGGACCCAAGCCCGCTGGGCGCCCATGAGCCCGACGCTGCTCGAAAGCATGCTGGCCCGCATGCCCCCGGGGCCCGGTTCGGCGGCGAACGCGCCCAGCCCCCAGTCAGCGGCGGCCGCCGATGACAGCACGGGCCCCAACCGCTCCATCAGCGCGCTGCACGGTGGCCGTTACGAGCGCTGGCACGTGGACCCGGTGCCGGTGCAGGAGGAAGAAGCCTGGCTGATTACCTACCTCGACATGATGACGCTGCTGCTGGCGATGCTGGTGGTGATGCTGGCCTTTTCCGAGCCGGTGAGCGAGGCCTTTCGCGGCGAGCGGCGCGAAATCGCGCTCGACAAGTTGCACCCGCAGGTACAGGCCGCCGCCGACGCCGGCACCACCATCTTGCCCCCGGTGCCACTGCCGCACCCGGCCACGGCGCCGGCGCGGGTCGAGGGCGACCCGGTCGATGTCCGCGCCGCCCCGCTGCCGCCCGCGCCGCCCGCGCTCAACGTGGGCGATCTGGGCCAAAACGTCGATATCGTCACCGACGCCCACGGCGTGACGCGCTTTCGCATCAGCAGCGAGCTGCTGTTTGCGCCCGGGCAGGCGGCGCTCACCCCGGCGGGCCAGCGCGTGATCGACGAGCTGCTGCCGGTGCTGAATCAAGCCATGGGCCACACCATCGTGGTCGAGGGGCATACCGACAACGTGCCCATCGCCACCGCGCGCTTTCCTTCCAACTGGGAGCTGGCGGCGGGCCGCGCCGGCGCGGTGGTGCGCCACCTCGAGACGCGCGGCGTCAACCCGATGCGGCTGCGCGCCACCGGCGTGGCCGACACGCAGCCGCTGGCCGACAACGCCACCGCGCCGGGGCGGGCGCAGAACCGGCGCGTGGAAATCGTGCTCGAAGCGCCGCCGGTGCAGTGAGGCGCAGTCGAGCGCGGTCGGGCACGGGGCCAGCCGATAATCGGCCCATGACCCACCGTTTTGCGCCCGAATCCGCCACCACCCCTGAACGCACCCCGATCCAGGCCCAGGCCCCGCTGCCGCCGCTGCTGCAAGGCCTGAACCCCGAGCAGCTCGCCGCCGTCACCCTCGGGCCCGAACCGGCGCTGATTCTGGCCGGTGCCGGTTCCGGCAAAACGCGCGTGCTCACCACCCGCATCGCCTGGCTGCTGAGCACCGGGCAGATCAGCCCAGCCGGGGTGCTGGCCGTGACCTTCACCAACAAGGCCGCCAAAGAGATGCTCACGCGGCTGGCGGCGCTGCTGCCGCTGAACGTGCGCGGCATGTGGATCGGCACCTTTCACGGCCTGTGCCACCGCATGCTGCGCGCCCACTGCAAGCTGCTGAATCTGCCCGCCACGTTCCAGATTCTGGACATGCAAGACCAGCTCAGCGCCGTCAAGCGCTTGCACAAGCAGCTCGCCCTCGATGAGGAGCGCTTCAAGCCCAAGGAGCTGCAGTGGTTCATCAACGCCTGCAAAGAGGAGGGCCAGCGCGCCCACCAGGTGCCTGCGCGCGACGCCGAGCAGCGCCACAAGGTCGAGTTTTACCGCCTCTACGAGGAGCAGTGCCAGCGCGAAGGCGTGCTCGATTTTGGCGAGCTGCTGCTGCGCAGTTTCGAGCTGCTGCGCGACCACGACCCGGTGCGCGAGCACTACCAGCGCCGCTTCCAGCACATCATGGTCGATGAGTTCCAAGACACCAACCGCCTGCAATACGCCTGGCTCAAGCTGCTGGCCGGGCGCATGGAGGGTAGCCAGTTCGTGCCGGCTGGCAACGCCGTGCTGGCGGTGGGCGACGACGACCAGAGCATCTACGCCTTTCGTGGCGCGCGCGTGGGCAATATGGCCGATTTCGTGCGCGAGTTTGGTGTGCGCCAGCAAATCAAGCTGGAGCAAAACTACCGCAGCCAGGCGCACATACTGGAAGCGGCCAATAGGCTGATCGAGCACAACCAGGGCCGCTTGGGCAAAAACCTGCGCACCGACCAGGGCACGGGCGAGCTGCTGCGCGTCTATGAAGCGCCGACCGACTATGCCGAGGCCAACTGGGTGGTCGACGAAGTGCGCCAGCTCACCGCCCGCGATGGCTTGCCGGCGCACCAGGTGGCGCTGCTGTACCGCAGCAACGCGCAGAGCCGGGTGCTCGAGACGGCGCTGTTCAACGCCGGGCTGCCCTACCGGGTTTATGGTGGGCTGCGCTTTTTCGAGCGCGCCGAGATCAAGCACGCGCTGGCCTATTTGCGCCTGCTCGACAACCCCGCCGACGACACCAGCCTGCTGCGGGTGCTCAACTTTCCGCCGCGCGGCATCGGCGCACGCAGCGTAGAGGCCTTGCAGGCGGCGGCGCAGGCGGCGGGCTGCTCGCTGCTCGATGCCGTCAGCGCCGTGCCGGGCCGGGCCGGGGCCAGCTTGGGCGCGTTCGTGGCCTTGCTCGACGCGCTGCGCGAGCGCTGCCAGGGCCTGGCGCTGCGCCAGATCGTGGAGCAGGTGTTGCAGCACAGCGGCCTGCTGGCGCACTACCGCGCTGAGCGCGACGCCAGCGAGCGCGTAGAAAACCTGGAGGAATTGCTCAACGCCGCCGAGAGCTTTGTGATGCAACAAGGCTTTGGCCGCGACGCGGTGGCGCTGCCGCTGGACGAGACCGCAGCGGCCCAGGCCCAGGCCGATGCGGGCAGCCAGACCCGCAGCCCGTCGAGCCCCGGCAGCGCGGACGCCGGCACCCAAGCTGACGAGCCGCCCAGCGGCGAAACCCTGAGCCCCATGCAGGCCTTTCTGAGCCATGCCGCGCTGGAAGCGGGCGACAACCAGGCCCAGAGCGGGCAAGACGCGGTGCAACTCATGACCGTACACGCCGCCAAAGGGCTGGAGTTCGACGCCGTGTTCATCACCGGGCTCGAAGAAGGCCTGTTCCCGCACGACAACGCCAGCAGCAGCGCGCAGGCGCTGGAGGAGGAGCGGCGGCTGATGTACGTGGCGATCACGCGCGCGCGCCAGCGCCTGTATTTAAGCCACGCCCAGACGCGCATGCTGCACGGCCAAACCCGCTACCACCCGCGCAGCCGTTTTGTGGACGAGCTGCCGCCCCAGTGCCTGCAGTGGCTCAGCCCCAAACCGGGTGCCGGGGTCGGCTTTGCCAAGGGGGCAGCTGGGCTGCAGCCGGCTTGGGGGCGCAGCGGCTTGGTACCTGAAATGCCTGGCGTGTCCGGCTTGCCCGGCCTGCACGCCGGGGGGCTGCCCAGCCGAAGCGCCCAAGCCGCTGCCGACACGCACGGCATCTGCAGCGGCATGGCGGTGTTTCACCAAAAATTTGGCCAAGGCAAGGTGCTGGCGGTCGAGGGCCGCGGCGACGATGCGCGCGCTCACGTGAGTTTTACGCGCCACGGCAGCAAATGGCTGGCGCTGGCGGTGGCCAAGCTCACGCCGCTGTAACAGGCAGGGCTGCTTCAGGCCGCAGGCTGCCCTTCGTCGGTCTCGAAGCTGTCGCGGAAGGTGAAGTAGAGCGAGGTGAAAAAGATCGCGCTCATGAGCAGCGCCACCGGAAACAGCAGCATGCCGATGAACCGCGGCCCGCCCACCAAGCCGCCCAGCAGCACCAGCAGCAGCGAAACCGCAAAAAACACCGCACCCCAGCCGAGGAAATAGACCAGCAGCGCGGCCTTGTTGGTCCAGCACGCCAGCGCGCTGAAAAACAGGCTCTTGAGCGGCGACACCCCGTGCCAGTGCACCAGCGCCGGGGCGTGCCAGAACAGCAGCCCGAGCGGGATGTGCAGCAGCACGCCGATCAGCATGCGGTTGAGCGCCTCGGGGTTGAGCATCAAATCCTCGGGGCGGGGGGCCGTGCCGGGTTCGGGCACCGCGGCCGGATCGACCAGGGCCGTGGGCGCGCCGCCGGTGAGCAGCAGCGTCAGGCCCAAAATCAGCAGCGAGCCCGCGGCGTAGATGGCACCCAGCACCAGCATGGCGCGCGCGCGCTCGCGCCCGGCCTGAAAGGCGCTGGCCAGCACCGCGGGCATGGGGAACTGCCCGGCGGCGGCGATGCGCGTGGCCGCCATCAGGCCCAGTGTGGCCGCCGGCAGCAGCGCCAGCGCCAGCGCCTGCCCCAGCAGCGGCACCATCGAGAGCACCGAGACCAGCAACATGAACATGAAAAACAGCCCGGCCAGCGCCAACGGCTGCTTGAAAAAAGTGCTCAGACCGAGTTTGACCCAGAGCCAACCGGTGCGCGCCGGTACGCGGTGCAGCCTCATGCCTGCTCCACCCGCGCGCGCAGCACGCGCTCAAAGTGGGTCGGGTCGTGCGGCTGCAGCAGCGCGGCTGCACGCGGCAGGTACCAGTCCCACAGGCGCGAGAGCCAAAAACGCAAGGCCGCAGCGCGCCGCAGCGCCGGCAGCAGCGCGTGCTCGGCTGGCGTGAAGGGTCGCAGGCGCTGGTAGGCTTCGAGCAGGGCCTGGCTGCGTGCCGCGTCTGGCTGGCCGCTGGCGAGGTCGATGCACCAGTCGTTCAGGCACACACCCAAGTCGAACAGCCAGGTGTCGCAACCGGCAAAGTAGAAATCGAATACGCCGGTGAGCTCGCCACCCTCGAACATCACGTTGTCGCGGAACAGATCGGCGTGCACCGGGCCGCGCGGCAGGCTGTGGTAGCGCGGCTGCTGCGCCAGCTCGTTTTGCAGCGCCAGTTCGCTGCGCAGCAAAGCGGCTTGCGCCGGGCTTAAATGCGGCAGCACCTCGGGGGCGGTCTGGTTCCACCACGCCAAGCCGCGCAGGTTGGGCTGCTGGCGCGGGTAGTCGAGTGCCGCCAAGTGCATGCGCGCCAGCAGGGTGCCCAGTTGCGCGCAGTGCGCGGGCTGGGGGCTGAGCTCGCTGTGGCCGCGCAGTTTGTTCACCAGCGCCGCCGGTTTGCCATGCAGCCGGTGCAGGATGGTCCCGCTGGCATCCGGGGCCGGGTTGGGCACCGGGATGCCCTTGGCCGCCAGATGCTGCATCAGGTAGAGGTAAAAAGGCAGTTGCTCAAAACTTAGGCGCTCGAACAGCGTGAGCACGTATTCCTTGCGCTCGCCGCTGGGTGCACGCACCGAGGCAAAGTAGTTGGTGTTCTCGATCCCACCCGGGCAGCCGCGCAGCTCGATCAGTTCGCCCACGCCAAGCGGGCGCAGCAGCGCCGCAGCCTGGGCGGGCGTGACTTCGGTGTATACCGCCATGGTCAAGGGTTTCGGGGTGCGCCGCAGGCGCTAGAAAGGGTGGCTTGCATAGGCAGCGATTGTAGGCGGCACAATGCGGGCATGACCCAAGCCCCGATCCCAAACGCAGCCCAGACCGAAGCCGAGCCTGCACCCAGCCCCTCCGACCCCACCCTGTTGCTGGTCGATGGCTCCAGCTACCTGTACCGGGCCTACCACGCCATGCCCGACCTGCGCGCCGTTCCCGGCGATGCCAGCAGCCCGGCCACGGGCGCGCTGCGCGGCCTCATCAACATGGCGCAGGCGCTGCTGCGCGAGCACCCGGCCCAGAGCGCCGCCTTTGTGTTCGACGCCCCCGGCCCCACCTTTCGCGACGCGCTCTACCCCGCCTACAAGGCGCAGCGCAGCCCCATGCCGGACGATTTGCGCGCCCAGATCGAACCCATTCACGCGGTGCTGCGCCTGCTCGGCTGGCCGGTGCTGTGCGTGCCCGGCGTGGAGGCCGACGACGTGCTCGGCACCCTGGCGCAGCAGGCCGCTGCCGCCGGGATGCGGGTCATCATTTCCAGCGGCGACAAAGACCTGAGCCAATTGGTCGAGCCACGCATCACGGTCATCGACACGCTCAGCGGCAAGCGCCGCGACGTGGCCGGGGTGCAGGCCGAGTTTGGCGTGCCGCCGCAGCAGATGGTGGACTACCAGTGCCTAGTGGGCGACGCAGTGGACAACGTGCCCGGGGTGCAGAAAGTGGGGCCGAAAACCGCCGTCAAGTGGCTGCAGGAATACGGCTCGCTCGATGCCATCGTGGCGCAGGCCGGGCAGATGCCCGGAGCCGTGGGCGAGACGCTGCGCCAAGCGCTGGATTGGCTGCCCACGGCGCGCCAGTTGCTGCGCATCAAGACCGATTGCGATTTGAGCGCGCACCTGAGCGGGCCAGACCTGCAACAGGCGCTGCGCCTGCAAGCGCCCGACCAGGCGGCGCTGCGCGACTTTTACCAGCGCTACGGCTTCAAGACGCTGGTGCGCACGCTGGAGGCGCTGCCGGGCCCGAGTGTGGCGGCGCAGGCAGGGCAGGGGGTGGAAGCGGGCTTGCAGGGCGCTGTGGGCGTGGAGGGCGCTGATACCGCACCCGCCGCGTCGTCGCCATGCCAGTATGAGACGGTGCTCACCTGGGAGGCGCTGCACGCCTGGCTGGAGCGGCTGCAAGCGGCCCCGCTGGTGGCGATCGATAGCGAAACCACCGGGCTCGACCCCATGCGCGCCGAAATCGTGGGCCTGTCGTGGAGCATAGCACCCGGCCAAGCCGCGTATCTGCCGCTGGCGCACGATTACCCCGGCGCGCCGGTGCAACTGCCGCGCGAGGCCGCGCTGGAATGCCTGCGCCCCTGGCTGGAAAACCCGGCTGCGCCCAAGCTCGGCCAGCACATCAAATACGAGCGCCACGTGTGTGCCAACCACGGCATCGAACTGCGTGGGCTGGTGCACGACACGCTGCTGCAAAGCTACGTGCTCGAAGCACACCTGCCGCACAGCCTGGAGAGCCTGGCCGAGCGCCATCTGGGCCGGCGCGGCCTCAGCTACGCCGATTTGTGCGGCAAGGGCGCGCAGCAAATTTCGTTTGCGCAAGTGGACATCGCGCGCGCCAGCACCTACGCCTGCGAAGACAGCGACTTCACGCTCCAAGTGCACCAGCGCCTGTGGCCGCGGCTGCAGGCCGACGCTAGGCTGAGCGCGGTGTATGCGCTCGAAATCGACTGTTCCGAGGTGCTGTACCGCGTCGAGCGCCAGGGCGTGCTGATCGACGCCGCCACGCTGGCTCGCCAAAGCCACGAGCTGGGCCAGCGCATCGTGGCGCTGCAGGAGCAGGCGCACGCCAGCGCCGGCCAGCCCTTCAACCTCAGCAGCCCCAAGCAGTTGGGCGAGATCTTGTACGACCGGCTCGGCCTGCCGGTGCTCAAAAAAACCGCCACCGGCGCGCGCAGCACCGACGAAGAAGTGCTGGAAAAGCTGGCCGAAGACTACCCGCTGCCAGCCCAGATTTTGCAGCACCGCTCGCTCTCCAAACTAAAAAACACCTACACCGACAAACTCGCCGCGCTGGCGCACCCGCGCACCGGGCGCGTGCACACCCACTACGCGCAGGCCGTGGCCGTGACCGGGCGCTTGTCGAGCAACGAGCCCAATCTGCAAAACATCCCCATACGCACGCCTGAAGGCCGGCGCGTGCGCGAGGCCTTCGTGGCCGCGCCCGGGCACCTGATTGCCAGCGCCGACTACTCGCAGATCGAGCTGCGCATCATGGCGCACCTGAGCGACGACCCGGCCCTGCTGCGTGCCTTCCACACCGGGCAAGACGTGCACCGCGCCACCGCCGCCGAGGTCTTTGGTCTGGTGCCCGAGCAAGTCAGCAGCGAACAGCGCCGCGCCGCCAAGGCGATCAACTTTGGCCTCATCTACGGCATGGGCAGCTTTGGCCTGGCCAAGGCGCTGGGCATCAACAACACAGCGGCGCGCAACTACATCGAGCGCTACTTCGAGCGCTTTGCCGGGGTGCGCCGCTACATGGACGCCACCCGCGCCCAGGCCAAGGCCTGCGGCTACGTGGAGACGGTGCTGGGCCGGCGCCTGCACCTGCCCGAGATCAACTCGCCCAACGCCGCGCGCCGCGCCGCCGCCGAGCGCGCCGCCATCAACGCCCCGATGCAGGGCACGGCCGCCGACCTGATCAAGCTCAGCATGGTGGCGGTGCAGCAGGCGCTCGACGCCCAAGGCCGCGCCAGCCGCATGATCATGCAGGTGCACGACGAGCTGGTGTTCGAGCTGCCCGCAGCCGAGCAAGATTGGCTGCGCACCGAGGTGCCGCGCCTGATGGCCGGCGTGGCCGCGCTCAAGGTGCCGCTGCTGGCCGAAGTGGGTTTTGGCGCCAACTGGGAGCAGGCGCACTGAGAAGCTGAGCGGTCCGAAGGCCAAGGCCGGCGCGCGACCTAGCGCCGCGCCGTGGTCGAGGTGGCCAGCCCCATGGCCAGCGCCTGCTGCGCGCCGAGTCGGGTCGGGCCGTTGCAGTCAGCGGCCAAAATTTGGCGCAGCACGTTGCTGGAGCTGGGTTCGGGCAGCATGGCGTTGAGGTAGCGCGAAAGTGTCAATTGTTGCGCCGCGCTGGGTTGGCTGCGGCAGGTGCGCGGGGCAAAGTCGAGGTCGGGCGGCAGTTGCGTGAAAGCCAAAAGGGCGGGTTGCGGCAGCAGCGGCAGCACCCGCTGCGTGCCCGCGGCAAACACCAGCAGGCAGGGTGTGTCGCAGACGCGGCCGGGCCGCACCTGGGTGTCGAACTGGCGGTTGCGCAGCATCGAACCGATCGTGATGGCGCTACCCAATTCGCCCGCCGTGGCCTCCAACACCATGCGTCGGCTGCTGCAGCGCGATTGCTGCATCTGCTGCAGCGCTCCATGCAGTCGCCGCACCGTGCCTTCGTGAATCTCGCCTTGCAAAGTGATGCTGCAGGCCGCGCTGCGGGTGTCGAGCAGCAAGCGGCCACCCTCGAAGGGCAGCGTGCTCAGGCCGGGTGCGGCTGGTGCCGGAGCGGTCGGGGGTGCGGCCGGCGTGGGTGCCTCAGGCGGCGGGGTAGCGCAGCCGACGACCGCCAGGGCTAGGGCGGCCACTGCAAAGATTCGTTCAAGCATGAGCAAAAGGGGCCAAGTCAAGTGGGGCCAAGGGGTGGGCGCCGACCACAACGCCCACCGAAGCAGCAGCTAGGCGGGGAGGGATCGATTCTCCGCATTCTCGCCTACAGTCGCTTGGCTTGCCATCGACGGGTTTTGAAAAAATGAGCCAAGCTCAAGCTTCCCCAGCAACTCCACGGGTCAAAGTTGGTCCAAATGTTCGTTGTGGAATCGATCCGCCACCGATGAGATAAGGGGCCAAGCTCGAATTGTTGCGGCCGCTCACTCGCGCACAATGCGTCCCTCAAGTGCTGGGCTTGCACTTTGCAGGGCACCGGCGCGCAAGTCGGCCACCAGCAAGTCGAGCAGCAAAATGCCGGTGTCGCGGCAGTAGTTGCCGGCTCGCGCGCAAGCCGCAGGCAGGGCGCTAAAGCCGTCACCGCCGAGGGCGACGAAGTTGTTGGTCGCCAGCCGGTAGGTGCGCGCCGGGTCGATCGGCTGTCCATCGAGCGTGACCGAGACCAGGCGCGAACCCGGACGCAGCGCTTGCGGGCACACAGCCGCATCGGCGCAGTAGCGCACGCGCCACTGGCGCGACAGTTGCAAGAAGCCGCCACCGCCAAGCACCGAGACGCTGCGCTCGATCAAGTCCAGCACCTCTTGGCCGCGCAGGTCGAGCACGTACACCGTATTGGCAAACGGCAGCACCGTGAGCGCGTCACCAAACGTGACCATGCCCGCAGGCAGGGTGGCGCGCAGGCCGCCGCCATTGGTAAAGGCCGCCACCGCGCCGTCGCTGGCTTGCGCAGAGCGCCAGATCTGGTCGGTTATCAAATTGCCCAACGGCATCTCGGCGGTGCGCACGCCAGGCGTGAAGCTGGGCGTCAGGGTACCCCGGTCGCCCAAGATCGGAGCCAGATTTTGGCCCAGTGGCACGCGGGCAAAGGCGTCAACGGGAGCGCGGTAGGTGGCGACTTGCTGCGCCAGCGCGGCGTTTTCGGGCACCGCAGCGGCGACGAAGCGCGACTGGTTGGCGCTGGCCGTGATGATGCCCTGGGCGTTGAAGCTCACCTGCAAATTGCCCAGCCAGCGCCCCCACTCGTGCGCCGACACCAGCAGCATTGGCTCGTGGCTGGCCGACTGCGCCGTGGCCGGGTAAGCCCCGCGGCTGCGAAACACCGCCGCGCCCGTGGTGCCAGTCTGGGCGTCGATGAAGGACTGATCGCCCAGCAGCACGTGGTCGTGCGCGCTCACCACCACATCCACCCCGCGCAGTTGCGGGGCCAAGCGTCGGTCAATCTCGAAGCCGGCGTGCGAGAGCAAGATGATTTTGTTGATGCCCTTGGCTTGCAGCACGGCGGCAGCGGCGTTGACGCTGCGCACATAGTCGAGCACGCGCACCGTGGGGCCGGGGCTGGAAATGTTTGCCAAATCGCTTGGCACCACGCCCAGCAAGCCGTAGCGCTGGCCGCAGCGCTCGATGATCACGTGGTTGTGCACCAACGCGTCGAGCGCCGGTTCGCGCGTCAGATCTAGGTTGGTCGAGACGATCGGGAAGCGTGGCGCTTCGGTGTTGTGCCGGGTGCCGGCGATTTCGATCGGTTCGCCGCGCAGCGCCCGCACCAGCCGCGCCGGCCCGAGGTTGAACTCGTGGTTGCCAAGTGTCACGGCGTCGTAGCGCATGGCGTTTTTGGCCATGAACGATTCGCTCATCTCCCAAGCGTTGTAGAACACGGTGCCTTGGGCAAAGTCGCCGGCATCGACCAGCAGTTCGTTGCGGCAGGTGCCGGTTTGGCTGGCGGCAGCGCGCGCCTGCTCGATCAGCGTCAGGCGCCGCGCCACCCCGCCTTGGAGCAGGGCATTTTCGGTGAAAGATTCGATGCGCGAATGGGTGTCGTTGGTGTGCAGCAGTGATAAAGTCACCGCAGTGGGGGCGGCCGGGCGCGGCTGCAATTCGATCTGCCGCGCCTGCAAGGTGCTGGCAAAGTGTGCCAAGGCACGGTCGGTATCGACCAGACTGATCTGGGGGTTGAACTGTTGCAGCGCTTGCAGCATCTGGAGGCCGTTAGCTTGCGCCAAGTTGACCGGGGTGGTGATGGCGCGCCGCGCGGCCTCGGGGATGGTGATGCCGTTGGCCGGGTTGGCGTCGGAGTCGAGCGACTGCAGGGCTTGCAAGACCCGGATCGCGTGGTCACCTACCTGCACGCTGTGCTCGAGGTGCGCCGGGGTGATGAGGGCACGCCCGCTGCTGCTGCCCAGCGTCAGGGCGCCGACGCTGAAGGTCAGGGTCTCACCTTCGAGGTAGTAGAAGGCACCGCTGGCATCGGTGATGCCGCTGCTGCCCTGATTGCCCTGATACGCCAGCCCACTGACGGCCGAATTCACGAAAACACCCTGCATCCGCACGGGGTCGTTGCTGCCGCAGGCGGTCAGCGCCAGCGCAGCGCTCAGCACCAGCAAGCTGCGCCGAGGTAGGGTAGAGAATGGACGGTTGAGCATGTGCGCCTCGAAGGGGTTAGGTTGATTAGGGGGTATTTGAATGGGGACGGGGTTAGAGACAGCCTATCCGCGTATGATGATCTTTTGATGACATGACCGGACTGCCCAAGCAGCGGTCGTTACCGCCACGGTCTGCTTGTCACAAGCGGTTCATATGCAACCCGTACAGTGTGCCGGTTGCAACTTTGGATGGAGATTTTTGTGGCTGCCACCCCTTCCCGGCGTGAGTTTGTGTTGCGTGCTGCTGGCCTGTCGGCTGTGCTCACTTCGGGGGCGCTGCTCTCGGGCTGCTTGGGCAGTGGCGGCGAAGCGGCGCCCGAGTTTTTGTACGGTGTCGCCAGCGGCGATCCGCTGGCCGATCGCGTCATTCTCTGGACCCATGCCCGCTTTGCCGGCAGCGACGAGCCGGTCACGCTGAGCTTTGAAGTCAGCACCGACGCCGCCTTCACCCAGGTGCGCAGCAGTGGCACGGTGTTCGCCAGCGCCGCCACCGGACATACGGCCAAGGTGGACGCCACCGGCTTGCAGCCCGGTATGAGCTACTTTTACCGCTTTAGCCACGGCAATACCCGCTCCCCGGTGGGCAGCACCCGCACCTTGCCGGCCAACCCAGTCCAAGTGCAGATGGCGGTGGTGAGCTGCTCCAACTTTCCGGCCGGCTTCTTTCACGTTTATGCCGAGATCGCCCGCAGCCCGGCCCAGTACCTGATTCACCTGGGCGACTACATCTACGAATATGGGGTCGATGGTTACGCCTCGGCCGGTGCCGCTGCCTTGGGGCGGGTTTCGGTGCCGGCCCACGAGCTGCTCACGTTGGCCGATTACCGCCAGCGCCACGCCCAATACAAGAGCGACCCAGACAGCAAGGTGCTGCACGCCACCATGCCCCTGATTGCGGTCTGGGACGACCACGAAGTGGCCAACGACGGCTATCTGCAGGGGGCCCAAAACCACGACCCCGCCACCGAAGGCGCTTGGGAAGCGCGGCGCGCAGCGGCCCTGCAGGCCTACCACGAGTGGCTGCCTATACGCAGCGGCAGCGACCGCTTGCGCATTTTCCGCAGCTTCCAGTTTGGCAACCTGCTCAGCCTGCACATGCTCGACACCCGGCTCGTTGGGCGCGACCGGCAAATCCTCATCAACGACCTTGCCGGTGCCAACGGCGCGGCAGCGCAGGCCAGCGCCATGGCGGCCTACACCAGCCCCGGCCGCCAGTTGCTCGGCAGCGAGCAGTTGCAGTGGTTGCAGGGCCAACTGGCGGCCAGCACTGCGACTTGGCAGGTGCTGGGCTCGCAAGTGCTGATGGGGCGGATGGAGTTTCCGGCCACCGTCTTGACGGCCATCAACCCGGCCGATACCTCACCCGCCGCGCAAGCCGCCGGCCAGCAAGCCATCAACGATTTTTTGACCGCCAAGGCCACCCCGGCGGCGCAGCGCACTCCGGCCCAAGTGGCTTTGCTCGATCCGCGAATCAATCCCCGGTTGGGCTACAACCTCGACGCCTGGGACGGCTACATTGCGGCGCGCGAGACCTTGCTGGGCACCGTGGCTCAGTTGCGCCGGCGTCTGGTGTGCCTGGCGGGTGACACGCACAACGCCTGGCACTCCAACCTGACCCTGATGGGGCTGGCCAACCCGGCCCTGCGCGGCGTCAAAGTGGGCGAGGAATTTGCCACCTGTTCGGTGAGCTCGCCCGGGCTGGAAGTTTATCTTTCGGCCCTGAGCCCGGTGCAAATCAAAGCCATTTTTGAAGGCGTAGTTGATGATCTGCGCTGGATGGACGCTGCCAACCGCGGCTATCTGCTCATGACCTTTAGCGCCAGCGAAGCGCGCGGCGAGTGGTTCTTTGTCAGCTCGGTGACGGCGCGCAACTACACCACCTGGCTGGCCCACAGCGCAGCGCTGCCCGCCTAAATGGCTCCCGCTCGGGGCCCCGCAGCACCCCGCCCACGGCGCACCCAAGTGCAAGCCGCCCTGGCCCCGCAACGGGGCGCGGGCGCTGTGGTGCGCCGTGATGTGGGTGAATTATGATCAATGGGTTTAATTTCTACCCAACGCAGCCGCGCCCACGCGCCGGCCGCCACACAGAACCACGACATGGCCAAAGGGATGATCCTCGCCGCCGGGCAGGGCACGCGCGTGCGCCCGCTCACCAAAGACCTGCCCAAACCCATGGTGCCCATACTGGGCAAGCCGGTGATGGAGTACCTGATCGAGCACCTGGCGCGCCACGGCGTGCGCCAGATCATGGTCAATGTGGCCTACAACCACCGCAAGATCGAGGAATACTTCCGCGACGGGCACCGCTGGGGCGTCGAGCTGGGTTACTCCTACGAGGGCGTGTACGACCACGGCGACATCCTGCCGCGCCCGCTGGGTTCGGCCGGCGGCATGCGCCACATCCAGGACCAGAGCGGTTTCTTTGACGACACCACGCTGGTGCTGTGCGGCGACGCCCTCATCGACCTCGACTTCGGCGCCGCGCTGGAGCAGCACCAGCGCCAGGGTGCACTGGCCAGCGTGGTGACGCTGGACGTGCCGCGTGAGCAAGTGGGCAATTACGGCATCGTGGTGGCGGGGCCTGATGGCCGGGTGCAGTCCTTCCAGGAAAAACCGCAACCGCACGAGGCCAAATCCACCCTGGCCAGCACCGGGATTTACATTTTCGAGCCCGCCGCGCTGGAGCTGATTCCGCCGGGGCGGGTGTTCGACATCGGCAGCCAACTGTTCCCGCTGCTGGTCGAGCGCGACCTGCCTTTTTACGCCCAAGAGCGCAGCTTCAACTGGATCGACATTGGGCGCGTGAGCGATTACTGGTCGGTGTTGCAGCGCGTGCTGCGCGGCGAGCTGGCCGACATGCGCATGCCCGGCACCGAGGTGCGCCCCGGCGTGTGGGCGGGGCTCAACACCCGCATCGACTGGAGTTCGGTGCACATCCAAGGGCCGGTGTATCTGGGTTCGAGCGTGCGGCTCGATCCTGGCAGCTCGGTCATCGGCCCGGCCTGGATCGGTCACGGGAGCCACGTGCGCGCCGGCGCGCGCGTCGAGCGCAGCGTGCTGTTCGAGTACACGCGCATCGGCGCCGGCATGTTGTTCCAAGACATGATCGTCTCGCCCAGCTACTGCGTGGACCGCCACGGCCATGCCACCTACGTGGGCGACGACCGCTTCCCGCTGCGCTGGGGCGATGCCCGGGCTTGAGCATAGTCGGCTCAGCGCAGCACTGGCCAAGCGCCCGGCTGCCCTGTGTGCGGTGTCAGCTTGGTCGACGATACTCTAAACCCTATGCACCGCACCATCTTTACCACGCCGGTCGTCAACACCCTGCTGCGCGCTTGCTCGCTCACCTTTTTGCGCCTCACCGGCTGGAAGGTGGAAGGCAGCTTGCCACCCGAAGCGGCCAAGAGCGTGCTGATTGCCGCACCCCACACCAGCAATTGGGACTTGCCTTACACGCTCATGGTCTCGTTTGCCCTGCGCCTCACCCCCTACTGGATGGGCAAGCACACCCTATTCAAAGCCCCTTTTGGGCCCATCATGCGCTGGCTCGGCGGCATCGCAGTAAACCGGGAGCAGAGCAACAACCTGGTAGCGGCCTCGGCGCAGACCATTGCCGATGCCGACGGGCCGCTGCAGCTCATCGTTCCGCCCGAAGGCACGCGCGCCAAAACACGCTACTGGAAAAGCGGTTTTTACTACATTGCGCTGGGGGCCAAAGTGCCCATCGTCATGGCCTATATGGACTACGCCCGCAAGCGCAGCGGCCTAGGGCCCCTGTTTGTGCCCACCGGCAACTTTGAGGCCGATATGGCCGCCATCAAAGCCTTTTACGCGCCCTTCCGGGGCAAGAACGCGGCGCAGTTTGAGGCCAAGCCACCCGGTTGAGCCCGCTGCCGCCAGCCCAGGGCGAGCGCGCCGAGTCATGGCGCATGGGCCCTTGCCCGATGCGATAGAGCGCCGCACAAATGGATCGGGCAAGCTGGGGCTATACTCGTTTTTGCCATGCGCCTTTCCACCTTTGAACGCGACACCCTCAAGCAGGCCGCTCAGAGCAGCTTTGGGCCCGGTGTGGTGCTGCGCCTGTTTGGCTCGCGCGTGGCCGACGGGCAGCGCGGTGGGGATATCGATCTGCTCGTCGAAACCGATTTGCACGATCCGGCACAAATCGCACAGGCCCATACCCGCTTTCTGGCACGGGTGTACGGCCATTTGGGGGAGCAGAAGGTGGATGTGTTGATCGACTACCCTGGGCGTGTGCAGCACCCGCCGATTTTTGAGCGGGCGCGCCAGCAAGGGGTGCTGCTGTGAGCACGCTGCCCGCGCAGCGCCTGCAAGACGCTTGGCAGCAATGTGCGCGGCATTTGCACCATTTGCAGCACGCCCTGCAAGCCGTGCAAAGCACGCTCCCCCTCTCGGCGGCCGACCTCAAAGCCATGGACGATGAGGCCGTGCAAGCCCCATACGTCAGGATAGTTGTCGCCTGGGCGGGCCAGCCAGCGGCTAGAAAAGAAAACGTGGTCTGTCAACGATTTCCCCCAAGCGCAACACGCGGCCTGACCCAGAAGTAAAAAACCCTGCCCCTCGTGAGAAGGGCAGGGTTCAAACGCTGAGCGCCACCCGCAAACCGGAGGCCTAAGGGGCCAACCAGTAAATCGTGGTCTGGCCCCTGTTTTTGCCCAAACGGGTGTTTGAGCGCTGGGTTGCGGGGAGTGGGTTAGCGGGGGATGCCGAGCATCACGTCCTGATGTGTTCCGTTGCCCTCGTTGAAGTGATACAGGACGAAGAACATTCTGCGTGTGCCGATCATGAGCTCATAAATTTGCGCACGTTCCACACTGGCTACAGGAGGTGCTGTAAGCACAAGGCCACTCGGACTTAACATGGCGTCCATCTGGGCCCTGGTAAGTTCTTCTGAAACTATGGGAATAGCGGCATTGGGATCATCGCCAGCAATCACCGATCCGTCTGGGTTAAAGCGGAACCATTCGTTGTGCCCGCCAGCAGTAGTCATCATACGCGCATGGAAGCAATCCATCGCATCGAAGGTTCGGCCTGCAAGACCGTTGGCCAAGGCGTGATCCAGCGTGACCGGGCGCAGGTTGTGCGACAGCAGCACCACGGTGCTTTGGAAAGTCATACCTAAGGGGCAACCCACCATGGCATTGCCGGCCCCGTCAGCCATGACGCTGATTAGCTGTCCGTTCAAGGTGCTCCTAGTCTGCACAGAATCTGAATTCAAGGAGTGCCGCGTGGTATTGACAATCAGGTTGCCAGGGTTGTTGGGCAGCGGGCCAAAAGCCATTTGGCTATGGTAAAGGGTCGATGCCACTGTTGCCTGTACGGTGTGGGTCGCGCCGTCGGGCAGAATCATCCTAAAGGCCATGTTGCCGGTGAAGTTGCCTTGCAAAATGGCGTTGGCCGGGGCGGCAGGGAGGCTCCAGTTGAACCGCCCAGTTGGAACGGCAGCGGCGGTGGGTCGCGTGGCAGCAGGCAGTGTAAATGGCAACTGGTTGCCGAAAATCCGCCATTCGGTGCCGATGCGGCGCGAATCGATGACGAACGGGATGTCGATGGTGACCGGGTTGACGAGCAAGCCGCGAATGGTGCAGGTTTCAATGCTATTTGCGACTCTGCAGCCGTCAATGGAAACCTGTTCTACACGGCCACCGCGCAATTCTCTAACCGCGACGGCGACGTCGGTAAACCCATCATGACGGTAGTTGGCATGAAACATGCCGGTTCTGGCAGCATCATCTGCAGCGTTGAAACGTTCGATAAAGGGTTTGAGGCCTGTGAGGTCCCATGCCAGCGCTGGCAACGCTGGGGGTGGTGGTGGTACGGCTCCGGTAGTCGGAACAACTGCAAGCGCTGTGCCTGTACCCGCGTCCCTCACGGTGAGGTTGCCATTCGCATAGCTGAAATCGATCAAATCCAGCAGCTTGTCGAGTCCGGTCTGGTTGGCTGTAAACGCGGTGGTAAAAGGGTTTGCTCCAGCAGGGGCTCCGACAGCAACAATCGATGGAGCCAAAACGGCAAGAACCCGATCTATGGCCGTGTTCAGCGCTGTTACATTCAGATTGGCAGGTGTGGCAAAAGCCGCAGCCAAATCAGCCCCCATAACCTGCTGCGTCACCGCATGGGTCAAGGGCGTTACGTTGGTGACTGCGCTGGCACCTGGGGCTGTCGGCAGGGTTGGGGTGACGCTGAACAAGGTGTGGCTCTGGCCCCCGGCATTGCCCACTGCCCGCAGCATGGCGGGTGCGGTCAAGCCGCTGAGGTCGGTGAACACGAATTCGCCCATCGCGTTGGCCGTTGCGTTGCGTTCGGTGCCGTTGGCACCCCGCAAGGTTACCGTTGCATTGGGCAGCGGCGCGCCGATGGCTGCGGTGCCACGAAGTTCAGGGGCGGCGGCTGTGCCTCCTCCGCCTCCGCCACAGGCCGCCAGCGTGGCAGCCACGGCGGCGATTGATAAAAATTTGAGCAGTCGCATGATTTTCCTCTCTGAATGTTTAGAAACGCTGCCTCGGGCGCGCTGTGGCTAGGTCTAGCTAGGCCGCACAAGCAAAAGCCGACCTAGGGTTTCACGGCCCAAGACCGCCAGAGAATAGCAGAAACTTTTAGTGGTTTTAGCAATCGCGCGGCATGGCGCGCTAAGCGCGGAGCCTCACTCCCGCGTCACACGCAGCAGCTCTTCGGGGCTGGTGCTGCCTAGTGCCAGCAAGCGGGTGCCGTCGTCGCGCAGCAGGGTCATGCCCTGGGCTAGGGCGGCGGCGCGTAGGGCGGCTTCGGGGGCGCGCTGGTGCACCAGCGCGCGCAAGGGCTCGTCGGCCAGCAGCAGCTCGAAAATGCCGCTGCGCCCGCTGTAGCCGGTGTGGCCGCAGTGCGTGCAGCCCACGGGGTGCCAGTGGCCGTCGGGGCCGGGCTGGCGGCAGTGGGGGCAGAGTTTGCGCAACAAGCGCTGCGCCAGCACGCCCAGCAGCGAGCTGCTGAGCAAGAAGGGCTCTACGCCCATGTCGGTTAGGCGCGTGACGGCGCTGGCGGCGTCGTTGGTGTGCAGGGTGGCCAGCACCAGGTGCCCGGTGAGCGAGGCCTGGATGGCGATCTGCGCGGTTTCGAAGTCGCGAATTTCGCCGATCATGATCACATCCGGGTCTTGGCGCAGGATGGCGCGCAGGGCGCGTGCGAAGCTGAGCTCGATCTTGGGGTTGACCTGGGTTTGGCCGATGCCGCTGAGCTCGTACTCGATCGGGTCTTCTACGGTCATGATGTTGAGCCGCTGCGCGTCCAGCCGCTGCAAGGCGGCGTAGAGGGTGGTGGTTTTGCCGCTGCCGGTGGGGCCGGTGACCAGCACCAGGCCGTGCGGCTGCTCGATCAGGCGCTCAAAGCGCTGCAGCGTGCTGCCCTGCATCCCGACGGCGGGCAGGGTGAGCTTTTGCCCCGATTTGTCGAGCAGGCGCAGCACGGCGCGCTCGCCTTGGGCGCTGGGCAGGGTGGAGACGCGCACGTCGATGGCGCGCTGCCCGAGCCGCAGGCTGATGCGGCCGTCTTGCGGCAAACGCTTTTCGGCGATGTCGAGCTCGGCCATGATTTTCAGGCGCGAGATCAGGGCGGCGTGCAGGGCGCGGTTGGGCTGCACCACTTCGCGCAAGATGCCGTCGATGCGAAAGCGCACGCTGGAGTGGCGCTCGTAGGGCTCGATGTGGATGTCGCTGGCGCCGTCGCGCGCGGCTTGGGTGAGCAGGGCGTTGAGCAGGCGAATGATGGGGGCGTCGTCGGCGGCTTCGAGCAGGTCTTCGATGGCGGGCAGCTCTTGCATCAGGCGCCCAAGGTCGGCTTCGCTCTCGACTTCGCTCACCACGGCGGCGGCGCTGTCGGCGTCGCGCTCGGCGTAGGCGGCGCTGATGTGCGCGCTCAAAGCGTTGGCTTCGCTGGCCTGCCAGGCGCAGGGGCCGTGGCGGCGCAGCACCTCGGCCAGGGCTTGCAGTTGGGCGCGCGCCGCTGCGGGATCGGTGCAGTGGCCGATGAGCAGCGTTTGCTGGCCCGATTCGTCGAGCAGCAGCAGCTTGTGCTGGCGCGCAAAGGCGTAGGGCAGCGGGTGGCGGCGGCTCATGGGGTGGGCGTGGCGGGGCTGGGCTGGGGCAGCAGCCGCAGGGGGAGTTGCGGCTGGCTCAAGTCGAGCGGCGGCAGCGCCGGGGCCTGGTTGATGGAATGCACCACGCTGGGCGTGGGCTGCTGCTGCTGCTGGGCAGCGCGGATCAGGTCGTAGCGGTCTTGCGACAAGGTGTCGCTGGCGCGTTGGTCGCGCAAAATCACGGGGCGCAAAAACACCATCAGGTTGGTTTTGTTGCGGTTGCGCCGTTCGCTGCGAAACAGGCTGCCCAGCAGCGGCAGGCTGCTCAGGCCGGGGACTTGGTCTTGGGCGCCGCCGTATTCGTCTTGCAGCAGGCCGCCGAGTACGATCACGGCGCCGTCATCGACCAGCACGTTGGACTCGATCGAGCGCTTGTTGGTGATGGGGCCGGTGGGCGAACCGATGGAGGCGGGCACCACCGAGCTCACTTCTTGGAAGATCGACAGCCGCACGGTGCCGTTTTCGCTGATCTGCGGCCGCACCCGCAGCGTGAGCCCCACGTCGCGCCGCTCAATGGTTTGAAAGGGGTTGACTGCGCCGCCCTGGCCGCCGACGTTGGTGAAGCTGCCGGTGATGAAGGGCACGTTTTGCCCGATCACGATGCGCGCTTCCTCGTTGTCGAGGGTGAGCAGGTTGGGGGTGGAGAGGATGTTGGCCTGCCCGCTTTGCTCCAGCAGCCGCACCAGGGCCGAGAGCACGTAACTGCCGTTGATGCGCTGCGCCACGCCCAGGTTGAGGCCGGGGTTGGGCAGTTGGCCGGTGCCGCCGCTTTGCGTGGCCAGGTTGAGCAGATTCGCGCCCGGGGGGCCGAAGTTGGTGCCCAAAAAGCCGATGGTGCTACTGCCCGCGCGCCCGATGAGTTGCTGCCACTGGATGCCAAATTCGCTCGCTTGGTCGGCGCTGACTTCGGCGATCACACTTTCGACGAAGACCTGCGCGCGCCGGGTGTCGAGGCGCTCGATCAGGGCGCGCAACTGCCGAAATACCGGCTCGGGGGCGCTGATGATGAGCGAGTTGGTGGCGGCGTCGGCCTGGATCTGGCCGCCGGTGCTGCTGGGGGCGGTGCCAGCGCCTGCACCTGCACCGGTTGCGCCCACCGTGGCCCCGGCGGCGGTGCGGCGCAGCGCCCCCAGACCCGCGCCGCCCGCTCCCGCTGCCGGGGCGGCGGCCGTGCCGGTTGCGGGGCTGGCGTCGCCACCCAAGCCAGAATCGGCCGCCAGCGCGGCGCGCAACGTGGTGGCGAGCTCAACGGCGTTGGCGTTGCGCAGGTGCACCACGTGGATGTTGCCTTGCGCGCCGCCTATGGGGGCGCGGTCGAGTTGTGCCACCAATGAGCGCACCAGCGCCACCCGCGCCGGGTTGGCGGCGCGCACGATGATCGAGTTGCTGCGCGGCTCGGGCAGCAGCACGGTGCGAAAGCCCGCAGCGGTGGCGGCTGGTTGGCCGGCGGCGGCGGGGGCGCCGGCGCTGTCGCCATCGAGCAGGCGCTGCAGCACCGGAATGAGCTCGGCCGCCAGCGCGTGCTGCAGCCCGATCACCTCGACGCCGGTGGCGTTGGCCACGTCGAAGGCGGCGATGATCTGCGCGATGCGGCGCAGGTTGTCGGCGTAGTCGGTGATGATCAGGCTGTTGTGGCTGGCGTTGACGTTGATCGGGTTGTGCGCGCTCACCAGCGGGCGCAAGATTGGCACTAGGTGGTTGGCGTTTTCGTGCGTGAGGTTGAAGATCTGCGTCACGATCTGCTGCCCGCGGGGCACTTGGGCTTCGTCGAGCACCGCGCCGCTTTGCAGCCGGGCGTCGGCCTCGGGCACCACCTTGAGCAAGCCCTGGCTTTCAACGATGGCAAAGCCGCGCAGGCGCAGCGCCGAGCTGAACAGTTGCAGCGCCTGCGCGGGCGTTACGGGGCGCTCGGTTTGCAGGTTGAGCGTGCCGCTGATGCGCGGGTCCACCACCACATGGCGCCCGATCAGCACGCCCATGGCGCGCGCCACGGCGTCGATTTCGGCCTGCACAAAGTTGAGCGTGATGGGCGCACCGGGGCGCACGGCGGGCGTGAGCGCCAGGGTGGGCGTGGCCGGGTTGGCGGCGGCAGTGGCGGTGGCCGGGTTGGCCAAGCTGGTGCCGGTGGCGGTGGCCAAAAGGGCCGCGCCGCTCAGGGTTAGCCAGGTGCATAGCAGGGTGCGGGGCAGGTAAGGCATGGGGTTTATCCGATTCTGAGGTGGGCGCGCAAGCGGCCGTCGCGCTGGCCCAGCATGTTGAGCAGGTTCGACAGCGCACCCAAATGCGCTTCATCGGATTCGGCCAGCCCACGAAAATGCAGGCGGCCCCCGACGATTTGCCCTTGGCCGCTGAGCTGAAAAGGCCCAGCCAGGGTGCTGAGCTGGATTTGGGCCGGCTGATCGGGTGGGGTGGGGCCAGCGGGGACAGCCAGCGGCGCGCCCTCGAGCTGCAACTGGTAGCTGCCCAGTGGGCGCAGGGTGGAGAGCGCGGTGGATAGGCCATGCGCTTGCAGCACCAAGCTGCCGTGCAGTTGCGCATGGCCGCGCTGCAGGTGCAGCCGCAGACCTTCGCTGCGCAAGCCGATCTGGCCTTGCAGTTGCAGCGAGTTCCAGGGGCTGCCCAGGCCGCTGAGCAGTTCGGCCGGCCAGGCGCTTTGGTGCGCATCGAGCTGCAAGGTGGCGCGTTGCCAGCCTAGGCTCAAGACCCCGGCCAGCGGCTGCGGGGTGCAGCACGGGGCGCTGATTTGCCACGCCAGCGCCGGCCCACCTTGCCAGTGCGGGCGCAGCCGCCATTGCAGCCCTTGCGCCAAGGCGGTGCGGTCGCGGCTGCCGGCCCCGGCGCTGAGCAGCAGGTCGGCGCGGCCATTCCAGACGCTGCCCTGTGCGTTGGGCAGGCTGATGCGCCCGGCGCTGGCGCTGCTTGCCGCTTGCGCCAGCCACTGCGCTGGGGCAAACAGCGCCAGGCCCAGCAGCAGCCCGGCCAGTGCGGCGAGGGCAGACAAGGCGGTGGGCCACCAAGGCAGCGCCTGGCTGGGCGGCGCTCTGAGTGCTGCAGCCAGCCGTGGCGCGCCAGCGCTTGGGGCGGGCTTCATGGCGGGCCCAGGCCGGCACCGCCCAGCCAGACGGTGCCGCTCCAGAGAACGGTGGCGGGGTTTGCGGGTGCTGGGGCCACCGCATCGGCGCGCTGCAGTTCGGCGCGCAGCGGCAGCAGGCGCGTGTTCAGGCGCACCGCTTGCAGCCATTCGGCCAGTGCCTGCGGGCTGGCTTGGCTAAAGGCAACCCCCAGCGCATCGGGCTGCGTGCGGATGCTGGCCTGCGGCCCGAGGTGGCTTTGGTTTAAGGCCTGCAGTGCCTGCAAGGTGGCTAGTCGGCTGGGCGCGGCTGCGCTTTGGGCTTGCTGCAAGGCTTGGGCCTGCGCCGCCAGCGCCTGCATCTGCTGCCACTGCGCCAGCGCAGCGGCGTGCTGCACCGGGGCCGCTTGCAGGGTGCGCACGGCCGGGGCGATGGCCCACTGCCACAACACAAAAGCCAGTAGCACAGCCACGCTAAAGGCGGCGGCGCGGCGCTCGCGCTGCGACAAGGCGCGCCAGCGGGTTTGCAGCAGGGCCAGGGCGGCTTTCATCGGGCGCTGGCCCAACGCAGGGTGCTGCGCTCGTGGCCTTGAGAGGCAAATTGCCAGCCGCTGGGGGCCAGCGCCGCGCCCAGCTCCTGCTGCGCCGCCGCGCTCAGCGGGGCGTGGGCGAGTTCGGCGCTGCCGCTATCGAAACGCAACTGGCGCAGCTCGAAGGGGCTGCGCGAATGGGCACGCCCGAGCTGCTCCAGCAGCGGCTCCAGGTCGTTGGGGCTGAGTTCGCTGCGCGCCTGGCGCAAGCGGTCGATTTCGCGCTGCATTTGCAGCGGGGCATCGAGCACCAGTTGCACATGGGGGAAGCTTTGCTGCAAGGTGGCGTTGCTGAGCTGGCGCAACTGCGCGATTTCCTGGCGCGCCTGCCATGCGTTAAGGTTTAGGCCCAGCAACTGCAGTGCCACCAAGGCCCCCAGCCCCCAGCGCAGCGGCCGCCAGGCCGGGCTGCCCCAGAGCTGGCGCAAGCGCTCCAGTGCCAACTGCCAGCGCGCGCTGCGCGCCCGCAAGCGCAAATCGAACTGGGCCAAATCCCAGCCGCTGGCCAGCGCCTGCTGCCAGGGGTGGGCGTCGCTGCGGGTTTGCCAGGCGAGATCGGGCAATAAATGTTCCGCCAAGCCAACCAGGGCCGGGCTGGCCCAAGCGGCGCTGCCGGCATCGAGCGCACCCACGGCCTGCAAGCTGCTGTGCAGCAGGGCACGGTCGGCGGCGCTGGCGTGGGGCTGCAGCGGCAGCCAAAGGGCCCCGTGGGCCGCACTGGCCAGCAAGGCCGGGGCCTCGCTGCTGCCGCTGACCCAGACCCAAGGCCGCGCTTGCAACGCTGGCTGCGGCGCACAGGCGGGCAGCACCGCCGCCAGCGGGTGCGCAATCGCCTGCAAATAGTCCACCGCCCGCTGCAGCGGTTCGCGCTGGCAGCACAGCACCCAGGTGTCGGCGGCGCGACCGGGCCGAAAACCCGGGGCCAGGGCGTAATGCAAATCAGCCAGATCGCTCAGCAGCCGCTCTTCGAGCAGGCCGTCGAGCAAGGCGCGCAACTTGTGCGCGGGCGCTTTGGGCAGGCTCAGTTGCAACCAGCTCAAAGCTTGTGCCGGCCAGACCAATACCGTGGCGGGCTGGCGCGCGATGGCCTCAGCGCTGTCGCAGCCCTGACCGGTGAGGGTGTCGCCCTGCAGCGTCACCCAGTCCCACAACGCAGTGGGCGAGTCGCAAGCCAAGGGTTGGCGGGGGGAGAGCAGCAGCACAGTGGGGGCAGGGCGCAAGCGGTGAAAATAGCAGCCTTTGATGATACTCTAGGCCTGTGTCGGTGCTGCCCGACCGATCAGATCTGCCCGGACGTGCCACCGCGCTGGCGCCAGACGGTGCGCACGTTGATGCCTTCGCGCAGCACCAGCGAGCGCTCTTGCACCGTCAACTCGTCGAGCCGCAACTGGCCCTGGAGCAAAAAATAGCGGCTGCTGAGCGTAAAGCGTTCGGCGCTGATGTGCGTGCTGGCGGCACCGAAGGCAGCAGCGGCTTGCTCCAGGCTGGTGAAGTGGGCGCGCTCGCGCTGCTGCACCAGGCGCTGCGCCTGTGCCCGCTCCAGCCCCGGCACGCTGGCGTAGAGCGCCAGCTCGCCGCTGGTGTTGAGGTTGAGCGCGGTGCGCTCGGGCAGCCAGGTGGCGTGCTCGGCCAGCCGCTGCAGGGTTGAGGGTGAGAGCCCGAGCCACTGCAACTGCTCAAAATGCTGTGGCAACAAGGTGGCGTTGGGGCGGGCTTGCAGCGTGCGCTGCAGACGATCAGCAAATTGCAGCAGTTCCTCTTGCGGCAGCCCAAGGGCCTGAAACAGTTTGGCAAAACTGGCCATGCCAGTGGGAGAGAGCCGCATTTGCTCGCCGCTGCCTTCGACCAGGTTGCGCAGGTTCAGGCGCGCCTGCATATCGTGGATGCGGCCCGACAAAAAGGATTCGGTCAGCAGGGCCTCGGGGTTTTGCTCTTGCGCAGCCAAAAAGGTATTGAGGCGCGACTCTTGTAGCGGCACCGCCCAGGGTTCGGCCAGATGATCGATCTGGCTGGCGCGGGCGTCTTCGCGCAGGATCAGGCGCGCCCAGTCCAGCGCCCCGGTGAGCAGCCAGGCCGACTGCACGCGCTGGCGCTCGCTGCGCTCGATCTGCCAGGCTTGCCATTGCTGCCAGTAGCTGGAGGCGCTCAGGGTGGCGGCCAGTGCCGCTGTAAGCAGCGCCAGCAACAGGGCGGCACCGCGTTGCCGCCGCTGGCCGCTGTGCCCGGTGCGGCTGCCTTGGCGGCTGCAGCGGTGAGGCGGGCTGTGGCTGGAGCCGGTTGCGGTGACTGGACCAGGGTTGAGGTGGGGCTTCATCCGCTTTTGCCTCCGCCCACGCGCGGGTGCACCCAGTCGTGGGTGATGGGGCCGCCGGGCACCGCTTGGCCCTCTTGGGGCGTGAGCAGCAGCCGCACGCCGTCGGGGGCGCGTGCGGCTGCCGGGGGGTCGGTCGGAGCGGTTTGGGCTGGCGCGGGTTGCCACTGGCCGCCTTGGTTGAACAGCACCTGCCAGGAGCGCAGCGGCAACAGCGCCAGCGCCTGCTGTTGCAACTCGGCATTCGGGGCGCGCTGCCACAGTTGGGCCGCCTGCCAAGCGCGCAGCAAATCGGGCTGCTGCGTCACGGGTGGCGATACCCAGCGCGACCAGTGCGCCGGTGCCTCGGCGCTGGCAGGGATCAGGGCCCAGGCCACCACCACCAGGCCCGGCTCCTGGCCCGGCGACGCGTGCGGGTCGGTGCGCACCAGGCGCAGCAGTTGGCCGTCGAAGCTCAGCGCGGGCACCACGGTGCTCTCGTGCAGGTGGTTGAGGTCGGTTGACCACTGCGCCAGCGCGGTTTGCCACTGCAGCCAGCCTTGGGTGTGGGTGCGGGTGTGCGACTCGGTGCGGCTCATGCCATCAAGGCCGCGCCAGCTAAACAGCGCCAGCGCCGACAGGATGGTGAGCGCGACCAGCAGCTCGATGAGCGTCAGGCCGCGGGCGCGGGCGCACGAGAGCAGAGGCGCTTTCATCCTAATGCCGCCCAATCACGGTCAACAGGGTGAGCAACTGCACCGGCGCGGCATCAGGGGCGGCGCCTGGGCCCTGCACCTCGGCGTGCACGCGCCTGAAGCTCGGGTTCAGGGTGGGGCTGATGTCGAGCGTGACCTGAAACACGCGCCCGCCTTGCTCGCAACTGTGGTTGCTGCGCCCCACGGCGGGGAACTGCGGCTGCAGGCGCAGGTTGACGAGCGCGTTGTCGGCGCACAACTGCGCCAGCCATTGCTGCGATTGGCGCTCGGCCAGCCGGGTGAGGGCGGCACTGGCTTGCAGGCCGGCCGTCAGGCTGATGGCCACAATGGCCAACGCCACCAGCACCTCGATCAGCGTCAGGCCGAGCGGGCGCTGGCGCTGGGCCAGGTCAGGCATTGGGCGCATCCTCAAGGTTGGCCTTGGCCGGTGGGCAAGATGGCAAACGGGCTCGCCCCGTTGCTGCCGATGCGGATTTCGTGCTCGCCCAAGCGCAGGCTCAGGGTTTGGGCGGCGATGATCGGCTCGGGGCCTAGCCGCAGCACTTGGGCTTGCGCAGGCCGCAGCACCTGGGCCTGCACGCCGGGGTGCAACCAGTTTTTGGGGCGGGACAAATCGTTGCTCTGGCCCGCTTGGTCCAATGGGTTCGTTTGCGCCCCTGGCCCGGCCGTGGCGGCAGCGGCACCGACGAACTCAAAACCGCTGGCCGTGCTCTGCCAGTGCAGCGCGGCACCACTGGCGCGCGACTGGGCGCGCCCAGCCTCCAGCCAAGCCACCAGGCGCTGCGCCTCGCGCTCGAGCTGCTGGCTGGGGCCGTCGCGCAACGCCACGCTCACGGCACCCGCCGCCAGCGCAACGATGAACAGCACCACCAGCAGCTCCAGCAGGGTGAAGCCGCGCGGGCTGTGGGGGCGTGGGTGAGGGCGAAGGTGGTAAAGCACAGGGCTTGCTCGGGCGTGGCACAGCTTGGGTGCGGCTGGACTTTGGTCTGGGTGCTCAGGCGCTACTGCCAACTGCCGATGTCGGCATTGATGCCTTCGCCGCCGGGCTGGCCGTCGGCCCCGAGCGAGAGCACATCCACCGGCCCATGCACACCGGGGTTGAGGTAGAGGTAAGGCCGCCCCCAAGGGTCGGTGGGCAGGCGCTCGATGTAGGGGCGCCAGTTGGGTGGAACGGGGGCCGTGGTGGGGCGCTGCACCAGCGCTTGCAGCCCTTGCTCGGTGCTGGGGAATGTCTGGTTGTCGAGCCGGTACAGGCGCAGCGCCTGCATCAGGTTGTTGACGTCGGTGCGGGCGGCGGTGACGCGTGCGTCGTCGGCGCGATTGAGCACGTTGGGAACGATCAGCGCCGCCAGCACGCCGATGATGACCAAAATCACCATCAGCTCGATCAAGGTAAAGCCACGACCGTGGCGCGCACGCAAGCTGGCGCTGGCGTGCAGATCAGTCAGGCGCAGTGAGGTGTGCAATCGAAGGCTCCCAAGGCTGAAAGCTGCCATCATAATCGGTGCCCATGAAGCCATTCCAGCGCAAGCACAGACGGGGTCTGCCCCAAGGTTTAGCAGCAGCCACAGCCCCGAGCCGGGGCAGGGGGGCGGGTCGCAGGGCGCAGGGCGGGCGCGTGCAAGCCGGCCCGCTGCTGGCAGCGCTGCTGGTGTGGGCGCTGGTGGGCTTGTCGCTGGCCTATTGGGCCAGGCCGTGGTGGCAGTCTGGCCCCGTGCCGCTGCCTCCCGCGGCCGCCCCGGCTTTGCAGGTGCAGGCCGAGCAGGTGGCGCGCGCCTTGGGTGCCGTGTCTGTGGCGCCCAACCTTGCCATGCAGGGCGAGCCGCAGCCGACTGCCACGGCGCTGCAATTGCAGGGTGTGGTCAGCGACGGCCAAGGGCGCGGGGTGGCTTTGCTGGCCGAGGCCGGGCAACCAGCACGGGCGCTGCGCGTAGGCCAGGCAATGCCCGATGGCTGGGTGTTGCAGTCGCTCAGCGCCACCGAGGCGGTGCTGGCTGCCCCAGCCGGCCACAGCGGTGAGCGCCGGCTGGCGCTGCCGCAAGCCGAATAAAACCGCAGCCAGCCTCTGGCACACAGCCGCGTTATTGCAGCAACTGGTTGAGTTCGATGATCGGCAGCATCACCGCCAGCACGATCAGCAGCACCACCGCCCCCATGCCGATGATCAGCAGCGGCTCCAGCACCGTGGCCATGCGGGTGGCGCGGCGCTGCACCTCGCTGCCAAGCTGGTCGGCGGCGCGCTGCAGCATGGTGGGCAGTTGGCCGGTTTGCTCACCCAAGCGGGCAAATAGCGGCAGCAGGCCAGGAAAGCGCTGTTTGGCGGCCAGCGCATTGGCCAGCGGTGCCCCTTCGCGCACCAGCACCAGGGCGGCCAAGGCGTCGGCGCGCATGGCCTGGTTGTGCAAGGTGTCGGCGGCGGTGTGCAGGGCGCGCAGAATGGGCACCCCGGCACCGGCTAGCATGGCCAGGGTGGCGGCAAAGCGCGCCGCGTTGTAACCCCGCGCCAGCGGCCCAAGCAGCGGCAAGCGCAGCCAGGCGGCGTCCAGCCGCAAGCGCAGCGGCGCTTGCTTGCGCGCCCACGCCAAGGCCATGCCGGCAGCGGCCAGCAGCAGCAGCAGCACCCAGCCCCACTGGCGCAACAAGTCGCTGGCGGCCAGCATCAGCACGGTCAGGGTCGGCAGGCTGCGCTGCCCGCCGGCAAAGGCTTGGGCCACTTGGGGCACCACGTAGCTCATCAGAAAAATCACGATCACCAGCGCAAAAATGGTGACGATGGCCGGGTACAGCGCCGCCGCCAGCACGCGCTGGCGCAGCAGCTCGCGCTGCTGCATGTCATCGGCCAGGCTCTGCAGCACCAGGCCCAGTTGCCCCCCCTGTTCGCCCGCAGCAACCACGGCCAGAAAGCTGGCGTCGAACTCGCGCGGGTAGTGGCCCAGTGCGCGCGCCAGGCTGGAGCCGGCGTTGACTTCGGCGCGCAGGCCAAAGAGCAGGCTGCGCTGCGCGGGGTGCTCGGCCTCGTCGGCCAACACCGCCAGCACCCGTTCGAGCGGCAGACCAGCCCCCAGCAAGGCCGCCAACTGCTGGGTAAACAGCAGCAGCGCAGTGTGGCCGAGTACACGCCGTTGCCACAGGGTCGGGTTCCAGCCGCCGCCCTCCGGGGCTTGGGCGGCGGGCTTGAGTTCCATTGGCACCAGGCTGCGCGCACGCAGCAAGCCGCGCGCCAGCCGCGCCGAATCGGCCTCGATCAGGCCACGGTGCGAACGGCCTTGGGCGTCGAGGGCTTGGTAACTGAAGGCGGGCATGAGGCCATTTTAGGGGCGGGGCGTGACCGCCGCCGCACAGGCTGGCAGCGGGTCGGTTCGGCGGCGTTCATGCGGGCAGAATACGAGCCTGACTGGGCTCGATTCGCCGAAGAAACTCCCCGACCGTGTAGGCCAGCGTGGTGGCGCCGGGGCGCTTGGCCAACCCAAAGGCCAACTCTCCCTCTGTCACCGCCGAAATGCACAGCAACTCCATCGGCGTGCTGGTTACTTGCTGCAGGACCGTCTGCCACTGTGGTCTTGCGCATGCCGCGCAGGCGCGTTCAAAATCCCTGCCGCTCACCTCCTGCAGAGCGTCGAACAAGCCTAAAGGCAGGCCCCCATGCGCGCGCGGTACCACTCGTGGAAGTGCTGCATCCCGTCTTCCATCGGGCTTTGGTAGGGCCCGACTTCGTTGCTGCCGCGAGCCAGCAAGGCCTTGCGGCCGGCGTCCATGCGCGCGCCGATTTCGTCGTCTTCGATGCAGGTTTCCATGTAGGCGGCGCGCTGCGCGGCCATGAACTCGGGCTCGAAGGCGGCGATGTCTTCGGGGTAGTAGAACTCGACCCGGTTCAGGGTCTGGCCGGTGCCGATGGGGTGAACGGTCGAAACCGTGAGCACGTGTGGGTACCACTCGATCATCAGGTGCGGGTAGTAGGTGAGCCAGACCGCGCCGCGCTCGGGCAACTGGCCGTTGCGGTAGCGCAGCAGCACCTCTTGCCAGTGCGTATAGACCGGGCTGCCGCCGCCTTGCTGCAGGTTTTGCACGCCCACGGTTTGCACCGAGTATTCGGGCTTGAAGCTCCAGCGCAGGTCGTCGCAGGTGACGAAACCGCCCAGCCCGGGGTGGAAGGGCAGCACGTGATAGTCCTCAAGGTAAACCTCGATGAAGGTTTTCCAGTTGTACGCGCACTGGTGCAGCTCCACATGGCCCAGCACCATGCCCTCGAAGTTGAGCTCGGGTAGGTGCTCCAAGCCGGCCAAGTCGGCGGCGATGTCGCGCCCGTTGTCTTCGAACAGCAGGCCGTTCCACTGGCGCAAGGGAAAGCGCTGCAGGTTCAGGCAGGGGTCGTGGGCAAAGTGTGGCGCGCCGATGAGCTCGCCCAGCCGGCCGCTGTGCGCGCCGCCGCCGCCGGCATAGGTCCAGCGGTGCAGCGGGCAGACGATGTGGCCGCCGCCGTGGCCGCTCTGCTGTTGTTGCAGGTTGCCACGGCCCTTGAGCATCACGGCCTGGCGGTGCCGGCAGACGTTGCTCACCAGCTCTACGCCCTGCGCGGTGCGCACCAGCGCCCGCCCTTCGCCCTCGTGCGGCAAGGCGTAGTAATCGCCCACTTCGGGCACCGAATTCACATGCCCCACGTAGCGGGGCCCACGCTGAAAGATCAGCTCCAACTCGCGCTGCAACAGCGCCTCGTCAAAATAGCTGGAAACGGGCAATTGGCTTGCGGCCTGCTGCAATGGAAGACTCAAATCAGACATGATGGTCCTGACCTCGAGAGACTCCCCCTATGAAGGGGCAGGGAAGCGCGTGACGGTGCGAGGCAACGGATCGGCGCGGAAAGGGTGAAACAACTCCTTCGAGTTGAAAACAAGGGAGCGCGATTGTACCGCCGGGGTTCCCGGGGCTTGGGTTAAACCTGCGCACGCCTGGCTGCAAGCGCCTAAAATCCAGCCTTCCATGCTGCGGTCACAACGCAGCCCCGGTTTTTCCCGCCACTCCCATGCCAAAACTCAAAGGCGGCCCTGCGGCTGCCCAAACCCCAGCCACCTTCGAAGCGGCAACGCAGGAGCTCGATGCGCTGCTGGCGCGGCTCGATGCCGGGCAGTTGCCCTTGGACGAGCTGCTGACGCAGTACCAGCGCGGCAACGAGCTGCTGGCCTACTGCCGCGCCCGCCTCGATGCGCTGGAGCAGCAGCTCACCGTGCTGGAAAACGGCAGCGAGCGCCCTTGGACGGCGGCGCCATGAGTGCGGCCTCGCAAACGGCGCTGCCAGCCCCCCCAGCCGCGCTGGAAGCAGACGCTTTCGCCGCTTGGAGCACCGTGCGCTTGGCCGAGGTGGAGGCGGCGCTGGAGGCGGCGTTGCCGCAGCAGGCCCCGGCCGCCTTGGGCGAGGCGATGCGCTATGCCGTGCTCGACGGCGGCAAGCGCCTGCGCCCGCTGCTGGTGTGGGCAGCAGCCGAGGCCGTCGCCGGTCCATCCTTGCGCCCCGCGGCCCATGCGGCGGCCCGGCGCTGCGCCTGTGCGGTCGAGCTGGTCCACGCCTACTCGCTGGTGCATGACGATTTGCCCTGCATGGACAACGACGTGCTGCGCCGGGGCAAGCCCACCGTGCACGTGCGCTTTGGCGAGGCCACCGCCTTGCTGGCGGGCGATGCGCTGCAGGCGCTGGCCTTCGAGCAGGTGCTGGGTTTGGCCGATGCCACCGCTGCCGCACCAGAGGCCACTGTGGCGCTTGCGGCGCGGCTCGGCCTGTGCCTGGCGCAAGCCAGCGGCCACGAAGGCATGGCGGGCGGTCAGGCGATCGACTTGGCGGCCGTGGGCCGGCACCTAAACCTGGCCGAGCTCGAAGACATGCACCGGCGCAAGACCGGCGCTCTGCTGCGCGCCAGCGTGCAGATGGGGGCGCTGGCGGCCGGGGCCGATGCCGCGGCGCTGGCGGCGCTGACGCGCTACGGTGCCGCGCTCGGGCTGGCGTTTCAGGTGGTTGATGACGTGCTCGACGTGGTGGCCGACTCCGCCACCCTGGGCAAGACCGCCGGCAAAGACGCCGCCTCCGACAAACCCACTTTTGTCTCGCTGCTGGGGCTCGACGGCGCGCGCGCCTACGCCTTGGCGCTGCAGCAGCAGGCCCAGGCCGCCCTGCACGAAGGCGCGCTGCCCGCACCGCAAACCCTGCACGCGCTCGCCGACTGGGTGCTGCGCCGCTCTCACTGAATCGAACCTCACCCCCATGACTGGCTTGCTCGAAACCATCCAATCCCCGGCCGATTTGCGCCGCCTGCCGCGCGCCCAGTTGCGAGCGCTGGCCGACGAACTGCGCCAGTTTTTGCTGCACAGTGTGGCCCAGACCGGCGGCCATTTGAGCTCCAACCTGGGCACGGTCGAGCTCACGGTGGCGCTGCACTATGTGTTCCACACCCCGCACGACCGGCTGGTGTGGGACGTGGGGCACCAGACCTATCCGCACAAAATCCTCACGGGCCGGCGCGAGCGCATGCACACCCTGCGCCAGTGGGGCGGGGTGAGCGGTTTCCCGGTGCGCACCGAGAGCGAATACGACACCTTTGGCACCGCGCACTCGTCCACCAGCATTTCGGCGGCGCTGGGCATGGCGGTGGCGGCGCAGCAGCAGGGCACCGACCGGCACGCGGTGGCCGTGATCGGCGACGGCGCCATGACCGCCGGCATGGCCTTCGAGGCGCTCAACAACGCTGGCGTGCTGGAGCAGGCCAAGCTGTTGGTGATTCTGAACGACAACGACATGTCGATCAGCCCGCCGGTGGGGGCTCTGAATCGCTACCTGGGGCAACTCTTGAGCGGGCGCTTTTACTCCGCAGCCAAACAGGTGGGCAAGCAGGTGCTGGGCGTGGCGCCGCCGCTGCTGGAGTTGGCGCGGCGGCTCGAAGAAGGGGCCAAGGGCCTGGTGCTGCCGATCACCTTGTTTGAAAAATTCGGCTTCAACTACATCGGCCCCATCGACGGCCACGACCTCGACGCCCTGATCCCGATGCTGGAGAACATCCGGCGCCTGCCTGGGCCGCAGTTCCTGCACGTGGTGACCAAAAAAGGCCAAGGCTACAAGCTGGCCGAAGCCGACCCGATCGCTTACCACGGGCCGGGCAAGTTCGACCCTGCAGTCGGGCTGCAAAGCCCGGCGCAAGCGCCCCGGCTCACTTTCAGCCAGGTGTTTGGGCGCTGGCTGTGCGACATGGCGGCGCACGACGAGCGCCTGGTGGGCATCACCCCGGCCATGCGCGAAGGCTCGGGCATGGTGGAGTTTCATCAGCGTTTTCCTGAGCGCTACCACGATGTGGGCATTGCCGAGCAGCATGCGGCCACCTTCGCCGCCGGGCTGGCTTGCGAGGGGCTGAAGCCGGTGCTGGCGATCTACTCCACATTTTTGCAGCGCGCCTACGACCAGCTCATCCACGACGTGGCCTTGCAAAAGCTGCCGGTGCTGTTTGCGCTCGACCGCGCCGGCATCGTCGGCGCCGACGGCCCGACCCACGCCGGGGCCTACGACATCCCCTTTTTGCGCTGCATCCCCAATGTGTCGATCGCCTGCCCGGCCGACGAGGCCGAGTGCTACCAGTTGCTCTGCACCGCCTACCAGCAAGCGCACCCGGTGGCGGTGCGCTACCCGCGCGGCAGCGGGGCCGGCACCCCCTTGCCGAGCGATCTGCAGGGGCTGCCCTTTGCCCAAGGCGAAGTGCGCCGCCGTGGCCAGCGCGTGGCCTTGCTGGCTTTTGGCACCTTGCTCTACCCGGCGCTGCAAGCGGCCGAGCGGCTAAACGCCACGGTGGCCAATATGCGCTGGGCCAAGCCGCTGGACCGCGTGCTGCTGCGCGAGCTGGCGCAGCAGCACGACTGCCTAGTCACGCTGGAAGAGGGCGCCTTGGCCGGCGGGGCGGGATCGGCGGTGCTGGAGGCCCTGCAAGAGGAGGGCCTGCTGCGCCCCGTGCTGCGGCTGGGGCTGCCAGACCGCTTCATCGAGCATGGCGACCCGCACAAGCTGATGGCCTTGCTGGGGCTGGATGCGGCCGGCATCGAGGCCAGCGTGCGCGCTTGGCCGGCCTTTGCAGAATTGCCTGCCGCATCGGGTGCGTGAATCCGGGTGCTTAGAGTTTGATATTTTTTCAACCGATTGCATCGCGACCTAGGGTTTACGTGGCCGTTTGAACCCTTACGCGCAACCTACAATCTTTGGCAGTCGCCTGCTTTCTGAAGCAGTGAAGCCTGCGGCATTTACCCCAAAACTACTCAATCGGAGTCACTCAATGGATCGTCGCTCAATCATCGCCGGCACTGGCGCAGTCGGTGTAGCAGGCTTGCTGGCCGCTTGTGGCCCACGCGAACAGGCTGCGGCACCGGCCGCTGCCCCCGGAGCCCCCGCCGTCATCACCGGCGAAACCGTGCGCTGGCGCTTGGCCTCGACCTTCCCGCGTGCGCTCAGCACCATCTGGGGTGCGGCGGACGTGTTTGCCAAGGCCGTCTCCGACGCCACCGGCGGCAGGTTCCAGGTCAGCACCCACCCGGCCGGCGAGTTGGTGCCCGCCATGGGCGTGTTCGACGCCGCCCAGGCCGGCACCATCGAGGTCGCCCACACCGCCACCTACTTCTTCTTTGGCAAAGACGACGCCCTGGCACTGGCCAACGGCGGCATCTCCTTTGGCCTCAACGGCCGCCAGATGACGGCCTGGTTCTACGAAGGCGGTGGGCTGGCCCTGAGCCGCGAACTGCTCGACACCTTCAACCTGGTCAACTTCGCCTGTGGCAACACCGGGGTGCAGATGGGCGGCTGGTTCCGCCGCGAAATCCGCTCACCGGCCGATCTGCAGGGTTTGCGCTTCCGTGCCGGTGGTTTTGCGGGCCGGGTGCTGGCGCGCATGGGCGTGGTGCCGCTGGGCATGCCGGCGGGCGAGATCTTTCAGGCGCTGGAGCGCGGCACGGTCGATGGGGCCGAGTTCGTTGGCCCCTATGACGACGAAAAACTGGGCTTCCACCGGGTGGCCCCGTTCTACTACTACCCAGGCTGGTGGGAAGCGGGCACTCAGCTCGACCTGCTGATCAACAAGGCCGCTTTCAACGCCTTGTCGCCCGAGTACCAGGCGATCGTCAATGGCGCGGCCGCCTTCGCCCACACCACCATGCTGGCGCGTTACGACGCCCTCAACCCGGCCGCACTCAAGCGTCTGGTGGCGGCCGGCACGCGCCTGATGCCCTTCCCGCGCTCGGTCATGGACGCATCGTTTCGTGCTGCGCACGAGTTGTACGACGAACTCAATGCCACCAACCCGCGCTGGAAGAAGCTTTACGACCACCAGATCGCTTTCCGCCGCGACCAGGTGATGTGGCACGGCTTGGCCGAGGCCAGCTTTGACAGCTACATGCAAATGCAGGGCCGCGCCAACCGCCTGTGATGTGGTGGCGGGCTGTTTAGCCCGCTCCCCCGCCCCCGTTGCAACGCCCCGCCGCTGTGTGACGGGGCGTTTTCGTATTCGTTGGAACGATGTCCGTCATAAAAAATCACAGTGCCATGCCATTGTGAAGGTCAGCCTGTATGAAATACCTCCTGCTTTTTTCGCGCGCCATCGACGCCCTAAGTACCTTGGTTGGCAAAGTGGCGATGTGGCTGATTCTGCTGACCGTGTTCATCAGCGCGGCCAATGCCATCAGCCGCTACGCCTTCAGCATCAGCTCCAACGCCTGGATGGAAATCCAGTGGTACCTGTTCGGCGCCGTGTTTTTGCTCGGGGCTGGTTTTGCTTTTTTGCGCAACGCCCATGTGCGCATCGACGTGCTCTCCAGCCGTCTGTCGGCGCGCACGCGCAACTGGATCGACGTGCTCGGCATTCTGGTCTTTCTGCTGCCGCTGTGCTACCTGATGATTACGCTGGGCTGGCCCTTGTTCGAGCGCTCTTGGGAGCAGGGTGAAATGTCGCCCAACGCCGGTGGCCTAATCCGCTGGCCCGCTTACCTGCTGATCCCGCTCGGTTTTGCCTTGCTGGCGCTGCAAGCTATTTCTGAGCTGATCAAGCGCTTCAATTTTCTCTACTGCGGCGGGCCCGATGCGCTCGCCTATGGGGCCTCTAGCGACGTGCAGCAACTGGCGCGTGAACTCGCTTTGGCCGAGCACGACCGCGTCGAACGCGATGCGGCTGCTGCTGCGCTGGCTCATGGGGGCCGCAAATCATGATCGAATTTATCATCAGCATCTTTGTGCCCCTGATGTTTCTGGGGCTGATATTTTGCCTGCTCACCGGCTTTCCGGTCGGTTTTGCGCTCTCGGCCGTGGGCTTGCTCTTTGGCCTGCTCGGCATGGAGCTGGGGCTGTTTCCGGCCACCCTGTTTCAGGCGCTGCCGCTGCGCGTGTTTGGCATCATGCAGAACGAAATTCTGCTCGCCATTCCCTTTTTCACCCTGATGGGCATCATCCTTGAGCGCAGCGGCATGGCCGAGGATTTGCTCGAAACCGTGGGCCAGGTTTTTGGCCCCTTGCACGGTGGCCTGGCGGTGGCGGTGGTGCTGGTGGGTGCGCTCATGGCGGCGACCACCGGCGTGGTGGCGGCGGCGGTGATTTCCATGGGCCTGATCTCGCTGCCCATCATGCTGCGCTACGGTTACAACCGGCCCATCGCAACCGGAGTCATTACCGCTTCGGGTACGCTGGCGCAGATTTTGCCGCCCTCGCTGGTGCTGATCGTGCTGGCCGACCAGCTCGGTGTTTCGGTGGGCGACATGTACGCCGGGGCCATGCTGCCGGCCTTGATGCTGATCGGCTTTTTCCTGTTCTTCGTGATATCCATCGCCATCGTCAAACCGCAGTGGATGCCGCCGCTGCCACCCGAGGCGCGCATCTACAACGAGCCCAACGGTGCCAGCGGGCACAAATCGCTGATCGTGCTGATGGCGCTGGCCACCGTGGGCGGCTATGCCTGGTCGCAGATACACAACCAGATGATGCACCGCTGGTTCGAGCGCATTGCCGACGCCCCGGGCGACGAAACCTTCATCATCTCGATGCTGGCCGGTGCCTTGGTCGCCTTGGTGCTGGCCTTGGCCAACAAGGGGCTGCGCCTGAGGTTGATCTCCAGGCTGGCCGAGCGCGTCACCTTCGTGCTCATTCCGCCGCTGGTGCTGATCTTTCTGGTGCTGGGCACGATCTTTTTGGGCATTGCCACCCCGACCGAGGGCGGCGCCATGGGGGCCATGGGCGCGCTGATCATGTCGCTGGCGCGCAAGCGCCTGAGCCTGGCGCTGCTCACGCAGGCGCTGGAGAACAGCGCCCGGCTGGCCATCTTCGTGATGTTCATCCTGATCGGCGCGACCGTGTTCGGCTTCACCTTCAACGCCGCCGACGGACCCGTCTGGGTCAAGGCCTTGTTCGACGGGCTGCCGGGCGGGCAGATCGGCTTTTTGCTGTTTGCCAACTTGCTGGTGTTTCTGCTGGGCTTTTTCATCGACTTCTTTGAGATCGCCTTCATCGTGGTGCCCTTGCTGCTGCCAGTGGCCCAGATGCTGGACATCAACCTGGTTTGGTTCGGCGTCATCCTGGCCATGAACCTGCAAACCTCGTTCCTCACGCCGCCCTTTGGCTTTTCGCTGTTTTATTTGCGCAGCGTGGCGCCGCGCAACGACTACCTCGACTCCATCACCAAAAAACGCATAGCCGGTGTAACAACCGAGCAAATCTACAAAGGCTCGATCGTTTTCGTGCTGATGCAGGTCACGATGGTCGGGTTGCTGATTGCGTATCCCACCTTGGTGACGGGGCAGATCGAGCGGGTGGAGCTGGCCGATGAGGCCGAGGTGCAGCGGCGCTTGCAGCAGATCCCGGGTTTCCATGGCGGCGATCCCGCCACCCAAGCGGGTGAGGGCGTGCGATGGGGCGGCAGCAAGTGGGATGATCCCGACCCGGCCGACGACGGTGCGCCGGTTGATGGCGTGCCGCCGGATGCAGTCCCTGCAGAAGGCGGTGGGGGCGCACCAGCAGCACCCGAGCCTGCGGCGGCGCGTTAAGAAGGGCGCAGCACCCATGCGCCTGGACTGCCGCATCCTCGACCCGCGCCTGCGAGAGCTGCAGCCCGCCTACGCCACCTCCGGCAGCGCCGGACTGGACCTGCGCGCCTGCTTAGCCGAGCCGCTCACGCTGGCGCCCAACGCCTGCCAGTTGCTACCCACCGGCTTGGCCATCCACTTGGCCGACCCGGGCTATGCGGCGCTCATCCTGCCGCGCTCGGGGCTGGGGCACAAACACGGCATTGTGCTGGGCAACCTGGTGGGGCTGATCGACAGCGACTACCAAGGCCAGCTCATGGTGAGCGCCTGGAACCGCAGCGAGCGCGCCTACACCATCGAGCCGCTGGAGCGCATCGCGCAACTGGTGATCGTTCCGGTGCTGCAGGCGCAGCTCAACTGGGTGGACGACTTTGCACTAGCCAGCGCGCGCGGCGCCGGGGGCTATGGCTCGACCGGGCAGACCTAAAGCCCTAGCGCTTGGCTTGGGCCGGGCTGTGGCTCAGGCATCAATCCGGAAAAACCCGGCCCCTAGGCTGCCGCGCCCGATTTCATCCACGGTGGCTTCACGCACCGCGTGGATTTTGAGGTCCAGCCGCAGCGCGATGCCGGCCAGCGGATGGTTGCCGTCGAGCACCACGTGTTCGGGGTAGATTTCACTCACAAAATACAAGCGCTCTGGCCGCGCGGCACCGCTGCAACCCGGTGGCAGCTCCTCGAAAGCCAGGCCCACTTCGAGCTCGGGCGGGAAGGCGCTGCGCGGCTCCAGCAGCAGCAACTGGTCATCGAAATCGCCAAAAGCGCGCTCGGGCTCCAGGTGCAGCTCCATTTCTTCGCCTGCGCCGTGGCCTTGCAGCGCGGCTTCGATCGAGTCCAGCAGGTCACGGCCGCCCACCAGAAACTCGACCGGTTCGTCGAGCGTGTCCAATTCTTCGCCCAAGGTGTCGGAAAGCGTCCAGGTCAGGGCGGCGACGCATTGCTCAGTGATTTTCATTGCACAATTGTCCCATGACTTCGAACCACCCCAGACCAGACTTGCCCGCCCTTGCGTGCGCACCCGATACCCCCACGCCCTTGCTCGGTGGCCTGACGCCGCAGCAGTTCATGCGCCGCCATTGGCAAAAAAAGCCGCTGCTGATCCGGCAGGCCATCCCCGGCTTTGCCCCGCTGCTGGAGCGCTCCGAGTTGTTCGCGCTGGCGCAGTCGGCGCCGGTGGAATCGCGCCTGATCGTGCGCCAAGGCGAGGACTGGAGCCTGGCCCAAGGCCCGTTCGAGCGCCGCCAGCTGCCGCCGCTCAAGCAGCCCGCCTGGACGCTGCTGGTGCAGGGGGTGGACTTGCACCACGCTGCAGTGCACCAGTTGCTGCAGCGCTTTCGCTTTGTGCCCGACGCGCGCCTGGACGATTTGATGATCTCCTGGGCAAGCGAAGGCGGCGGCGTCGGGCCGCATTTCGACAGCTACGACGTGTTTCTGTTGCAGGCCAGCGGTCGGCGGCGCTGGCGCATCGGGCGCCAGAAAGATTTGACTTTGCAACCCGACAAACCGCTGAAGATTTTGCAGCACTTCGAGCCCGAGCAAGAGTGGGTGCTGGAGCCCGGCGACATGCTCTACCTGCCGCCGCAGTGGGCGCACGACGGGGTGGCGCTCGATGGCGGTTGCATGACCTATTCGGTCGGTTTTCGGGTGCCGCAACGCGGTGGCTTGGTGGCCGAGCTGGTGCAGCGGCTGGCCGAAGAATGCGCCGACGATGAGCGCCTGTACCGCGACCGCAACCAGCTTGCCACGACCACGCCAGCCGCAGTGCCCGAGGCCCTGTACGATTTTGCCCACGATGCGCTCAAGCGCCTGTTGCGCGACAAGGTGGGGCTGCGTCTGGCGCTGGGCGAGTTCTTGAGCGAGCCCAAGCCAGTGGTCTGCTTCAGCGCGCCCGAGCAGCCGTGGCAGCTCGGGGCGGTGGCGCTAGACAAGTGCACGCGCATGCTGTACGACCCGGAGCATGTGTTCGTCAACGGCGAGGCCTGGTGCGCCAGCGGCAAGGATGCGCGCTTGCTGCACGAGTTGGCCGACCGGCGCGCACTCAGTGCCGAGCAAGTGCGCCGTGCCAGTGCGCCGGTGCAAGAGCAGTTGGCCGAGTGGCAGCAGGCGGGCTGGCTGCATGTGCAGCCAGTGGCAGAAAGCATCGATTGAGAAGGTTTGGCAAGACCCTTGCTGTGCGCGCCGGAGCCAATCCGTTGCGTATTTACAACAAGACTTGAGCTATAAAAGTAATTTTTTCTATGCCTCAGCGGCTTTTTCTGCTTTGCATTATCATCAAGACTGCTAGGAAATTTTAGGGTTTACCCTTCGATCCCAGCCGCCAGTGGTTGTGCTAAGTGTTCGCACTGTGGGCACGATGCCAGCCGAGGCAAAAACCCAGATCGCCACCACCTACCATTTGAAATCACATGAAAATCTCCGCCCTGCTCGCCGCTCTGCTCGCCGCTGCCCTGTTGACCGGTTGCCCACAAGCTCCGGCCCCAGCTCCTGCACCCGCCCCGGCTCCTGCCCCGGCTCCTGAGCCAGCTCCTGCCCCGGCTCCCGAGCCAGCACCTGCCGCCCCGGCTGACGCTGCCGCTCCTGCTGCCCCGGCTGACGCTGCAGCCCCTGCTGGTGGTTCGTACACTACACCTGCGGCTCCCGCACGCTGATCTTTCAGCCTGCGCGCTACACCACGGTACCGTGGCCCGCTTGCGGGTAACGGTCCGGGTGGCGAAAAAACCGCTTGGTGCAAACCCGGCGGTTTTTTTATGCTCGTCGTTCAGAGAGGCTGACCGAGTGCCGCGCTCGGCGCTGCACCGCCCGCACGGGCGGCCTTTTAGTTAAGCCGTTTCACCAGCACCCGGCTGCGCCGGTCCCAGTTGTATTTGCGCTTGCGCGCTTCGGGCAGCCAGTCGGCATCGACCGGAGCAAAGCCGCGCTTGATGAACCAGTGCATGGTGCGCGTGGTGAGCACAAAGATGCTTTCCAGCCCCAGCAGGCGCGCGCGCTGCTCGATGCGCTTGAGCAGCTTTTCGCCGTCGCCCTGGCCTTGCGAGTGCGGCGAGACGGTGAGCGCGGCCATTTCGGCGGTCTTGGCTTCGGGGTAGGGGTAGAGCGCGGCGCAGCCGAAAATCACGCCATCGTGCTCGATCAGGGTGTAGTTGGCGATGTCGCGCTCGATTTCGGTGCGGCTGCGCTTGACCAAGGTGCCGTCTTGCTCGAAGGGCTCGATCAGTTGCAGGATGCCGCCCACGTCGTCGGCATGGGCCTCGCGCAGGCTTTCGAGCTTTTCATCGACCACCATGGTGCCGATGCCGTCGTGCACATAGACCTCCAGCAGCAGGGCGCCATCGACAGCAAAGGGCAGGATGTGGCTGCGCTCGACCCCGCCCTTGCAGGCGCGCACGCAGTATTGCAAATAAAAGCCGGTGTCGCTGGGCTGCATGGCGGGGCCTGAGGCGGCCAGAATTTGCTCGGCCTGCGCCAGCGGCAGCTCGGTGTCGATCGGGTTGTCGGCGCTGGCGGCCTCATGTGGCTGCACCCGGATGCCCGGCACCTCGGTCACAAACAGCAGCTTGTCGGCCTGCAGCGCAATCGCCACGCTGGTGGCCACTTCCTCCATGTTCAGGTTGAAGGCCTCGCCGGTGGGAGAGAAACCAAAGGGCGACAGCAGCACCAGCGCGCCCATGTCGAGGGTGCGCATCAGCCCCGCCACATCGACCCGCCGCACCTGGCCGGTGTGCTGAAAGTCGATGCCATCGATCACCCCCACGGGCTGCGCGGTGATGAAGTTGCCCGAGAGCACGCGCACCGTGGCCCCGGCCATGGGGGTGTTGGGCAGGCCCTGGCTGAAGGCGGCCTCGATCTCGTAGCGCAACTGGCCGGCGGCCTCTTGGGCGCAGTCCAGCGCCACCTCGTCGGTGATGCGCATACCCAAGTGGGTGCGCGCCGGGTGCCCCTTGGCGCGCAACTGCTCGTTGACTTGCGGCCTGAAGCCATGCACCAGCACGATGCGCACGCCCATGCTCTGGATCAAGGCCAAATCTTGCGCCAGATTGGGCAGCTTGCCCGCCGCAATCGCCTCGCCCGCAATGCCGACCACGAAGGTTTGGTTGCGAAACTTGTGGATGTAGGGTGCCACCGAGCGAAACCAGGGCACGAAGGTGAAGTTAAAGACCGTGGACATGGGGGCGGTTGAGGGCTGGGGCAGGTGGGCTGGTGCCGGCAAGGGTTGGCGGCAAAGTGTCAAGCATACGCCAGCGCCGCGCCGCCCCCGGAACTATCCCGGATAATCCAACGGCCCTTTCTTCAGCCCTGCGAGCCAGCCGCGCCTTGATTATCGAGTTTCCCGAATCCCTGCCTGTAAGCGCCCAGCGCCAGGCGATCGAAGCCGCCTTGCGCGCGCACCAGGTGATCGTGGTGTGCGGCGAGACCGGCTCCGGCAAAACCACCCAGTTGCCCAAAATCGCGCTGAGCCTGGGGCGCGGTCGCCTGCACGCCCGCCCCGGCGAGCGTGGCCGCCTGATCGGCCACACCCAGCCGCGCCGCATCGCAGCCAGTTCGGTGGCCGGCCGCATCGCGCAAGAGCTCGGCACCGCGCTGGGCGAGGTGGTGGGCTACAAAGTGCGCTTCCAGGACCGGCTCAGCCCCGGGGCCTCGATCAAGCTCATGACCGATGGCATTTTGCTGGCCGAAACCCAGACCGACCCGCTGCTGCAAGCCTACGACACGCTGATCATCGACGAGGCGCACGAGCGCAGCCTGAACATTGACTTTCTGCTTGGCTACCTGCGCCAAATCCTGCCGCGGCGGCCAGACTTGAAGGTCATCATCACCTCGGCCACCATCGACGCCGAGCGCTTTGCGCGCCACTTCGAGTCGGCCCAGGGGCCAGCGCCGGTGCTGAATGTAGAGGGCCGCAGTTTTGCGGTGGAGCAGCGCTACCGCCCCTTCGAGGAAAGCCGCGACTACGGGCTCAACGAGGCGATTGCCGATGCCGTGGACGAGCTCTGGCGTGGCGGTGCGCTGGCCGGTGATGTGCTGGTGTTTTTGCCCGGCGAGCGCGAAATCCGCGAATGCGCCGACCACTTGCGCCAGCACCTGAGCCACCAGCCGGTTCTGCGAAGCACCGAGGTGCTGCCGCTGTTTGCGCGCCTGAGCCAGGGCGAGCAAGAGCGCATCTTTCGGCCCAGCGGGGCGCGGCGCATCGTGCTCGCGACCAACGTGGCCGAAACCTCGCTCACCGTGCCCGGAATCCGCTACGTGATCGACTCGGGCCGCGCGCGCGTCAAGCGCTACAGCCTGCGCAGCAAGGTCGAGCAGTTGCTGGTCGAGCCGATCAGCCAGGCGGCGGCGAACCAGCGCGCCGGGCGCTGTGGCCGCGTGGCCGACGGCGTCTGCATCCGCCTCTACGACGAGGCCGATTACCAAGGGCGGCCGCGCTTTGGCGACCCGGAGATTTTGCGCTCCTCGCTGGCGGCGGTGATTTTGCGCATGAAGTCGCTGCGGCTGGGGGCGGTGGAGGATTTTCCGTTTCTGGAGGCACCCTCGCAGCGCGCCATCACCGACGGTTACCAGTTGCTGCAAGAGCTGGGCGCGCTCGACGAAGGTTTGCAGCTCACCGCCTTGGGCACCGAGCTGGCGCGCCTGCCGCTGGACCCGCGCGTGGGGCGCATGATCCTAGAGGCGCGCAACCGCCACGCGCTCGACGAGGTGCTGGTGCTGGCCAGCGCGCTCACGGTGCAGGATGTGCGCGACCGCCCCTTGCAGGCGCAGGCGCAGGCCGACCGGGCGCACGCCGCCTTTGACGACGACAAGAGCGAGTTCGTGGGCTACCTCAAGCTCTGGCGCTGGCTGGAGCAGGCGCGCAGCGGCAAGCCGGGGCCGGCGCTGGCTGCGGCTGACGCTGGCAATGCCACGGCCACGGCCCCGGCACCGCAGCACAAGCCCAGCCAGCGCCAGTACGAGGCGCTGCTGCGCCAGCACTACCTGAACCCGCGCCGGGTGCGCGAGTGGCGCGACATCCACAGCCAGTTGCACACCGTGGTGGCCGAGCACGGCTGGAAGCTCAACACCGCGCCGGCCAGCAGCGAGCAGCTGCATTTGTCGCTGCTGGCGGGCTTGCTCGGGCACGTGGGCTGCAAGCACGAGAGCGAGGCGCATTACCAGGGCGCGCGCGGCATCCGCTATTACCCGCATCCGGGCGCGCGTTTGAGCAAAAAACCGGGGCGCTGGATCGTGTGCGCCGAACTGGTCGAGACCACGCGCTTGTTTGGCCGGGGCATCGCCGCCATCGATCCCCAGTGGCTGGAGCAGGTGGGCGCGCATTTGCTGAGCAAGCAGGTGCTCGACCCACGCTGGGAGAAAAACGCCTGCCGGGTGGTGGCCTCGGAGCGCGCCACGCTCTACGGCTTGCTGATCTACAGCCAGCGCCGGGTGGATTACGCCCGCGTCGATCCGGCCGGGGCGCGCTCGATCTTCATCCGCCAGGCGCTGGTGGCGGCCTTGGAAGATGAGGTGTGGCCGCCCGAGTTCGAGCGCCGCCTGCCTTTTTTGGCCGCGAACCGCCAGGTGCTGGCGCAGGTGCAGGCGCTGGAGCACAAGTCGCGCCGCCAAGATGTGCTGGTCGATGAGGAACTGATCTACGCTTTTTACGACAGCCAGTTGCCGCCCGACATCTGCAGCGGGCAGGAGCTGGAGCGCTGGTACCGCGCCCAGGCGCGCCAGCAGCCCGAGCTGCTGCGCCTCAAGCGCGAGGAACTGATGCGGCACCAGGCCGCGGGCGTGACCAGCCTGGCCTTCCCGCCCACGCTGGCGCTCGGGGGCACCGAATGCGCCGCCAGCTACTTGCACCAGCCGGGTGATGCGCGCGACGGCCTGAGCGTGGCGCTGCCGATCTTTGTGCTCAACCAGGCCAGCGAGGAGCGCTGCGAATGGCTGGTGCCGGGGATGATCAAAGACAAAATCAGCGCCCTGCTCAAGAGCCTGCCGCAAAAGCCGCGCGCGCGCCTGCTGCCGCTGCCCGAAACCGCCGCGCAACTGGCGGCGGAGCTGAGCCAGCCCGAGCACTGGGCCCAAGGCAGCCTGATCGAGGCGCTGCTGGCGCGCGTGCGCACGCGCACCGGGCTGGATGTGAAGCGCAGCGATTTCAAGCTCGACCTGCTGCCCGCGCACCACTTCATGCACCTGCGCGTGCTCGACGAACACGGGCGCCAGCTCGGCCAGGGGCGCAGCCTGGCGGCGCTCAAGGCCGAGCTGGGTGCGCAGGCGCGCGGGGCCTTTCAGGCGCTGGCGGGCTTGCAACTGGCGGCGCGAGCGGTGGCAGCGGGTGTGGGAGCGAGCACGGCAGAGGGTGTGGCCGCGCTGCCAGCCCGGGTGCCGCCTGCTGGGCGCTCCGGTGCCAGCCCGGCCGCCGCTGTGCCGCCGGCCCGCGCACAGTCTGGCCAGCGCAGCCAGCCAGCCGCTCCAAGCGCCCCAACCCCAGCCACCACCGAGCGCTACCGCGCCTGGACTTTTGGCGACTGGCCCGAGCTGATGGAGCTCGCCAGCGGCGACCACAGCGTGATCGGCTTTCCGGCGCTGCTCGATGCGGGCGACGCCGTGAGCTTGGCGGTTTATGACGAGCCCGAGGCGGCGGCGCGCCAGCACCGCGCCGGGCTGCGCCGCCTGTTTGCGCTGCAACTGCGCGAGGCGCTCAAGCAACTGGAAAAAAGCCTGCCCGGCTTGCAGCAAATGGCGGTGTCGTACCTGGCGCTGGGCTCACTGGAGGAGCTGCGCGGCCAGATCATCGAAGTCGCGCTGGAGCGCGCCTTCATGGCCGAGCCGTGGCCACGCAACGCGGCCGAGTTCCAGCAGCGCCTCGACCAGGGGCGCAGCCGCCTGGGGCTGATCGCGCAGGAAGTGGCGCGCCAGGCGGCGGCCGTGCTGGTCGAATACGCCGCCGTGGTGCGCAAGCTCAAAGAGGGCAAGTTCGAGGCCCAGCCGCAGGCCGACGCCCGCGAGCAGTTGCAGCGCCTGGTGGGGCCGCGCTTTCTGGCCGATACGCCGTGGGCGGCGCTGCAACACCTGCCGCGCTACCTGAAGGCGATTTTTCTGCGGCTCGACAAGCTGCGCGCCGACCCGGCACGCGACGCCGCGCACATGGCCACCGTGCGCGCCCAAGAGCAGCGCTATGCGCGCCTGCTGGCCGAGCGCAAGGGCGTGCCCGATGCGCGCCTGGACGAGCTGCGCTGGCTGCTCGAAGAGCTGCGCGTGAGCCTGTTTGCCCAAGAGCTGCGCACCCCGCAGCCGGTGAGCGTCAAGCGGCTCGACAAGCTCTGGGCGCAATTGGTGGCCTAAAGCATCCGCCGCCGCCGTGGCTCACAACTGCGCCAGCCGCTGCAGCGCCGCATCCAGCGTGGCCTCGCGCTTGGCAAAGCAAAAGCGGATCAGGTGCTGGTTGCGGCCGTCGCCATAAAAGACCGACAAGGGAATGGCGGCCACACCGATTTCGCGCGTCAGCCAGCGGCAGAATTCGGCCTCGGGCAAGTCGCGCTCGGGCACGGCCAGATTTTCGTAGCTGGCGCACTGGAAGTAAGTGCCCTCGCAGGGCAGCAGCGCAAAGCGCGTGTGCGCCAGCCCGGCGCGAAAGCGGTCGCGCTTGGCGGCATAAAAATCGGGCAACTGCAAGTAGGGGGCCGGGTCGGCTAGGTACGCTGCCAGCGCGTGCTGCATCGGCGTGTTCACGGTGAACACATTGAACTGGTGCACCTTGCGAAACTCGGCCATCAGCGGCGCCGGGGCCAGCACGCTGCCCACCTTCCAGCCGGTCACGTGCAAGGTCTTGCCAAAGCTGCTCACCACCAAGGCGCGCGCCGCCAAGCCGGCAAAGCGCGCCGCGCTCTGGTGCAATTGGCCGTCAAAGACCATGTGCTCATAGACCTCGTCGCTGATCAATATCACCTCGGTCGGTGCCAGCAGATCTTGCAGGCGCAGCATGTCGGTGCGCTGCCAGACGCGGCCGCTGGGGTTGTGCGGGCTGTTGATGAGCAAGGCCCGGGTGCGCGGGCCGAGCGCGGTGGCGATGGCCTCAAAGTCGGGCCCAAAATCGGCGCGCAGCGGCACCCGCACCGCCACGCCGCCCGCCAGTTCGATGTTGGGCACGTAGCTGTCGTAGCAGGGGTCGAGCACGATCACCTCGTCGCCCGGCTGCACCACGGCCAAAATGGCGCTGAAAATGGCTTGCGTGGCCCCGGCGGTGACCGTGATTTCGTGCTCGGGGTCGTAGCGGCGGCCGTACAGCGCCTCGGTCTTGCGCGCCAGCGCCTGGCGCAAGGCGGGCACGCCGGCCATGGGCGGATACTGGTTGTGGCCGGCGCGCATGGCGTCGTTGACCGCATCGAGCAAGCGCGCATCGCAGTCGAAATCGGGGAAGCCCTGGCCGAGGTTGACGGCACCGCACTCGGTTGCCAGCGCCGACATCACGCTGAAAATGGTGGTTCCTACGGCGGGCAAGCGGCTGCGCACGGCCGGGGTGTAGGGGGTGGCGGCAGGCGCAAGGGGCGATTCGGTGGCAGGCATGGGGTAGAGGGCTGAAAGGGGGCGGGGCGACGTCAATCAGGCTTGGGGGCGTGCGCACGTGCTGGGTCGGCTAGGGCGCCAATTCAAAGCTCAAAATCGGTGCCGCCGCCCAGCATCGCCTTGTTGATGAGCTCGCGCGACAGGCGCTCGCTCAAAAACTCGGCAAAACGCAGCACGAATTGGCGCAAGTAGGCACCGCGCTTGAATGCCACCCGGCTCACGTTTTGGCCAAACAGGTGCCCGAGCGGGCGCGCCACCAGCTCCGGGCTGCGCTCATCGCCCTGCATCGCCATTTCGGCCACGATGCCCACGCCCAGCCCGAGCTTGACGTAGGTCTTGATCACGTCGGAGTCGATCGCTTCGAGCACGATGTGGGGTTTGAGTTGGCGCTGGGCAAAGGCGGTGTCGATGCGGGTGCGGCCGGTGTAGGAGGGGTGGTAGGTGATCAGCGGCACCTGCACCAAGTCTTCGAGCGCGATGCGTTCGCGCTCTAGCAGCGGGTGCCCCGCGGGCAGCACCAGCGTGTGCTGCCAGTCGTAGCAGGGCAGGGTGATGAGCTCGGGGTGGTCGCTGAGCGCCTCGGTGGCGATGCCGATGTCGGCCACGTCGTCAAGCAGCATGCGCGCCACCTGCTCGGGCGCGCCCTGGTGCAGGCTGATCGAGACCTTGGGGTAGGCGTGGCGCAGCTTGGCCACCGCAGCCGGCAGCACGTAGCGCGCCTGGGTGTGGGTGGCGGCGATGCTGAGCGCGCCGCTGTCTTGGGCCGCGTATTGGGCCCCGATGCGTTTGAGGTTGTTGACCTCGCGCAGGATGATCTCGATGCTGCGCAGCACCTGCTGCCCCGGCTCGGTGACGCGCTTGATGCGTTTGCCGTGGCGGGCAAAAATGTCGATGCCGAGTTCGTCTTCGAGCTCTAGGATGGCCTTCGAGACGCCGGGCTGCGAGGTGTGCAGCGCCTTGGCCGCTTCGGTCAGGTTGAGGTTGCGGCGCACCGCCTCTTGGACGAATCGGAACTGGTGCAAATTCATGGCGGTGATTCTGCCACGGCCAGTTCGGCCAGCAGCGCCAGCAGGCGCGGCTGTTCGGTGGGGGTGGGCAGCCACTCGAAGCGCACACCGGGGTGCGCCTGTTGCAGCGCCTCGGCCAACAGCGGCAGATCCTGGCGCGCATGCTTGCCCAAGCCAAAAAACAAGGGCAGCACGCGCAGCGTGGTAGCGCCTGCGGCCACCAGCTCGGCTGCCGTTTCGGGCAGCATGGGGGTGCACTCGAGGTAGGCGCAGCGCACTGGGGCTGTCGGCATGCGGGTGGCCACGGCCTGCGCCACCGCCTCGATCGGCCCAAACCACTGCGGGTCGCGCGAGCCGTGCGCCAAAACGATCACTCCCAGCATGGTCAGAATCCCTACTAAAACACGGTCGCATCCCAGCTAGCGCCGCAGCACCAGCCAGCCAAAGGCCCCGAGCGAGGCCACCGAATACAAGAGCGAAGGCGCGGCCGCCGCCAGCCACGGTCGCCACGCCAGCAAGTTGCCGACGTAGCCAAACATATTGCTCAATAACACGAAACTCAAGCCCAGCATGACGCCGGCAAAGACGTAGGCCGCCAGCCCCTTGGAGCGGAAATGCAAATAGGCAAATGGCAGCGCCAGCACCACCATCACAAGGCAGCTCAAGGGGAAAAACAGCTTGCGCCAGAGCTCGATTTCGTAGCGCTGGGTGGCCTGCTGGTTGGCCTGCAGGTGTTCGATGTACTGGTACAGGCCCCAGGTGCTCATGCGATCCGGGCGCAGCAGGGCCACCGAGACCATGTCGGCGCTCAGGCCGGTGGGCCAGTCCAGCGTGGGCAGTTGCTGCGTGATCAGGCGCGGTGGGCTGGCTTGGGTGTCAAACTGGTGCAGTTGCACCTGCTGCAAAGTCCAGAGCCCGCGCTCGGGGTCCACGGTGGCGCGGGCGGCGCTCAGGGTGCGCGTGACGCGCCCCTCGGCGTCGAACTCGAACAGCCGCACGCCCAGCAAGCCGTGCTGGCCCTCCAAGGCCGCCACATTGACCGAGACCTGGTGCTGTGCGGTGCGCTCCTTGAGCCAGGCACCCGTCTGCCCGAGGCTGAGCGGGCCCTCATAAACCGCCTTGAGCCGCTGCGCCTGGCGATCGGTCCAGGGCGCCACGTAATCGCCCAGCACGAAGGTGAGGGCCGCAAAGGCCGCGCCGAGCACCAGCATCTGGCGCAAGGCCCGGCCTGGCCCGAGCCCGCTGGTGCGCAAAATGGTGAACTCGGAGCTTTGCGCCAGCCGCACCAAGCCAAACACCGAGCCGATCAGCACCGCAATCGGCAGCAGCTCGTACAGGTGGCTGGGCAGCTTCAAGCCCACATACAGCAAGGCTTGCGGCAGGCCGTACTCGAGCGCCGGATCGAGGGGCGAGCGCCGGCCGAGCGCAGGCAGTTCTTCGATCAGGTCAAAGAAGGCAAACAGCGCCAAAAAAGCCAGCGCCACAAAGCCGATCGCCCACAGCAGCTCACCGTAGATCAGTTTGCGCAGGGTTTTCATGCGCGGGCTGCGCGCCACCACAGGCGCGACCAGTTCAGCTCCCAGCCCCAGTGCCGCTTGGCCAGCCAGAGCACACAGGCGGCCCCGACGCCGCCGTGCAAGGCCAGCATAAAGGCCAAGACGGAAACCTCGCCGGTGCCGATCCAGCGCTGCCCCATGGTCATCAGGTTGTAGTAAAAAATGAAAGCAAACAGCAGGAACAACACGTTGCCGCTTTTGTTGGCGCGCGGGTTGCTGGTGGCCAGCGCCAGCGCCATCAGCACAAAGTTAAACGCCGCCAGCGCCAGCCCAAACCGCCACGCCAGCTCGCCCTGGTTGGCCGGGGTGGGTTCGGCGATCAGCGTCCAGGTGGGGCGCGACTTGAGCCCGTGCGCCACCCCGGCGGGCAGGGCCGGTTGGTCGAGCAGGATGCGGTAGCTGGCAAATTCACTCACCTGCACCTGGCCGGGCTGCTCCGGCCGGTCGTAGAGCAGACGCTGGCCGTTTTGTATGTGCAGCCACTGTTGCGGCCCGATCCACTCGACGTGCCCGCTGGCGGCGCTGATCAAGATGCGGCTGCCATCGGTTTCGGTGCTGTAGACAAAGATGTTGCGCGCCATGGTGGGTTGCTGCGGGTCTTGCTCGATGAAGAACACGCGCCGCCCGTCCGCGCTTTCCATGAACTGCCCGGCCTGCACCCGCTCAAGCGCGCCGCGTTGCTGAAAGCGGTCGCGCAACTGCTCGGCGTGCTGGTTGGCCCAGGGCCAGACCAGCAACACCATGAGCGCGATCACCGCCAGCACCGGCCACGCAAAGTGGAACACCGGCCTGAGAAAAGCCGCCAGGCCGCGGCCGCTGGAGTACCAGATCACCATTTCGCTTTCGCGGTGCATGCGCGTCAGCGTCGAGGCCACGGCAATGAACAAGGCGATGGTGAGCACGATCGGCAGCCGGCCGAGCACGGTGTAGGTCAGGACCAGCACAATCTCTTGGGGATTGATGCGGCCCTGGTCGGCTTGGCCGAGGGTGCGGATGAGCAGCATGGTGACGACGATCACCAGCAGCACCAGCAGCGTGGCGCCAAAACTGCGCGCCAGCTCGCGGCGCAAGGAAGAATGGAATAACATCGTCAAAAAACCACTTGAACCCCGATTATGGACTTCGAACTCAAAACCCTCACGCTGCAACAAGCCACCGATGTGGCCGCCGATGCTTTGATCGTGCTCTGGCCCGATGGTGCCGATGCCGATGCCGATGCCGATGCAGCCCATACCGATCTGGCGCAATGGGCGCGCGCCGCCGTGGCCGACGCCGACATCGAGCAGGCAGCGGGCAGCGTGCTGCTGGCGCACCGCCTGCCCGGGGTGCAGGCGCGCAAGGTGGCGCTGGTGCGCAGCGGCGATGGCAGCCCGGCCGCCACGCGCAAGGCGGTGCTGGCGGCGGTGGCCGCGCTCAAGCTCGGCGGTGCCAGGCAGTTGCTGTTCTGGGCCGGTGACATCGGTGCCGGGGCGCTGGCGGCGCTGCTGCAGGCCACCGCCGATGCCAGCTACAGCTACACCCACACCAAGCCCAAGGCCAAGGCGCGCGCGCTCCAAAGCGTGGCGGTCGGGGTGCGCGATGCGGCGGCGCTGCAAACGGCGCTGGCTCAGGCACGCGCCTGCGTGAAGGGGGTGGAGTGGGCCAAGGAGTGGGCCAACCGCCCGCCCAACCACGCCACGCCCACGCTGCTGGCTGAAGCGGCGCAGCAGTTGGCGCAGGGCAAGCGTTTGCAGGTCGAGGTGCTGGGCCCTAAAGAAGTGGAGCAGCTCGGCATGGGGGCCTATCTGGCGGTGGCCCAAGGCTCGCAGGAGCCGCTGCGCTTCATCGTCCTCAAGTACCAGGGCGCGCCCAAGGCCAGTGCACCGGTGGTGCTGGTGGGCAAGGGCATCACCTTCGACACCGGCGGCATCAGCCTCAAGCCCGGCCCCGAGATGGACGAAATGAAGTTCGACATGGGCGGTGCCGCCGCCGTGCTGGGCACCTTTGTGGCGCTGGCCGAGCTGCAGCCGGCGCTCAACGTGATTGGGCTGGTGCCCTGCTGCGAGAACATGCCCGACGGGCGCGCCGTCAAGCCCGGCGACGTGGTCACCAGCCTGAGTGGGCAGACGATTGAAATCCTCAATACCGACGCCGAGGGGCGGCTGATTTTGTGCGACGCGCTCACCTACGCAGCGCGCTTCAAGCCGCGCGCCCTGATCGACGTGGCCACCCTCACCGGGGCCTGCGTGATTGCGCTCGGCCACCTGCGCGCCGGCCTCTACAGCAACCGCGACGCGCTGGCGCAGGCCCTGCAAGAAGCGGGCGCGGCGGCGCTCGATCCGTGCTGGCGCATGCCGCTCGACGACGAATACGAAGAAGGCCTGAAGTCGAACTTCGCCGACATGGCCAACATCGCTGGCCGCCCGGCCGGTTCGGTCACGGCGGCCAAGTTTTTGCAAAAGTTTGTGGCCCCCGAGCAGGCTTGGGCGCACCTAGACATTGCCGGCGTGGCCTGGAAGAGCGGTGCCGCCAAGGGCGCCACCGGCCGTCCGGTGGCGTTGTTGCTGCAGTATCTGCTCGACGAGGCGGCGCGCATGGCCAAGGAATCGGCTCCGGCACCTATGGCCGCCGCAGGCGCCAAGCGGCGCAAGCGCTGAATGCCCCTGCCCACCAAACCCATCCCTTGGGCGGCTGCTGAGGTTGTTCTGGCCAGGCCCGCACGATGAACGCGATTGCTTTCCACTTCAACGTGCCGGCCCCCGTGTCCTACCTGTGCCGCCTGCTGCGCAAGGCCACCCACGCCGGCCAGCGCGCATGGGTCTTGCTGCCGCCGGCGCTGGCGCACGAGCTCGATGCCGCGCTTTGGACCTTTGCCCCAGAAGAGTTCATCGCCCATGCGCGCCACGCATCGGTCGAAGCCGAAGAATCAGGCCAGGCGGGCTTGGGCTCGGACGCGCGCTTGTGGCAGCGTGCGCCGGTGGTGCTGTCGACCCAGTTGGCGCCGCAAGCCAGCGGTTGGCCGTTGTTGATCAACCTGCTGGAGCCGGTGCCGGTGGGTTTTGAGCGCTTCGAGCGCCTGATCGAGATCGTGCCCCAAGACGAGGCCCTCAAGCAAGCCGCACGGCTGCGCTGGCGTCATTACAGCCAGCTGGGTTTGGCGCTCAAGCACCACGATGCCTCTGCCTAAGCGGTCTGGGCCCGGGCGCAGGTGCCGCAGCGCTGCCCGACAGCGTGGCGGCTGAGGGGCGCAGAGGCCCGGGCGATCAAGACAACTGGGTGCTGATCAGCTTGGTCATCTCAAACATCGACACCTGCGGCTTGACGAAAATTGGCTTGAGCTTGGCGTCGGCGTTGATCATGCGCTTGTTGGCGGCGTCTTGCAGATTGTGCTTTTTGATGTATTCCCACACCTTTTTGGTCACTTCGGTGCGCGGCATGGGTTTGCTGCCGATCACTGCAGCCAAGGCCGCGCTGGGCGTCATGGGCTTCATGAAGGCTGCGTTGGGTGTGCGCTTGGCGGGCGCAGCGGCAGCAGGGGCGGGGGCGCTGGCCGCAGCGGTTGCCACCTTGGCGGCTGCCTTGGGGGCGGCTTTTGCAGCCGGCGCAGCGGCACTGGGTGCCGTGGCAGCAGCAGCCTTGGTGGTGGGAGCCTTCGCAGCAGGCGCTTTTTTCGCAGTTGCCATTTGTTGATTCCTTCTGTGGGTTGGTCTTCGCCACGACAGCGGCCTATTGCCATGCGCAGCGCATTGGCATCCTAAACCCAAAGTGGGTCATTTGGCCGACACGAAGCGGCAATTTTTTTGTCATTGTGCGGCGCTGCCAAGCCGCGTGGCTTAAGGCGCGCGCAGGCCTTGGTAGAGCATGAACGCGGCCAGCGCGTAGAGCACCAGCGCGAACAGGCGCTTGAGGGGCTTGACCGGCAGCGCATGCGCCGCCCGTGCGCCCAGCGGGGCGCCTAGCACGCTGGCCAGCGCAATCACCAGCAGGGCGGGCAGAAAAATGTAGCCCAAGGAAGCGTCGGGCAAGCCGGCAACCCTTTGCCCGGCCAGCGCATAGCCGGCTGAGTTGGCCAGCGCGATCGGAAAGCCCAGTGCGGCGCTGGTGGCCACCGCCTGGTGCATGGCGACGTTGCACCAGACCAGAAACGGCACGCTGATGAAGCCGCCGCCCGCACCCACCAAGCCCGAGAAAAAGCCGATCCCCCCACCGGCGGCCAACTGGCCCGTGGGGCCAGGCAGGGTGCGGCTGGCGGCCGGTTTTTTGTCGAGCCACATCTGGGTGGCTGAAAACGCCACAAAAACCGCAAACACCAAGGCCAGGGTTTGGCCACCCAAAGCGGCAAATACACCCAGGCTGGCCAGCGCCGCACCCAGCACGATGCCGGGCGCCAAGCGGCGCACGATGTCCCAGCGCACCGCCCCGCGCCGGTGGTGCGCGCGCACGCTCGAGAGCGAGGTGAAGACGATGGTGGCCATGCCGGTGGCAATCGCCATTTTGACCGCCAAGCCCGCTTCGACGCCTTGGTTGGCCATGATGACCGTCAGAAACGGCACCAGCACCATGCCGCCGCCTATGCCCAGCAGCCCGGCCAGAAACCCCCCGCAAAGCCCAAGAGCCAGCAGTTGCAGCACCAAGAGCGGGTCGAGCGCAGCGAAGAAAGACAAGGGGGTTGGGGTTTGGAGGGGCAGACCGGCACAAGACCTTGGGCGCGCCATAAAAATTAGGTGTCTGCCGCCGGACCGGACCGGCATCCTGAACGGTCGGGTTCAGGTGGGCCGGGGCAGCGCAGCTTCGGGTTCATCTGACGCGAGACGATCACACCCACTGCACAATGTACCCAGCCCGGGCTCCAAGAGCATTGGTTCAAGGAAATATAAAGCCCGGCAACGGCGGCAGACGGCTCTATTCTAGACGCAAAAAAACAGAGCAACCCAAGCTTCCGAGTGCCATCAAGGGCTTTGCCGCGGTGCAGCACATTGGGTTTGAGCGCCGGCAGGTGCGCCCAAGGGATAGCCTGGGTTTAAATCAGCCGCCCGTCTTGGGTCAGCGCCTGGTCCAGGCGCTCCAGCAGCTGCTGCAGGCGGGTTTCTTGCAAGCGGTCGCTGGGGTCGGTCCATTCACCCGCTTCGGTCTGGCCAAACGAGGTGTTGCGAAAATTGCCCAGTTCTTTTTGGTGCAACTCATAGGCAATATTGAGTGCGGCCAGCACGGCAATCCGGTCGCGCGCCTTGACCTTGCCGGCATCGCGGATGCGGCACATGGCGGCATCGACCTTGGTCACCGCTTCGCGCAGCGCAGCCTCGCCACCGGTCGGGCAAGCCAGCAGATAGCTCTGGGCCATGATCTGGACTTCGATTTGCTTGATGGGGGGCTGATTCATGGGCGGCTGTCGTCGGACTCGGCGGGCAGTTGCTCGATCAGGGCATCAAGCCGTTGGCGCACGGCTTGTGACTGCAGGCGCAGCAAATCGCGCTCCTGGCGCAGCGCCTCGACCTGCTGCTGCAACAACTGGTTGGCGCGCAGCAGCTCCTCGTGGCGCAACAGCAGGCGGTTGACGCGTTCGGAAATATGGTCGATAGAGGTCTGGACGGGCATACAGCTTGCATTGTAGGCTGCTCTGGGCCCGTCTACAGCCCGTCCGCGCCCTTACAATTGCAACTGTTGGTGCTCGCTGCGCCTAGTCTGGCGCGGCGGTTAAACGGGAAGCAGGAGGGTTGCGGCCACATGGTCCGAAGCCCAACCTGCGCTGCCCCCGCAACGGTAAGTGGACGGGCCTCGGCTTCATTTTGAAGCCCGGCCCTGCTGTGTGCCCCTATCAGCCACTGGATGCCCTATGGGTAACCGGGAAGGCGGCACCGGTCGTTTCCACCAGCCCGGATACCGGCCAACAGGGTGGTTCGCGCCTGCCAAGGGCGGCGAGCCGTTGCGCCCATGCGCTGCCGGGGATGGTGGTGCGGGCCTATCTGTGGTGTTTCAATTTTTATGAAAAAGTCTGAACTGCGTGCCCGAGTGGCCGCAATTCCCGTGGCCGTTCTGGGTCTGGCGGGAGCTTTGGGGGTGTCTGGCGCGGCGGCGCAAGGCACGGAGCTGGAGGCGGTGGTGGTGACGGCCACGCGCACTCCGGTGCCGCCTGATCAACTCGCTGCACAGGTGGTGGTGATCGACCGAACTGCGATCGAGCAGGCCCAAGGGGCGACGCTGGCGGGTTTGCTGCAACGAGCCGCCGGGGTGCAGATCAGCAGCAGCGGCGGGCTGGGCAAGGCCTCCACCGTGTTCATCCGCGGCACCGAGGGGCGCCATGTGCTGCTGCTGATCGACGGTGTGCGCTATGGCTCGGCCACCTTGGGCACGCCGAACTGGGACAACCTGCCGCTGGCGGCGATCGAGCGCATCGAGGTGCTCAAGGGCCCGGCAGCCGCTCTTTACGGCAGCGACGCCGTGGGCGGCGTGGTGCAGATTTTTACCCGCCGTGGCCAGGAAGGGTTCCATCCCCACGCCGAACTGGGTTTGGGCGCATACGGGCGGCGCAGCGTGGCGCTGGGCGTGGCTGGCGGGCAGGGTGGCTTGAGCTACCGCTTCGGCGTTTCGA
>Ga0207950_100016_pt1 | contig 107306 bp, 108 predicted proteins | sample Subbio11_8B_AprC_FD_184814 | JGI IMG/M metagenome (GOLD analysis project Ga0207950, IMG submission 184814) | Serpentinite rock and fluid subsurface biosphere microbial communities from McLaughlin Reserve, California, USA - CR11_8B_AprC (SPAdes) | ecosystem: Environmental > Terrestrial > Deep... | reverse complement strand
GCTCAGCCCCCTGGGCGTGACCACCGACATCAACCTGCACGCCCCGGCGCTGCTGCCCAGCGACTACTGCGGCGACGTGCACCTGCGCCTGAGCCTGTACAAAAAGCTCGCCAGCGCCAAGACCAGCGCGCAGATCGACGCCTTGCTGGAAGAAATCGTCGATCGCTTCGGCAAGCTGCCACCGCAGGCGCAAACGCTGATCGACGTGCACCGCCTGCGCGTGCTCGCCGCCCCCTACGGCGTGCAAAAAGTCGATGCCACGCCGGGCCTGATCCTGATCGGCTTCAAGCCCAACCCGCCGCTAGATCCGCAGCGCATCATCGAGCTGGTGCAAAAAAACCGCCATATCAAACTGGCCGGCAACGACAAACTGCGCATCGAACGCGCCCTGCCCGAAGCCAAAGACCGGGCGCAACTGGTGCGCGACGTGCTGCGCGCGCTCGGGCCGCCGCGGCAAACTTAAGGGCCTCGATCAAGCTTGGGGCAGAACGCGGCCTTCTATCTGCACCGCCAAGGCCTTGAAGTCGCTCCAAGCATCCTGCACCGCCTGAGAATGGCTGCCTATGGCTCCATCGGCCGAACTCAGATGGAAAATGGGTTTGCGCACCTCTTGCGCCATGGGAACCAAACTGCGATAGTGCTTGAGCCGGGCGAGGCAGTTGCCGTCGTTGGCGTTTGCCGCTGCACCCAAGCCCTGCTGCATCACGCTCTCTTGGTACGTCCCCGGAATACGGTCCACCCACTTCTTGTAAGCCTTCACGGGCCGGGAAAGCCGTTCCATGTGCTGCATCAGGATGTAGCCCTGCGGCTGCATCTTGCCCTGGGGCAGCGCAAAGTCGGGCTTCTCCCAGTTGCTGGTTCGCTTCTTCCAGTCCGAACGCCATGACGCCAGCGTTGGCCCCAGGTTGCGCAAACCCTGCAGTGAGAACAGATCGGCGGCCAAGGGAATCACCACATGGTCGCTGCCGATTAACGCGGAGCGGTTGATGGCCCCCAGATTCGGCCCCACATCGGCCAGGATCAGATCAGCGTCTTGGTCTTGCGCCGCCATTTGCGCCACCTGCCAAAACGAGGTCAGCAGCCGGAACGGCCGGAACAAGTTGTCCTGGGTCGAGCCCATGGCATCGGTCCACGCGCCCGACAACTGGTCTTCAAATCCCGCCAAGGCCAGATCGCCCGGCACCAGATGCAGCCTCGGGTGAACACTTTGAACAATGGGCTTTTGGATGTCGCCCACCTTCATTAAGGGCTGAATGCAGCGGAAGATGGTGGTTCCCCCTTGGGGCGGCACCTGCGGATCCCACAGCTCTTCCAGCGTTTCCTCGGCCAGGAAGGCCGATGTCAGATTGGCTTGGGGGTCCAGGTCAATGGCCACCACCCGTTTGCCCATCTCGGCAAACATCCAAGCCAGGTGAAACACCAGCGAGGTCTTGCCCACACCGCCTTTGTTGTTGAAAAAAGTCAGAACGGGAACGCTCATGTGTGTTCTCCGGTCGCCGCCAGCCGCAAGGTGACGAGCACGTGGGTGGCCTCTACCTGGAACTCTGGCGCCGGGTTGCCATTGGTCGCCATGGCGCGCCGTGCCTCGGCAATGCCAAAGCCAAACCGCTGAACAAAACCCATGTTCTTCAACACTCCTGCCAGAACCGGGTTGCGGTAATCGCTGGCTCCTGGTCGGCCGAAGTTTTCTTGCGTCACCGCGCCATAGGGGCCGCCGGGGTTGCTGATCTCGATCCGGTCGTCAAACCAGTAGATGCGCACCGGGGCGTTGGTGCCCTCGTAAGTGCGGTGCATCACCGCATTGCGCGCCAACTGTTGCAAGGCAGACAGTGGATATGGCCTAGACCTCACTTCGGTGGTTGTTCCTGAAGTGAAATCGACGGCCTCCGTCAACGTCGCTTTCAGTTTATCGTCCAGACGGCGCAGCATGGTGTCCAGGTTACCGTCGATTTCCGGATCATCGACCACCGGGTCACCCAATTCCGTGCCCCGGATGCGCAGGAACTGGATATACGCCGAAGGCACCCAGGTGCGCGGGCTCTTCCCCAGCGCCAGCAAACCAACCACCGTGGGCGTCGGATCGTCCACGCTGGCGATCATGCCCAGAGATGCCAGCCGCTCCTCATAGCTCCGGCCATTGACCTCCAGCACATCCCGGGCCACCGCCTGCGGCAGGTATTCGCTTTCAAAGAAACTGCGGCTCAAATCGTCCAGCGAGCTGCCCCCCACAGGGTGGGTATCGAAGCTCTGGTCGCGATAGCGGCGCTTTTCGTTCAGCACCCGCTCGTCCTGCCCCGATGCCTGGCCACGGCGCGGCCCGGTACGAATCCAGATGCGCCCATCAAGCCGCACTGGCGGCGCATCGGCCGGCCACACCGTCACCACCGCCACATCACGCCCTAGCAGCTGCCGCTTGGCCACCGTCAGCGTCGGCGGCGGCACGATTTTGCCGTCCGTCTTGATGTCGGCCAGGGTCATGAGCAAGTCGTCGGTCACCACGAAGTCCGGCCCCATGGGCGAACCATCGTCCTTGATGCCGACAAACAGCACGCCGGGCAATCGGTGGTTGGGCAAGTCGTTCGCAAATGCGCAAACCGCCTGGCGCCCCTTTTCAGGTGCATCGCCTTTCCACGTCTGCTTGCGCTCCGCGCGGTCGCTCTCCAGATCGCGTATCAGCGCCAGCAGTTCTGCATCGGTCAACGGGTTCATGTTCGGCATACCATTCTGCTTGTTCAGCCCACGCTCACAGGGAGCAGCGTCATCGTATCGTTGCCAAAGATGTCTATCACCTTCACTGCCACCGTATAGCGGCCTGGTCGGTCGTAGGTGTGCATGGCAGTGGTCAGGTCAAGATCGCGGCTTTGGCGGGTGCGGAAGCTCTGCCACTCGTTCTCGAAGATGTAGCCGCCCGTCCACCTCTCCTCAAACTCAGGCAGCTTCAACTCGCCCTGCGGCGGCTCGAAGCCTTCCAGGCTGGCCACGCCACCGATTCCCGTGCCCACGGGGACCTTGATGATCTCCTTGCGTTGCAGGTAGTCAAAGTCCACGGCCCAGTAATCCACCCAATCGGTCCAGTGCTTGGTCAGCCGCTCCCGATTCACCACGCCGTCCTTGTTCTTGCTGATCTTGTAGAGCTGGCCCTGCTCACAGATCACGTCGCTCTTGCCCTCCTTCAAGGCGGCAATCGCAGCTTCTGCCGCCCCTTGCGTGTAGTACACGGAAAAGTCGGACAGCTCGATGCTCACGGCGAGCTTGTTCTTCTTGTCGTAGCGGGGGCTGGCCTCAACAAAGCTGATGTCGTGGAAGACCACCTGGCCCTTGTCCACGGCCCGCTTGTCAAACACCTCGGCGGGGATGTACTTCGGGCTGAGCTCGATGCCCTTGCTGCGGGCCTCTTCCAGCACCGCAGGGAACAGGCCCATCTCGAACTCGAAGGCCAGGATGTCCACCCGTGAGGCCCCACGCTTGCGGCACTCGGTGATGACCTCCTCGACGAAGAGGCGGCCCACAGGCAGGTTGATCGGCCCGATGACGACAAGGCGGCCATTGCGAGCACCGTGGAAGAAGCCGTCTTGGGCGGCCCCTTCTGCACCGAGCGGGCTGGCCTTGTAGGCACGCAGGATCAGGTCGCGGAACTCGCGTTCCTTTTGAGCCAGGGCTGCTGACCTCTGCTCAGCACTCAGGCGTCCCCCCATGTTGAGATAAGCCTGTCGCTCGTAGCGTCCCAAGTTCAGCACCTCAAAGGCGCGGAAGTCCTTCTCAGCGGCCTTTTGCTTCCGCTGTACGCCAATGAGGCGCTTTCGCGTGGTGTGGATTCCGAACTTGCCCAGGTCGGTGGCGATCCACTTGCGTCCGAGCCGCTCTGCCACCGCTGGGGTCGTCCCGCTGCCGCAGAAAAAGTCAGCCACCAAGTCGCCTGGCTGAGTGCTCATCTTGATGACACGTTCAAGGAGTGCCTCAGGCTTCTGCGTCGCGTAGCCGATTGACTCCTTGGCCTGCGAGTTGATCGGGTTAACATCGGTCCAAAGGTCCTGCACAGGTACACCAGGCATCTCGTCCAGATAGCGCTTGTATCGCGGCACGGCACCTGGGCTAGGCTGAATCACTCGCCCCTGCTCGTAGAGAGCCAACATTCGTTCTCGCTTGAAACGCCAGAATCTGCTGATGCCGAGGAATTCGTAGTACGGATTCCCCTTGGACGCACCACCAGGCGCGTTCAGGTCAGCCAGCTCAAATCGTCGGTTAGTTCCTTGCTCGACGTTCTTGTAGTGGGTCTTCAAGTACTGCTCTTCGTACGGCATGTACTGGGTGTTCCACGTGTAGTTGACGCCCTTCGTGTACAGCAGAACCACATCGTGGACTCGACCCATGTGCTCAGAGCCCTGACCGCTGTCGCTGTGGGCAGTCTGTCGCTTCCAGATGATCTGGTTGACGGCTCGCTCCTTTCCGAAGACTTCATCAAGGACCGCTCGGACATAGTGAGACACCCCCCACCCCATGTGCACGTAGATCGATCCGTCGGCGGCCAACAGGTCCCGCATCAAGATCAACCTCTCGTAAATCATTGAGATGAAGCTGTCCGCGCCGCGTCCCCAGGTGTCCCGATAAGCGATCTGTTCCAGCAGGTTGGCCTCTTTGTGAAACGTTTCACCGCCCACCTCGATGTCCATCGAGAAGTCGGCTCCTACGTCAAACGGCGGATCGATATAGATCAACTTCAAACCGCCCGCGTCTTCGATCTGCTGCCGTAGCGGCCCTGCTTTCAGCGACGACAAGATCAGCTTGTTGTCCCCCCAGATCAGCTTGTTGGACCAGCCCTTCGTCTGCCGCCCTCGGCTGTCGAAGAGGTCGCCCTGGGTCTTGGTCTCCTTGCGGGGCTCGTCGATGTGCTCCAGCGTCTGGAAGGGCAGCACGGTCGTGCACACATCACGGGTCTTGCCGTTCCAGACCAGCTCAACCTCCCGCTTGTCCTCGAACAGGATGAAGCGGTACTTCTCGGGCAAGGCCTTGCCCTGCTGGATCAGGTTGAACAGGTCGCGTTGCTCGGCCTCGCTCAGGTCGTAGGTCTTCTTGTCTTTGCTCGCCATCGGTCAGGCCCCCTGTTCTTGATCTTGGTATTCACGGAAGGCACTCACCAGCCCTGCGAAGGTGGTGGGCTTGTGCTGCTCGAAGCTGTCTTGATCGACATACACGAAGCCGTACCTCGTGCCGCCCTCGTCCTTGCTGGCCTCGGTCGCGTCCTGGCACCACTGGCCCAGCCGCCGCATCTTCTGCGGCAGGTCCAGTTCCTCGCGGCCCTTGGTCTCGACGATCCAGACGGCCCCATCCTGGGTGCGGAGGATGAAGTCGGGGGTGTAGGTGGACAGCTCGCCGCTGGTCTTCACATAGTCGATCTTGAAGCCCACGGCCATGTAGTTCTTGCCGAAGGCCTGCACGTCATCGGCACCTTCGAGGAACGAGGCAAAAGCCAGCTCCAAGCCATCCGCCGAGCCCTCGCCCACGATGCGGTTGAACACCGACTTCTTGGCCTGCAAGAAGCCCCGAGGCTGGGTGCGGAACGGTCGTGTGTCGCGCAGCTTGATGGTGCCCTCGATGCGGGACGTGCCCGTCTCGCGGATCGTCAAGCCGTTGATGGCCGTGCGCAAGCTGTCGAAGATGACTTTGCTGACCTCGGCCTCGGACAGGTTGCGCAGCACCACGGGGCTTTCAAGATCGACGGCCTGGTCAAACAGGTGGTCGCGGATGAAGACCTTGACCTTGGGGTAGAGCAGTTCATAGCCGCCCACCAGCCGCAGCTCCTTCAAGAGCTGACGGGCAAAGAAGGCCACCACGGAACGGAAGTCGGCCACGCCGCTCGTGTCTAGCTGGATGGTGTGGTCCACCTCGGCGTCGAGCATGGTCTTGAAGACGATCTCGCGGGTCTCCTCAGGTGTGAACGGCTTGATGGGCAAGGGCTTGTTGCCCAGGGTTGACGGGTCCAGCTCGCCCAGGTCTTTGAACTCCCGATTGAAGCGGCGGGTCAGCCTCGGCAGGGCGATGTCCAGCTCGTCGATGTTCTTCGTGGTGGCGTCTTTCTCGACCTCAACCACCAATGAGTCCTGGCGTTCCTTGCCGTCGTTGCCGCCCATCGGCACCCGCTCGAAGTTCACGCCCTCGCTCTGGATGGACTCCACAAAGTCCATGAAGGCGGGCGTACCCATGACGGACACGGTTTCCCGCTGCTCGCTGCCGAAGTACATGCGACGCAGGCCACGGCCCAAGGTTTGCTCGGGCAAGATGTTGCTCTTGGCTGAGTAGGCACGCAGGCCGACGATGACGCTGACGTTGCGAACGTCCCAGCCCTCTTTCAGCATCAGCACCGACACGATGGCCTTGTAGGGCGACTTCCACGTGTCGATCTCGTTGGACTGCTTGCGAAGCAGCTCCAACTCGTCCTTGCTCTTGCCGCTGGAAGCCTCCGAGATTTCCCCGTTGGTCTTGGTGTGGATGACCAGCACCGCACCCTGTAACTCGGGACAGATTTTCTCCAAGTATCCGCCCACCTCGTCGCAGTTCTTGGTGTCGTCCACCATCACGAAGAGCACGGCCTTCTTGCCCAGCTTCTCATGCTCGGCATAGCTCTTCCGCCACTCCTCGACGCCCAGGGCCAAGTAGTCGGCGTACTTCTCGCTGACGATGGGGCTCTTGTGCTCGGTGAGCTTGGCTCGACTCACCGTATCGGGCAGCACGGGGTGCTTGACCACGTTTTGGGCGATGGCCTCCACCAGCGGGTAGTCGCTGATGGTCTGCACGAAGATGGCCCCGTTGTTGGCCTTGGGCGTGGCTGACACGTCGATCTGGATGGACAGCCGCAAGTCCTTTTGCAGCATGCGGTGGTGGATGTCCTGAATGGACTTGAACCACGCCATGCGGGGGTCGTGGATGTGGTGGGCTTCGTCGTTGAAAACGGCCAGCTCGTCGATCTCGCGGATTAGCTCGCCTAGGTCGGTTTTGCTGTCCGTGGTCTTGCCCACGGGCGTGTCGCCGAAGGGCGAGAGGAAATAGTCCCGCAGGTCGTCGTCGTCCAATGATGGCTCGGGTACTTCACCCAGGTAGACGCGGTGGATGTTGGTCAGGAACAGGTTGCCCGTGGGACGAACCACCCGAACGTCGTCCTGGATGTGCAGGGCGATCTGAAAATCGTCCCGCCAGTTGCGGCCCGCGTGCCCGTTGTCGGGCAGCACGGGGTCGTTGAAGAAGATGCGCAGACCATCGAAGTCGGCCCGCAGGCGGTCCAACACGATGATGTTCGGGGCGATCAGCAAAAAGTTGCGTGAGAGCGTGGAGTCGGGCTCGTAGAGCTTGTGGAAGTAGCTCCACGCCATCAGCAACGAGAGCACCTTGGTCTTGCCTGCACCCGTGGCCATCTTGACCACGAAGCGGGGCCACTGCTCGTCGAACATATTGCTCGACACGGCACCCGAGGCGTCGAAGTGCAGCAGGTCGTATTTGTCGCGTGCCTTGCGAACGTCGTAGAGCCAGATGACCGACTCGACCGCCTCACGCTGGGCAAAGTAGTAGCGGAACTCGGATTGCGTCCCGTCTGCCTGACCGATCAGGTGATGGGTATCGAACCACCACTGCAACAGGGCCTTTGAAGTTTCGGACGCCCCTTTGTAGCCCGATGCCCGCCAGGCTTGGACCTCTTGCCGCACCTTGGCGACCAGGGGCGGCAACAGCTTTTCGTAGGCTGTTTCCCGCATTTCCTCTGCAGCAGGGAACCAACGCACTGCGGGGTCAAGGACTTCATAGGGCGAACTGGAAAAGGAAGGATGCAATGCCACTAAGCCTCCGTGGGAGCAATCAATGAAACCGTCGGAAAGTACCCCGCGCAGCGCAGCACATCCCGCGACATGGCTGGCGCGCAGGGTCAGTGTTCTACCCCATTCTATACAGGTGACCAGATAATTTTGCCCCATGACGCCAGCACCCACTGCCCCCACCGAATTCGCCCCCGGCCTCAGCTTGGTGACGCACAATACGCGCAACACGCGCGAGTTTGGGCGCGTGCCGGGCTTGCCGCTGGCCAACTGGTTTGATGACAGCGCCACCCAGATTAGCTAGAATTAGCCAAGCAAAAGCCCACCATACGCCCTTAGCGCAGGAACACCATGCAAGCCGTCAACATGCTGCAAGCCAAATCCAACCTGTCGCGCTTGGTTGAGTCCCTTGAAAATGGCACGGAGCGCGAAATCATCATTGCCCGCAACGGCCGCCCGGCTGCCAAACTGGTCCCCATTGACACCGATGTGGCCCGCCAGCGCTTGGGCGTGGCCAAAGGCGCTTTCCAAATGCCTGACAGCATCGACGCCCACAACCCCGAGGTGGCCCGCCTGTTTTTGGGGCAGGCATGAACCTGTTGCTCGACACCCACATCGCCCTGTGGGCCATTGCCGATCACATCAAACTCACCAACCCGGCGCGCGAGTGGATCGGCAACCCCCGCAACACCGTGTGGGTGAGCACCGCCAGCCTGTGGGAAATCGCCATCAAGCGCAGCTTGGGCCGTGGCGACATGCCCGTGTCAGCCCGCGAAGCGCTGGACTACTTTCAGCGTGCCGGGTACCGCATCCTGCCCATAGAGCCCGAGCACACCCTAGCCCTGGAAACCCTCCCGCCGCATCACCAAGACCCTTTTGACCGTCTGCTGGTGGCTCAGGCCTTGACCGAACCCATGCGCTTGTTGACCCACGACACCCACGTCGCCCGCTACAGCGACACCGTCATTCTCATTTGAAATCCCCCGCCATGACCGCCCCCACCGAATTCGCCCCTGGCCTGGCCCTCAACGGCATCCAGCCGCCCCTGCATCTGCGTGATTTCAAACTCATCGCCTTCGACATGGACTCGACGCTGATCAACATCGAGTGTGTGGATGAAATCGCCGACGCCGTGGGGCGCAAGGCCGAGGTGGCGGCCATCACCGAGGCCGCCATGCGCGGCGAGATCACCGACTTCAAAGACAGCCTGCGCCGCCGCGTGGCGCTGCTCGAAGGCGTGACCGTGGCCGATATGGAGCGCGTTTACACCGAGCGCTTGCGCCTCAACCCCGGCGCGGCCGAGCTCGTGGACGCCTGCCGCGCCGCCGGGCTCAAGGTGTTGCTGGTCTCGGGCGGCTTCACGTTTTTTGCCGAGCGCGTGCGCGACACATTAGGGATTGATTTCGTGCGCGCCAACCTGCTGGAACTGCGCAGCGGCCCGCACTGCGGCGCGCTCACCGGCCGCCTGCTGCCCCAGTGCTGGGGCGACATTTGCGACGGGGCCGAAAAGCGCCGCACCCTGCTCGAAGTCGCCAGCCTGCTCGGGGCCACCCCGGCGCAGTGCATCGCCGTGGGCGACGGGGCCAACGACCTGCCCATGATGCACGCCGCCGGGCTCTCGGTGGCCTTTCACGCCAAGCCCATGGTGCGCGCGCAGGCGCAGGTGGCGATCGACGCGGGCGGGCTGGAGCGCTTGCTCGAAGTGGTGCGGGCCTGAACAAGCCGCCCGTGGGCGGCTTGTTCACACACCCAAGCCTGGGCCTGGCTCAGGCACGCTCAGGCACGCTCGGGCACGCTGGGCAGACCGGCCAGCGCCATGGCCAGCTCCTGCTCGTCGTAGGCTTCGTCTTTGAGCTCGCCGGCAAAGTACTTCTGGTACGAAGCCATGTCGAAATGGCCGTGCCCGCAGAGGTTGAACAAAATCGTCTCGCTCTTGCCCTCGCGCTTGCAGCGCAGCGCCTCTTCGATCGCGCCTTTCACGGCGTGGTTGGCCTCGGGCGCGGGCACGATGCCTTCGGCGCGCGCAAAGGTCACGCCTGCGGCAAAGCACTCGCCCTGGGTGTAGGCCACCGCCTCCAGCAGGCCCAGCTCCTTGCAGTGCGACACCAGCGGCGCCATGCCGTGGTAGCGCAAACCCCCGGCGTGAAAGCCCGGCGGCGTAAAGCTGCTGCCCAAAGTGTGCATCTTGGTCAGGGGCGTGAGGTGCCCGGTGTCGCCAAAGTCGTAGGCGTAGCGGCCGCGCGTGAGCGAAGGGCAGGCCGCCGGCTCCACCGCCACGATGCGCGTTTTGCGGCCGCCGCGCAGCGCGTGCCCCATGTAGGGGAAGGCTATACCGGCAAAGTTGGAGCCGCCGCCGGTGCAGCCCACCACCACATCGGGCCAGGCGTCGGCCATTTCCATTTGCTGCATCGCCTCCAGGCCGATGACGGTCTGGTGCAGCAGCACATGGTTGAGCACGGAGCCGAGCGCGTATTTGGTGTCCTCGCGCTGCACCGCCAGTTCCACCGCTTCAGAGATCGCAATCCCGAGGCTGCCGGGGTGATCGGGGCGCTGCGCCAGCACGCTGCGGCCATAGGCTGTCTCCACCGAGGGCGAAGCCAGGCAGCGCGCGCCGTAGGTCTCCATCACGGCGCGGCGGTAGGGCTTTTGGTCGTAAGACACGCGCACCTGGAACACCAGCACCTCCAGGTCAAACAGGCTGCCGGCAAAAGCCAGCGAAGTGCCCCACTGCCCGGCCCCGGTTTCGGTCGTCAGGCGCTTGACACCCGCCTGCTGGTTGTAAAACGCCTGCGGGATGGCGGTGTTGGGCTTGTGGCTGCCGGCCGGGCTCACGCCCTCGTACTTGTAAAAAATCTTGGCCGGGGTGCCGAGCGCGCGCTCCAGCCGGTGCGCCCGGTACAGCGGGGCCGGGCGCCAGAGTTTGTAAATCTCGCGCACCGGCTCGGGGATTTCGATCTCGCGCTCGGTGCTCACCTCTTGCTTGATCAGCTCCATGGGGAACAGCGGCGCCAGATCGTCGGGCCCGATCGGCTGCAAGGTGCCAGGGTGCAGCACCGGCGGCAGCGGCTGGGGCAGATCGGCCTGGAGGTTGTACCAGGTGCGCGGCATCTGGCTTTCGTCGAGCAGGTATTTGGTCGGTGTGGTCAAGGTGCGATCTCCTTTGTGGCTGGCTGAATGGAGGAAATGTAGCACGCGCAAACGCGTACCATAGCGCGTATGAGTGATCCCCAGACCCCGCCCCACAAGCCCCCCAAACCCACCTGGCGCAGCCGCTGGCGCTCGCACCTGCTCACCGTGGCGCTGCTGCTGGCGGTGTTTTTTGGCGTCCAAGCCTGGCAAACGCGCGCGGTGCCAGCCCAGCTCGACCTGAATCAGCCGCTGCAGTGGCTGGGTGCCGACGGCAGCACCCAGCACGGCAGCTTGGCGCAGGCCTTGGCGGCCGCACGCCTGGCGCACCCCGGCGCGGGCGCGCAGCCGGTGGCGCTCTACGTCTGGGCCGAGTGGTGCCCGATTTGCCGCACCATGGAAGGCAGCGTCACGCGCCTAGGGCAAGACTGGCCACTGCTCACAGTGGCCATGCAGTCCGGCCCGGCCGATGCGGTGCTGCGCTACCAGCAGCAGCACGGACTGCCGTGGCACAGCGTGATCGACGCACGCGGCAAGCTGGCGCAGGCTCTGGGCACCCGCTCGGTGCCTGCCTTCATGGTGATCGACGCCCAAGGCCGGGTGCACCACCCCACCACCGGCTTCAGCACCGGCACCGGCATGCGGCTGCGGCTGTGGGCGGTGCACTGGTTTTAGGCAGGCCGCCGCTTTTCAGGTCGCTCAGAGCGCCCGCGCCAGCCGCGCCACCCCTTCGCGGATGCGCTCCAGGCCCACGGTGGCAAAGCTCAGGCGCAGCGTGGCCGGGTCGGGTTGGCTGGCGTAAAAGGGCTGCCCCGGCACAAAAGCCACACCTTGGGCGATGGCGCGCTGCGCCAGCGCCGCGCCGTCGGCTGGCACAGCACCCGCACCCGAAGCGCGGCCCTGCCCCGTCAGGCGCGCCCAAATGAACAAGCCCCCTTGCGGTGGCACAAAGTCGATCGCATCCCCCAGTTCGCTGCGCAAGGCCGCCCCCATCGCCTGGGCGCGTTCGGCATACACCTGGCGCACCCGCTCCAGCGTGGCACCCAAGCGGCCGCCTTGCAGGTACTGCGCCGCCGTGGCCTGGGCGAAGGTGCTGGTGTGGGCGTCGCTGAACTGCTTGCACATCACCGCCTTGGCCAGCAGCTCGGGCGGTGCCACCAGCCAGCCGATGCGCAGCCCGGGGCTAAGCACCTTGCTCAAGGAGCCGCAGTGCACCAGGCAGTCGCGGCTGCCCGGCAGCTCGGCGCTCAGGGCCAGCAGGCTCGGGGGCGGAGCGGCGTCGAAATACAGGTCGCCATAGGGGTCGTCTTCCACGATCAGGGTCTGGGTGCGCAGCGCCAGCTCCAGCACGCGGCGGCGCCGCTCCAGGCTCAGCAGCGCGCCGCTGGGGTTGCCAAAGGTGGGCACCAGATAGACGAATTTGGGCCGGTGCTCGGCGATCAGCGCCTCCAGCCGCTGCACGTCCACCCCGTCGGCGTCGATCGGGGCCGAGATCAGCTCGGCGCCATAAAGGCGGAAGCACTGGATCGTGGCCAAAAATGTCGGCCCTTCGACGATCACCTTGTCGCCGGGCGAGATCAGCGTCTTGCCGATCAGGTCCAGCGCCTGCTGGCTGCCGGTGGTGACGATGAGTTGATCCGGGGCCAGCCCCTGCACCCCCTTGCCCGCCATGAGGGCCGCCAGTTGCTCGCGCAGCGGTTGGTAGCCCTCGGTGGCCCCGTACTGCAGGGCAGCGGCCGGGTCGTGCTGCAAGGCGCGCTCGCTGGCGGCACGGATGCCCTCCACGTCGAACAACGCCGAATCCGGGAAGCCCCCGGCAAAGCTGATGATGCCCGGCTGCCCAAGCAGCTTGAACAGTTCGCGGATGGCCGATGTCTCGACCTGTGACAGCCTATCGGCAAAACGAATCGCAGTGGGTGCGCCCATGGGTGAAAATCCCTAGCCATGAAACCAGAACACATCGAGCCGTTCTTTGCCGCACTGGCGGCGGCCACGCCCGAACCCGAAACCGAGCTGGAGTATAAGAGCGACTTCGAGCTGCTGGTTGCGGTGCTGCTGAGCGCGCAAGCCACCGACGTGAGCGTGAACCGCGCCACCCGCACCCTGTTTGCCGCCGCCTCCACGCCGGCGCAGATGTTGGCGCTGGGGCTCGAAGGGCTGCAGGCGCATATTCAGTCGATCGGCCTGTACCGCAGCAAGGCGCGGCACCTGCTGCAAAGCTGCCAGATGCTGATCGAACGCCACGGCGGGCAGGTGCCGCGCACCCGCGCCGAACTCGAAGCCCTGCCCGGCGTGGGGCGCAAGACCGCCAACGTGGTGCTCAACGTGGCCTTTGGCGAGCCCACGCTGGCGGTGGATACGCACGTGTTTCGGCTGGCCAACCGCACCGGGCTGGCACCGGGGCGCACGCCCTTGGAGGTGGAGCAGGGTTTGCTGGCGCGCATTCCGCCGGCGTATTTGCGCCACGCCCACAATTGGCTGATCTTGCACGGGCGTTATGTTTGCAAGGCGCGCGCGCCGCTGTGCGAGCAGTGCAGCGTGGCGGCCTGGTGCGATACCGGGGCGCACCCATGAGCCACCCACCCGGCCCGCGCCACGCCCTGCCCTGGCTGGAGGCAGGCCAGCCTTTTCCGCCCGTGGAGCAGGCTTGGGGCGTGGGCGACCCCATCCCCGGCTTGCTCGCCGCTGGGGGCGCGCTCGACTGCGCCAGCTTGCAGCGCGCCTACTCCCACGGCATCTTCCCGTGGTTCAGCGGCGAGCAACCCATACTCTGGTGGAGCCCGGACCCGCGCATGGCGCTGCGCCCGGCCGATTTTCGGCTCCACCCTTCGCTGCGCAAAGAGCTGCGGCGCGGGCTGCGCCTAGGCCGCATCGAAATCCGCATCGACAGCGCCTTCGAGCACGTGCTGCGCGCCTGCGCCGGTGTGCCGCGCCCGGGCCAAGGCGGCAGCTGGATCGTGCCGCCCATGATCGAGGCCTATCTGGCCTGGCACCGGGCCGGCGCGGTGCACAGCGTCGAAACCTGGTGGGATGGCGAACTCGCCGGCGGCCTGTACTGCGTCAACCTGGGGCGCATGGTGTTTGGCGAATCCATGTTCAGCCGCCGCCCCAACGCCTCCAAAATCGCGCTCGCGGCGCTGGTGGCCTGCGCCCGCGCCTGGCAGGTGCCGCTGATCGACTGCCAGCAAGACACCGCGCACCTGGCCTCGCTCGGGGCGCGAACCTTGGCGCGCAGCGAATTTTTGCAGCTCGTGCAGCGGGCCATTGCCGCGCCCGCGCCGCAGTGGCAATTTAATCCCCTACACTGGCAAGCCCTGCTCGAACCCAGCCCCAACACCCCTCCAGCACCGTGACGCACCCGCAAGAACTCCCCTTGCAAGCCGTGCAGTTTTATGCCACGGCGCCCTACCCGTGCAGCTACCTAAGCGAGCGCACGGCGCGCTCGCTGGTGGCCTCGCCCAGCCACCTGGTTCGGGGCGACACCTACGCGCACCTGGTGGCCCAGGGTTTCAGGCGCAGCGGCCTGTTTACTTACCGGCCACAATGCGACGGCTGCCAGGCCTGTGTGCCGCTGCGCGTCGATGCGCAGGCCTTTGTGCCCAGCCGCGGCCAGCGCCGCGCCTGGAAGCGCCACGCCCAGTTGCAGGCGCGCGTGCTCACGCTGGGCTTCAGGCCCGCGCATTACGCGCTGTACTTGCGCTACCAGCGCCAGCGCCACGCCGGCGGCGGCATGGACCAGGACGACTTAGAGCAGTACCGGCAGTTCCTGCTGCAAAGCCGGGCCGATACGCGCTTGGTCGAATTCACCGAACCGGCGCCAGATGGGGGCCCCGGATTGTTGCGCATGGTCTCGATCCTGGACGTGACCGAAGATGGCCTCTCGGCCGTTTACACCTTTTACGACCCCGAGGTGGCGCACGCCGCCTACGGCACCTACGCCGTGCTGTGGCAGATCGAGCAAGCGCGCCAGTTGGGCCTGCGCCACCTGTACCTGGGCTACTGGATCGAGGCCAGCCCCAAGATGAACTACAAAAGCCGCTTTCAGCCACACCAGCTTTTGCGCAACGGGCACTGGCAGCCCCAAAGCGGAGCGACAAATAAATTTCACCAGATAAAATAGCGCGTCAAGGCTACCGCCTCAAGGCCCTATTTTATGAACCGCTCCCCGCTACCGGCACCGCTGCCCATCGCCCCCCCCAAGCCCAGCGTGCAGGTGCTCGAACGCATGTTTGATTTGCTCGAGGTGCTGGCCCAGCACGAAGAGCCAGTCGCGCTCAAAGACATCAGCGAACGCACCGGCTTGCACCCCTCCACCGCGCACCGCATCCTCAACGATCTGGCCTTGGGGCGCTTTGTCGAGCGGCCCGCACCCGGGGCCTACCGGCTGGGCATGCGCCTGCTCGAACTCGGCAACCTGGTCAAGGGGCGCCTGAGCGTGCGCGACGCCGCGCTGCTGCCCATGCGCGAGCTGCACAAACAAATCCAGCAGCCGGTCAACCTGAGCGTGCGCCAGGGCGACGAGATCATCTACGTAGAACGCGCTTTCAGCGAACGCTCGGGCATGCAGGTGGTGCGCGCCATTGGCGGGCGTGCGCCCTTGCACCTGACCTCGGTCGGCAAGCTGTTCCTAGCCGCCGACGAGCCGCAGCGCCTGCGCGCCTACGCCAGCCGCACCGGCCTGATGGGCCAGACCCGCAACAGCATCACCCAGTTGCCCGCGCTGGAGCGCGAACTGGCGCTGTGCCGCCGCCACGGCGTGGCACGCGACAACGAGGAACTGGAACTGGGGGTGCGCTGCATGGCCGCCGGCATTTACGACGACCAAGGCCGCTTGGTGGCCGGCTTGTCGATCTCGGCCCCGGCCGACCGGCTCGAAGAAAGCTGGCTGCCCAAATTGCGCAGCACCGCCGAACAGATCAGCCTGGCGCTGGGCTGGAGCGCAGAGCCTGGCCGGCCCTGACGCGCGCTCACCCTGCGCGCGCGGCGCTCAACCCGGCTGCCGCAGCGCCTCGCGGCTGCGCTCGCCGGCCGATACCGCGTCGGTGGGCCGCGGACCCGCCGAAAACAAGCTGCGCAGCACCCAGCGGCGCAAGCGCTCGGCATCGGCCGCACGCGCCTGGCTGCCGCTGGCGCCCAGCAACACCACGATCAGGGAGCGGCCCGACACATCGGCTTGCATCACCAGCGTGCGCCCGGCCTCGCGAATAAAGCCGGTTTTTTGCAGATTGATCTCCCAGTCGCCGTCGCGCACCAGCATGTTGCTGTTGCGGTAGGTGAGCACGCGCTGCCCGAGCGCCAACTGGTATTGCGGCGAGACCGAGAGCTCGCGCACCAAGGGGCGGTGCGAGCCGGCGGCGGTGAGCATGGCCAAGTCGCGTGCGCTGGAGCGGTTGCCGCCTGACAAACCGGTGGGGTCGGCAAACCGGGTGTCGTGCATGCCCAGCTCGATGGCCTTGAGGTTCATCTGGCGCACAAACTGCGGCACCCCACCGGGGAAGGTGCGCGCCAGCGCGTGCGCGGCGCGGTTCTCGCTCGACATCAGCGCCAGATGCAGCGCCTGGCCGCGCGTGAGCTGCGCCCCCACCGGCAAACGCGAGCTGCTGCCGCGCAGGCGGTCCACGTCCGCCTGGGTGATGGTGATGACTTGGTCGAGGTTTAGCCCGGCATCGACCACCAGAATGGCGGTCATGAGCTTGGTGATGGAGGCGATCGGCAGCACCACGGTGTCGTTTTTGCCGAGCAAAATTTCGCCCGTATTGGCATCCACCAGCAGCGCCACGCCCGAATCGAGCTCCAGCGGGTTGTCGGGGATGCGCAAACCCAAGCGCTCGGCCTCCATCTGGCGGCCGCCTGGGTTGGCCTGCGCGGCCATAACCAGCGGCTGCACCGGCTGCGCCACCGGCTGCACTGGCTGCGCTTGGGGCGGCGCTGCCGAGGGCGCGCGCACCACCACGGTCACCTGGCGCTGTGGCAAAGTGGCTTGGCGCGCACGCTCGAGCTGGGCATCTGAGGCCACCTGGACTTTGGCGGCAAAGCTTTGCGGTGCCCCCAGCCCGGGGGTTTGCGCCTGTTGCGCCTGGCGTTCCGGCGCACGCTCGGCGCGGGCGCTTGCGACTGGCTCAGGCCGCACCCCTTGCACCCCCACACCCGGTGCCGCCACGCGCTGCTTGGCCGCAAAACTGCCTTGGGCGTGCACGGGCACCCACAGCACCGACCCGGCCAGCAGCAGCGCTGCGGCCAAGCCCGAAGACGGCACCCCCAACAAGCGGTTTCGATTCATGATGGGCCCTTCTGGAAACTGGCAAACAAGGCCGCGAGTATAGAAGGAAAAATCAAAATACCGAAGCCCCTCATGGGCTTGTGCTGTCTTTTTAAGCCTTTATCACATCAACGGGCGCCCGCAACCAGGGCAAACCCTGGAACCAACCCCAAGCAAGCCCCGCCCAGGCGCAGCTCAAACCGGCCAGCCCTGCGCCGCCACCCGCTCCGATTTGCTGTGCAGCTTGGTCAGCGCGCTCAGGTAGGCCTTGGCCGACGCCACCACGATATCCGGGTCGGCACCGATGCCATTGACCACCCGGCCGCCGTGTTGCAGCCGCACCGTGACCTCGCCCTGGCTCTCGGTCGAGCCGCTGGTGATGGCGTTGACTGAATACAGTTGCAGCTCGGCCCCGCTGCGCACATGGCTCTCGATCGCTTTGAGCGAGGCATCCACCGGGCCATTGCCGTCGGCCTGCACGCTGTACTCTTGGCCGCCCACCGTGAACACCACGCGCGCATGGGGCCGCTCGCCGGTTTCGCTGTGCTGCGCCAGCGACACGAGGCCGTAGTGCTCGCGCTGGGGCGTCACGCTCTCGTCGCTCACCAGCGCCAGAATGTCTTCGTCGAAAATCTCGGATTTGCGGTCGGCCAGCTCTTTGAACTTGGCAAAGGCGGCGTTGAGTTCGCCCTCGCTGTGCAGCTCGATGCCCAAGTCGTCGAGGCGCTGCTTGAAGGCGTTGCGCCCGCTCAGCTTGCCCAGCACAATCTTGTTGGCGGCCCAACCCACGTCTTCGGCGCGCATGATCTCGTAGGTGTCGCGCGCCTTGAGCACGCCGTCTTGGTGGATGCCGCTGGCGTGGGCAAAGGCGTTGGCCCCCACCACCGCCTTGTTGGGCTGCACCACAAAGCCAGTGGTCTGGCTCACCATGCGGCTGGCCGGCACGATCTGCGTGGTGTCGATGCCCACGTCAAGCCCATAGTAGTCGCGCCGGGTTTTCACCGCCATCACGATTTCTTCGAGTGAGCAGTTGCCGGCGCGCTCGCCCAGGCCGTTGATGGTGCACTCGACCTGGCGCGCACCGCCGATCTTGACGCCAGCGAGCGAATTGGCCACCGCCATGCCGAGGTCGTTGTGGCAGTGCACGCTCCAAATGGCTTGGTCCGAATTGGGCACGCGCTCGCGCAGGGTTTTGATGAAGTTGCCGTAGAGCTCGGGCACGGCGTAACCCACGGTGTCGGGGATGTTGATGGTGCGCGCGCCGGCGGCGATCACCGCTTCGATCACCTGGCACAAAAAGTCGGGGTCGCTGCGGTAGCCGTCTTCGGGGCTGAACTCCACGTCCGGGCACAGATTGCGCGCCAGCCGCACCGCCATGCGCGCCTGCTCCAGCACCTGCTCGCGCGTCATGCGCAGCTTTTTCTCCATGTGCAGCTCGCTGGTGGCGATGAATGTGTGGATGCGGGCGCTGTTCGCCCCCCTGAGCGCCTCGGCCGAGCGCTCGATGTCGCGCTCGTTGGCCCGCGCCAGCGAGCACACGGTGGAATCTTTGATGTGGTCGGCAATGGCCTTGACGGCCTCGAAATCGCCGTTGGAACTGGCGGCAAAGCCGGCCTCGATCACATCCACGCGCAGCCGCTCGAGCTGGCGCGCAATGCGCAGCTTTTCGTCCTTGGTCATGGAAGCCCCGGGCGACTGCTCGCCGTCGCGCAAGGTGGTGTCGAAAATAATGAGTTTGTCGGTCATGTGAGTGCTCCAAGCGGGTTTTTGCCGCAATCCAAGGTTGCCCGCAGCCCCCAAAAACACCAACGGCCCGCTGCGGGTGCATACGGGCCGTTGTGCAAAAAGGCGTGCGCTAGCCAGCCGACCCGTGGTGGACCAAGGGTAGTAGGGCAAGGGCGCACGGGATCTGCATGACACCAATATAGCACGGTCGGCCTGGCCCTTCAGCGGTGCAGGTCTTTTTCATCCGGGTCGTGCGTGCTGGTGCTCACCACGCTGGCGGGCTGGCCGCGCGCCTTGCGCCAGCCATACACCACATAGCCCGACGCGGCGTAGCCCGCGATCAGGCCAAACAAGACCAGCGGCGGGTGGATGTTGACCACCGCAATGCCCAGCGCCACCAGCACGATCACCACAAAGGGCACGCTGCGCTTGATGTTCAGGTCTTTGAAGCTGTAAAAAGGCACGTTGCTCACCATCGTCAGCCCGGCGTAGAGCATGAGGGCAAACATGGGCCACACCAGCGTTTGCGGGTCGAGCTCAAACTCGGTCGCCAGCCAGATGAAGCCCGCCACCAGCGCCGCCGCCGCCGGCGAGGGCAGGCCCTGAAAGTAGCGCCGGTCCACCACGGCGGTGTTCACATTAAAGCGCGCCAGCCGCAGCGCCGCGCAGGCGCAGTACACAAAGGCCGCAATCCAGCCCCAGCGCCCCAGGTCGTAGAGCGCCCACTCATAAGCCACCAGCGCCGGCGCGGCCCCAAACGAGACCATATCGGCGAGCGAGTCCATCTGCTCGCCAAAGGCGCTTTGCGAGCGCGTCAGGCGCGCCACCCGGCCATCCAAGCTGTCGAGCACCATGGCGGCAAAAATGCCCAGCGTGGCCAGGTCGAAGCGGCCGTTCATGGCCATCACCACGGCGTAAAAGCCGCCAAACAGCCCCGCCAGCGTAATCAGGTTGGGCAGCACATAAATGCCCTTGTGGCGCAGCGGTGGCGCAGCCGCGCCGCTGGCCGCCGCCAAGGGGGCAGGCTGGGGGGCGGGTGGAGGGCTGGCATTGTCTTGCATGGCTGGGAGTGTAAGCTAGGGAGCGCCTTATCCACCGAGGCATGAGCCCGGTGCCGGTGCCATGGCATGGGGCACACCCTCGATCAATTCAAAGCGCTCATCCCCCGCCCACTGGCGGTAGTCTGCGCAGGCAAAGCGGGGCGTGGCGGCGGGTTGCTGGAGTCCCATGGGCGGCTCTCAAAGGCATGGCGCAGTGGCTGGGCTGCACCCGGTTCATTCTAGCCCCGGGTGCTGCTGCCGCGCAAGCCCAAATTCGGCCCACGGCAAAGGGCACATCCGGCAGCAGCCGCACATCAAAGGGCGCGTTAGGCCCCTTGACGGCTACCCTCCTGGGGCGTATAGTGAAGGCATGTTAACGGTCGTTGAAACAACCCTGTTCCAGCGCCAGTGGCCGCTCTACTGGACGGAAGAAGAAAGAGGCTGCTTCGCCGCCTACATCGCAGAACACCCAACAGCCGGAAACGTTGTGCCCGAGTCCGGTGGCATTCGCAAAGTGCGTTGGTCCCGTGCAGGTTCGGGCAAGTCTGGTGGCCTGCGTGTGATCTATTTCACCCGCACACCCGAAGACGAAGTAGTCCTGCTAACGCTATACGCGAAGGCGAAAACAGACAACCTCACTGGCGCTAAACTGAAGGAGATCCGACGTGCCCTCGAAAACTAAACCTCTCACTGACAAAGAACTCGCTGCCTATGAGGCCGAGCGTGACTTTGCCGCAGAACTTCTTCTGGCCGTACAAGACATGAAGGCTGGCCGACTGCATGTTGTTTCGTCTCCTGTCATTGAAGCTCGCAAAAAAACCGGGTTGTCGCAGTCGCAGTTCGCTGCGCTGATGGGTGTGTCGGTCCGCACCTTACAGGGGTGGGAGCAAGGTCGCAAACAGCCAAGCGGCGCGGCCCGCACGCTGCTGGCAATTGCCTGCACGAACCCCAAAGCGGTGCTGGCGGTGGCCTCCACCAGTGCCTAACGTAGAGCTTAACAGCCCGCCGCCAGCAAACCCCAGTCTATGCGCACCCCCGGCAGCGGCCGCAGCTCGGTCTGGCCCTGGAGTTCGAGCACCTCGGGCATGGTGTAGCGCCCCTGCTCCAGCCGGTAAATGGTGAGCACCCGATCCAGCGGATGCAGCAGCCAATACTCGCGCACCCCGTGGCGCTCGTACAGCGCGCGCTTGACGATCTGATCGCGCCCGGCGCTGGCCGGTGAGAGCACCTCCAGCACCCAGTCCGGCGCGCCCCGGCAGCCGGCGGCATCGAGCTTGGCCGGGTCGCAGACCACGCACAAATCCGGCTGCACCACGGTTTCGACCAAGTCGTCGGCCTCATCGCCCTGCGGCAGGCGCACATCAAAGGGCGCGATATACACCCGGCAGGGCTGGCCGTGCAGCGCATTGCCCAGTTGGCGCGCCACTTCCAGCAGCACCTCCTGGTGCCTGCGCCCCGGTGCCGGTGCCATGGCATGGGGCACACCCTCGATCAATTCAAAGCGCTCATCCCCCGCCCACTGGCGGTAATCGGCGTAGGTGTAGCGGGGCGTGGCGGCGAGTTGCTCGAGTCCCATGAGCGGCTTTCGAAGGCGTGGCACAGTGGCAGGGCTGCGCTCGGTTCATTCTAGCCCTAGGCACCGGTACCGCGCAAGCCCGAATTTAACCCACATCACATCAAAATTTGAGGTGAAATTTTGATGCCCCATGCCACCGCCACAGCCGCCCGCCCCAGCCCGCTCCCCCAGCCACCCGCTGCCACACCCCGGTGGCGCTAGAGCGGCCCGGCATAGGCCAGCGCCTGGCAGCGCCCGGCAGCGCCCAACAGCCCTGGCACGGCATTTGCTTATACTCAAGCGACCGCAAACCCTTTGCGGCCCTTTATCAACCCGCATTGGAGAGTTTTTTATGAAACGCGTGCAACAAGGCTTCACCCTGATCGAACTGATGATCGTGGTGGCCATCATCGGCATTTTGGCGGCCATTGCGCTGCCCGCTTTCCAGAACTACACCGCACGCGCCCAGGTCACGGCCGGCTTGGCTGACATTCGCGGCGGCGTCACGGCGGTGGAGGAGTACATGAATCGCGGTGGCCCAGCTATCGCCGATGCGCGTGCCCAAGCCGGGCTGGCTAACGATACCACCCGCTGCAGTGCCATCACCGCTGCAGCCGACCCGGGTGCTGGCACCGCCAGCTTGACCTGCGTGGTGCAAGGCAATTCGCGTGTTCAAGGCGCCGTTATCACTTTGGCGCGTGTTCCAGCCACTGGCGCTTACACGTGCCAAATCGCCCGGCCATCAACAGTACCACTGGCTGACTTTGCCAACTTCCTGCCCGTTGGCTGCACCGGCACCTGATCCACCAAGCACAGCAACGGCAACAGCCTCCGGCTGCCTTTTGCTGCGGCTCTAGCGACTTTTGAAAGCCGAGCCTGCTCCTCACCGAGCGGGCTTTTTACATAGCCGCATTGTTGCGCTCTGCAATTTCTAAGCGCCAACTTGGGCTGCACCCATGCCCAAGTCTGAGCCTGTGGCCCTTCCCCTACAGGCCAAACCCGAGGCACCCCCATGAACCGCTCGCAACAAGGCTTCACCCTGATCGAGCTGCTGACCGTGGTGACCATCATCGGCATTCTGGCAGCCATCGCCTTGCCCCTGTATCAAAATTTCACCGCCCGCTCCCAAGCGGCCGCCGGCTTGGCCGACATACGCGGCGGAGTCACGGCCTTTGAGAGCGGCATCCATTCCGAGCGCACCGGCAGCCCAGACGCTGTCGCCTTGGGCTTACCGGCCAGCACCTTGCGCTGCAACACCATCGCCGTCAGCGGTGCTTGGTCCGACGCCAGTGGGCAGCGCATTGCCTGCACCTTGAACGGCCACCCGCAGGTGGCGGGGCGTTTTGTGCGCTTCACGCGCAACGGCACCGGCCAGTGGGCTTGCGAAAGCAGCGTCGCCGCCCAACTGCTGCCCGTCGGCTGCGCCATCGGCAACTAAACCGCCCCCCAACGCCGGTTTTCTGCGATCCAAACCATGCTCGCGCACCTCCACCACACCCAGCCGGCCGCGCACCTGCCCAGCCCGCACCCCCACAGCCTGCATCTGGGCACCCTGCTCGCCGCCTGGCTGCTGCTGGCGCTCGCAGCCAGCATGCCTTTGCTGCAACTGCAGCCCCCGCTGGCTTGGCACGACCAGCAGCGCCTGGTGCAGGTGGCCCTGCTGGCGCTGGCGCCGCTGCTGTTGCTCAGCCCCTACACCTCGCCTTGGGCGGCACGCCCGGTCAGCGTGGGCCTGCTGGCAGTAGTGCTGGGGCTGGGCCTGGCCTCGGCTGGGGCGGCAGCGCACCCGGCTTGGGCGCTGCTGGAAATCAGCCTGCTGCTGGGCTGCCTCGGGCTGGCGCTGGCCGTGCGCGGGCTGCGCCTGCAGGCACCGGGGCTCGATGGGGCGCTGCTGTTGGCTGCCTTCATGCTCTGCGCCGGCATAGGCTTGCAGTTTTTGGTGGCCTACACCAGCGCCATGGCGCAGCCCGAGTTGGGCCTGCACGTGCTGGCCATGCTGGGCGGTTTTTCCAACCCGCGCTTTTTTGGCCAGGTGGCCACGCTGTTGCTGCCCTTGTTGCTGCTGGGCTGGGCCTTTGCCCCGGCGCAGTGGCCGCGCCGCTGGGCGTGGCTGTTGGGCGCGCTGGCGGTGCTCACGTGGGCGGTGGTGCTCAGCACCGGAACCCGTGGCACGGTGCTGGCGCTGGGCACCAGCGCCGTGCTGCTGGCCTGCCTCGGGCCGCTGGGCCGCCGCGTGGCGCTGGGCCTGCTGCTCACCGGCCTGCTCGGGGCTTGCTTAAGCGGTCTGCTGTTCACCGTGCTGCCCCCCTTGCTGTTGGCCGACCCGACCACGTTCCACCACCCGGCCAGCCGCCTGACCTTTTCGCTGTCGGGGCGCGAGGTGATCTGGTCGCTGGCCTGGGACATGATCCGCCAGCAGCCGCTGCTGGGTGTGGGGCCGATGCACTTTGCCGCCCACCCCAACCCCATTGCGGCGCACCCGCACAACGCGCTGCTGCAAGGGGCGGCCGAATGGGGCCTGCCGGCGGCCCTGTTTCTGCTGGCCGTGCTGGCCCGCGCGTACTGGCTGTTGCTGCGGCGCTGCCACCGGGCGGCCCTGCCGCTGGCCGGTGACACCCACCCTGCCCTGCGCATGGCGCTGCTGGCCAGCCTCACTGGGGCGGCCACGCAAAGCCTGGTCGACGGGGTGCTGGTCATGCCCACCACGCTGGTCTGGCTGTGCCTGCTGGCCGGCTGGGCGTGGGCGCTGTGCGAGCGCAATGCCCCCTTGCAGCCGGCAACTTGGCGCGCACGGCTATGGCTGGCGCTGCCCTTTTTGCTCGCCAGCCTCTACCTGGTCTGGAGCGTGGCGCAGCAGCTGCCCTATCTGCACTGGCCCGAGCACAGCGGCTGGAACCCCATCGGGCTCGGGCTATCGCCCTTCCCGCGTTTTTGGAGCCACGGCATGATTGAAGCAAGCCCTTGACGCGGCCCCAAGCGCATCATTCGCAGTGCTACCCCATGCACAGCACACGCACGGTGCGTTCCGGCTGGAGCACTTCATAGGCGAGCCGGTGCCGCCCTCTGCTTGATGGACTCACGCTTGGCGTCACAGCACCGATTCCAGCCCCTTGCTTTCGATGAGGTTGAGGAGTTTGAGGGACGTGCCACTCGGCTTCTTGTCACCTGCCTCCCACTTTTGCACCGTGGACACACTGGTGTTGAGCACCGCGGCAAACACCGACTGGCTCAGGTGCGCTTGTTCGCGCAGCGATCTGATTTGCTGCGGCACCAGCTCGTGGACGCCGAGATGGCACAGGGCATCGAACTCGCCCATGCGCCGCTTGCTGATGAGCCCAGCGCCTTGCAGCCCGCGTGCGGTTTCATGCACCTCATCTAGGATGCGGCTTTTGCGTTTGGTCGTTGTCATGGCATACCTCTACAATTTCACCCACCGCCAGCGCAATGCGCTTTTTCACTAGATGGCCACCCAAGTCGGCGTCCACGAGTCCCTGAACCATCTCGCTCACCGCAGCGTGCAGGCCCGCGTCAGTCAGGCCCGCCTTGCGCATCCAGCGGGTGAATGTTCGGGTACGGAAAACGCTGTCCATCTGCCGAGTCATACCACTGGGTGCGATAGATTGCCAGTCGATGAAGGCCAGCCGCTCGTTCTCTGACAGAAATGATGAACCGTGGCACCGGCACCGTTCAACAGCGATGGGTCAGGCAGCGCTGCGCGAAACCAGTGGAAAGCGTTCTGGCTTGCGGATGGACTCGATAGACAGGTCCACGTCGAGCTGCGGCCAGTAAAGGTGGTCAACAGTTGGGCGCTGAACGTTAGATATCTGCTCAATCGTTGCCTGCTTGAACCACGGGAAGTCGGAGAACGGCACGGCAAGCTCTTCGTCTCCGAGCAACAGCCAGAAGCAGTGCATCGAGATGTTGGTGACTTCAGCCTCCAAAGTGACTGTTCCAAGCATTTTGGATCTCCTGAATGTGAGCTTCAACGATTTCCTGTGCCTGTCGAAGCTGGACGTTTGACAGACCAACGTTCGTGGCCACATGCACCGATGGCGTCAGCCAGAACTTTGCCTCGCCTTCTGGGTGCGCCACGTGAACGTGAATCCGCGGCTCCTCGCGCGAGAAGAAGAACAGCCGGAACTGGCCGTCGCGGACAACGGTGGGTGCCATGCACGTGACTGTACCGGAAAACAGCAGACCAGCAACCGGGCAGAGCCGCCGGAGCCCATGAGGGTGTAACGGCAGAGGCAGCACCGGGAGAGGAGACGAGCATCAATCTCTAGTGAATTCTAAGCATGTATAAGTTGTTCGTGATAGACTTCGCTATAAATGCTTAGACTTCTACTGGAGCTGGAATCATGGACGCCGTGAGGAACCCTTTTGCCCCGGGCGCCGGGAGCAGACCACCAGAGCTGGCCGGCCGGGACACCATTGTTCAGGACGCACAGACAGCGATTCAGCGGGCTCTACTGGGCAAGTCCAGCCGTTCGCAGATGTTGCTGGGTCTGCGTGGCGTCGGCAAGACGGTGCTGCTGAACAAAATTGAAGAGATGGCCCAAGCGGCAGGGCACGTGACATCGGCTATCGAGGCACCGGAGGGAAGGGCGCTCAGTGAACTCCTTGCACCGAAGATTAACCAAGCCCTGCGCAAGCTTTCGACATCGGAGAATGCCAAGGCCAAAGCCCATCAGGCGCTTCGGGCTCTGCGCTCATTCGCCTCTGCCTTCAAGCTCTCGTACGGTGATGCTTCCATTTCGGTTGACCCGGAAGTGGGAGTAGCCGATAGCGGCGACATGGAGGCCGACCTGCCTGAATTGTTCGTTCGGGTAGGCGAGGCAGCGAAGGCAGCGGGCAAGGCCTGGACGCTCCTGATTGACGAAGTTCAATACCTCCGCTCCCAGGACTTGGCAGCGTTGATCGTTGCGCTGCACAAGGTCAACCAGAAAGACTTGCCAGTGCTGTTTTTTGGTGCTGGTCTGCCGCAGGTTGCAGCGCTTTCAGGCGATGCGAAGTCCTACGCGGAGCGGCTCTTTCACTATCCTGCCGTTGGCGCACTTGAGGAGACGGATGCGAAGACAGCCATCAGACAGCCGATCGAAGGCGAGGGAGAGCGCATTGATGGCGAGGCGCTTGATGAGATCCTGGCAAGGACCAAGGGCCACCCCTACTTTTTGCAGGAGTGGGGCTATCAGTGCTGGAACATCGCCGCCGGACCAGGCATTGGGCTAGAAGACGCGTCCAAGGCTGCAGGGGAAGCCACGAGGCGACTGGACGATGGCTTCTTTAAGGTTCGCTTTGATCGGCTCACTCTGAAGGAGCGAGAGTACGTGATCGCGATGGCCAAACTTGGCGCCGGTCCGTATAGGTCATCAGACGTTGCGGCCGCACTAAACGAGACCCATCAAAGCCTGGGCCCTCGGCGTGCACAGATCATCAGCAAAGGAATGATCTATAGCCCGTCCCACGGTGACATTGCCTTCACGGTTCCCATGTTCAACGAGTACTTGATCCGAAACTACGCGAAGAAGTTAGGTAAAGAGTAGCCTGCGCGCAAGGGTTCAGTTGCCCCTTGGCGTACGTTAAGGCGCGCTTTGCGTCAAACCCTTTTTTTTGCGCCACACTAGCGCCCATGCCGGCCCCACATCAGCCCCACACCCCAGCCCCCACCCCGCGCCGCTGCCCCAGCCCGCACCACGGAGCGCGCCCGCCGGGGGTGCGCATCACGCTGCTGGTGCTGCACTCCATCAGCCTGCCTCCGGGGCAGTATGGCGGCGCGCAGGTGGAGCAGTTGTTTGCCGGCACGCTCGACTGGAGCGCGCACCCCTACTTTGAGTCGATCCGCGGGCTGCAGGTGTCGGCGCACTATTTCATCCGCCGCTGCGGCGAGCTGCTGCAGTTTGTGGACTGCGAGCGCCGCGCCTGGCACGCCGGGGCCTCGCAGTGGCAGGGGCGGCCCGACTGCAACGACTACTCGATCGGCATCGAGCTCGAAGGCCTAGAGGGCGGCCCCTTTGAGCCAGCCCAGTACCACACCCTGGCCGCGCTCTGCCACGAGCTGGCGGCACGCTACCCGCTGGAGCACGTGGCCGGGCACGAGCACATTGCCCCCGGCCGCAAGGCCGACCCCGGCCCCGGCTTCGACTGGGCGCTGCTGCAGCGCCTGACCGGCTGGCCGAGTGAGCGCCTGGTGGGGCTGTGGCCCGCGCCAGTTGGCAAGGGATAACTTGGCAAGGAATAGCAGCTTGGCTTATCATCCGCTCAAACTGTACGGTAAGGCCATCACTTGAAACCCTCTGCTGCACTGGACGCCAACCGGGCCGCGATCCGCCGCGTGGTCGAGTCGCACCGTACCCGCAATGCCCGGGTATTTGGCTCTGTGCTGCAGGGCCTAGACAGCGAGCACAGCGACCTCGACATCCTGATCGACCCCACGGCGCAGACTACGCTGTTCGACATCGGTGCCATACGGCACGAGTAGAACCAATTGCTGGGCGTACCTGTCGATGTGCTCACCCCCAACGCCCTGCCCGAGCACTCACACATTTCGCGCCCTTCCCCCAGAACTTGCCCGGTCAGGTGGATTAACGAATAATCCCATTCGCCCGTGGCATCGAGCACCATTTCCACCATGCCTTCAACGTGTCGATCAACCGGGGCTGGCGCGCCGATGACCACGCCCAGCCTGCGGGCGATTGACGAGCGCACCGATGCCACGTTGAGCCGCTCGCCCTCGATCGCGCCCACACATTTTGCACCCACCCCCCTTGAAAAGCGGGCGCTGCGCCCTTATCATTAGCACTCGTTGGGGTTGAGTGCTAGCAAGCGCGCTGGCCACCCCCACGTTGTAACAACCCACTGCTTTTTTTCACAGGAGAACCCATGAAACTTCGTCCCCTCGCCGATCGCGTGATCGTCAAGCGCCTGGAACAAGAAACCAAAACCGCTTCGGGCATCGTGATCCCCGACAACGCCGCCGAAAAACCCGACCAGGGTGAAGTGCTGGCCGTCGGCCCGGGCAAGACGAACGACAAGGGCGAAACCAAAGCCCTGAGCGTGCAAGTCGGCGACCGCGTGCTGTTTGGCAAGTACAGCGGCCAGACCGTCAAGGTCGATGGCGACGAGCTGCTGGTCATGAAAGAAGACGACCTGTTCGCCGTCGTGGTGCGCTGATCCAGCGCCCGCATCCGCTTCGATTCGATTCAAACCCCCTTTAGGAATACAAAAATGGCAGCAAAAGACGTAGTTTTCGGCGGCGAAGCCCGCGCCCGCATGGTCGAGGGTGTGAACATCCTGGCCAACGCCGTGAAAGTGACACTGGGCCCCAAAGGCCGCAATGTGGTGCTTGAGCGCAGCTTCGGTGCCCCCACCGTGACCAAAGATGGCGTGTCGGTGGCCAAAGAGATCGAGCTCAAAGACCGGCTGCAAAACATGGGCGCGCAGATGGTCAAGGAAGTGGCTTCCAAGACCAGCGACAACGCCGGTGACGGCACCACCACCGCCACCGTGCTGGCCCAAGCCATTGTGCGCGAAGGCATGAAGTACGTGGCCGCGGGCATGAACCCGATGGACCTCAAGCGCGGCATCGACCGCGCCGTGACCGCCCTGGTCGAAGAGCTGAAACGCTCGTCCAAGCCCACCACCACCAGCAAAGAAGTGGCGCAAGTGGGTGCGATTTCGGCCAACGCCGACGCCAGCATTGGCGACATCATCGCCAAAGCCATGGACAAAGTGGGCAAAGAAGGCGTGATCACGGTTGAAGACGGCAAGAGCTTGGACAACGAGCTCGACATCGTCGAAGGCATGCAGTTTGACCGCGGCTACCTCTCGCCCTACTTCATCAACAACCCCGAAAAACAAGCGGCCCTGCTCGACAACCCGTTCGTGCTGCTGTTTGACAAGAAAATCAGCAACATCCGCGACCTGCTGCCCACGCTCGAAGCCGTGGCCAAGGCCGGCCGTCCGCTGCTGATCGTCGCCGAAGACGTGGAAGGCGAGGCCCTGGCCACGCTGGTGGTCAACACCATCCGCGGCATCCTGAAAGTGGTGGCCGTGAAAGCCCCGGGCTTTGGCGACCGCCGCAAAGCCATGCTGGAAGACATCGCCATCCTGACCGGCGGCAAGGTGATTGCCGAAGAAATCGGCCTGACGCTGGAAAAAGTCACGCTGGCCGATCTGGGCCAGGCCAAGCGCATCGAAGTGGGCAAAGAGAACACCATCATCATCGACGGTGCTGGCTCCGAAGACGACATCCAGGCGCGCGTCAAGCAAATCCGCATCCAGATCGAGGAAGCCACCTCGGACTACGACCGTGAGAAGCTGCAAGAGCGCGTGGCCAAGCTGGCCGGCGGCGTGGCGGTGATCAAGGTGGGCGCTGCCACCGAAGTCGAGATGAAAGAGAAGAAAGCCCGCGTCGAAGACGCGCTGCACGCCACCCGCGCGGCCGTGGAAGAAGGCATCGTGGCCGGCGGCGGCGTGGCGCTGCTGCGTGCGCGCCAGGCCATCAGCTCGATCAAGGGCGACAACGCCGACCAGGAAGCCGGCATCAAGATCGTGCTGCGCGCGGTCGAAGAGCCGATTCGCATCATCGTCGCCAACGCCGGTGGCGAGCCGAGCGTGGTGGTGAACGCGGTGCTGGCTGGCAAAGGCAACTACGGCTTCAACGCCGCCAACGACACCTATGGCGACATGATCGAGATGGGCATTCTGGACCCGACCAAGGTGACCCGCATGGCGCTGCAAAACGCCGCCTCGGTGGCCTCGCTGATGCTGACCACCGAAGCCATGGTGGCCGAAGCCCCCAAAGACGACGCCCCAGGCATGCCGGGCGGCGGCATGGGTGGTATGGGCGGCATGGGTGGTATGGGCGGCATGGATATGTGATGCCGCTTTGGGTGCAAGCGCTGCGGCCCCGCAAGGGCACGGCGCCTGCGCTTCAAGCCCAAAAGCCGGGGGGTTGCAAAGCCTCCCGGCTTTTTTTGCGCCTTGCGCCCGCCCCTCGTCAAACTCAAGCAATAAACTGAAACAGCGACAAACGCTGCACCTGCGCATACGACTGCAGCGCCGCTTGCAGACCCATCTGGCGGTTTTGAAAGTCGGAAATGGCGCGCACCATGTCGAGGTCGGTGAGCTCCGAGAGCGCTTGCTGGCCCGCCACCGAGCGGTCTTGCAGCAGGCCGTTGAGGCTGTCGGCGCGCTGCAGCAGCTCGCCCAGGCGCCCGCGCACCAGCAGCAGCCGGTCTTGGCCGCTTTGCAGGTCGGCGTTGGCGTGTGCGAGCGCCTGGGTGCGCGCGCCCACGCTCAGGGCGGGGTCTTCGAGCGCGTCGATGGCGCGCTGCATGATGGCGAACAAGTCGGTGCTGCCCACCACCCCCGGATCGACCGATGCGAGGTTGCGCAGCGCAAAATCGCCATCGACGCGGTTGGGCAGCCCGACTTCGGTGGCTGCCGCTTGCCCAGGCAGCAGGTGCGGCACCACGTTGGCCGGTGGGCCGGTTTCTTGGAATGGGCGCCCGTTGGCGTGCGTGACGCCCAAGCCGCCCAGCAAGGCGTTGCCGTCGGCATCTTGGGTGTTGGCCAGGTTGAGCAGTTGCTCGCGCAGGCCGCGCATTTCCAGGGTGATGCTGCGCCGATCACTGGGCAGCAAGGTGCTGTTGCCGCCTTGCACCAGCAGCTCATGGAAGCGCCCCAGCGCATCGCCCATCTGTCCTATCGCTCCTTCGGCCAGGCGCAAGTTGGCGCGCGAACGCTCGAGCGCGCGCAAATCGGCTTCGGTGCGCAGCAAGCGGTTGCTTTCGCGCTCGGCCAAGGTGGCCGCCACCGGGTCGTCGCTGGCGCGCAGCACGCGCTTGCCGGCGGCAAGCTTTTCTTGCAGGTCGTTGATTTCGGCACCGCGCTGGGTGATGCGAGCCATGGTGGCTTCGTGGCTGTGCGCAGTGGCGACGCGGATCAGGCTCATGGCGTGGCTCCTTAGCGGCCAAAGGTGGCGAGCAAGGTTTCAAAGATCGACTGAATGCTTTGCAAATAGCGCGCCGAGGCCTGGTAGGCTTGTTGGAACTGCATCAGACGGGCGGCTTCTTCGTCGAGGTTGACACCGGCCTGGTTGGCGCGCACGGCCTCGGCCTGCGCCGCCACGCGGGTGGCAAATTCGGATGCCGCCTGGGCCACCTGAATGCTGCTCGAGACCGATGCAAAAACCGGAATGTAGCCGTCCGACAGGGTGTAGCCGTCGAGCGCATCGAGGTCGCGCAAGGCCAGCAGGGCCTGCGCGTTGCCGGCGTTTTGGCGCATGTTTACCCCGGCAGCGTCGCTCACGGTGAAGCTGTCGCCCACGGCCGGGGAGCCGCGCAGGGTCAGGCTGAAACCGTTGCCCACGATCGCTTGCCCCGACGCAAAGGGCTGCACCGCGCCGCCGTTGAGGGTGTAGCCACCCGCCACAAAGGCGATTGTGGCCGGCAAGGTAAAGGGCGGGCTCTGCCCCGCCGGTCGATGCAGCGCTTCGACCTGCACATTGCCCGAGTTGCCCGCCGCGGCGGCCACCAGCACCGGGCTGGCCAAAGCCAATTGCGAGGGCGCGCTCAGGTTCACGGCCATCGCCGCGGCGGCAGCGCGAAACGGCCGCACCAGCACGTCTGTGTTGGGGGCGCCGGTGTTCAAGCCGGCAAAGCGCAAGCCGTCCAGTGTGAGGTCGGTGGCCGGGGGGGTGAACGCCACGCTGTGGCCGTCGCTGACGCGGGTGATCGACCCAGTGCCAGCCGAGGTAAATGAAATTCGGTAGTCAGAGGCTTGAAAGCTGGCAGGCGCGGCGGCTGCGCTGTCGATGCTCCAGCTCACCCCCGGTGGCGCTACCGAACCACTCACCACCGACACCGAGGCCGTAAAGTACGAGGCCGGCAAGGCGCGAAAGAAATCGACGCCCGGGTTGCCGTTCAGGTCCAGGCCGGCCCGGTGCTGGCGGTTTGTCAGCTCTAGGGTCGCGAGCGCCATGCGCCCGAGCTGGGTTGCCACGGCGGCCACGTCGTCGTTGTAAAAAGCCAGCACACCACGCAGTTGCCCGCCGAGCAACAGGTCTTCGTTGATGATGGCCCCGGCGCTGCCAAAGCCGATGGTGTAACGCCCTTCGGCACTGACCGACTCCGACCCCACCAAGGGCGTGGCGCGCACCCCCAGCACCAAGGGCACGCTGCCGCCCACAAACACCGTGAGGGAGCGGTCGTCAGCCTCCAGCGTATTGACCTGGACGATCTTGTTCAGGTCGGCCACCAGCCGGTCGCGCTGGTCGAGCAAATCGTTGGGCGCGGTGCCGCCGGCAAAGGCATCGACGATGCGCTGATTGATCTGCGCAATGCTGGCCCCGAGCCGGTTGGCTTGGTTGATGCCCGCTTCGATCTGCACCCGCGTGGTGGCGCGCAGCTCTTCGAGCTGGCTGGCGGTCTGGTTGAGCCGGTTGGCAAATTCTTCGGCGCGCGACAACACCACGCCACGCGCAGTCTGGTTGGTGGGCGAAGCCACGGTGTCGGCCCAGGCGTTCAAAAAGCCGTTGAGCTGGTGCCCGATGCCCGCCGTGCCCATGGGAAACAACTGCTCCAGCGTTTGCAGGCGCTGAAAGCGAATGTTGGCCGATGCGGCGGCGGCGGCGCTGAGGTTGGCTTCGCGGGTCAGGAACTGATTAAAGGCGCGCTCGACCGAGGCCACCTGCACGCCCTTGCCAAAATAGCCCGCGCCAAATTTTTGCCCCGGCACCTGCTGCAGATCGACGGTCTGGCGCGAAAAGCCGGGTGTGTTGACGTTGGCGATGTTGTGCCCGATCACCTGGAGGGCCGCCATATTGGCTTGTAGCGCGGTGACGCCGACGTTGAATCCCATGGCCGCTTACCCCAGTGCCCGTTTGACGTTGATGGTGGCGTTGATCATGCGCTCGAGTTTTTGGGCATAGCGCGGATCGGTGGCGAAGCCAGCCTGCTGCACCTCTTGCGCAAAGGCGCGTGGCGAGTGCAGGTTTTGCATCACTTCGGCGTAGCGCGGGCTGCGCCCGATCAGGCGCGCGTAGTCGCGAAAGGCCTCGAGTGGGGTGTCGTAGGCGCGAAAGCGCTGCACCATGCGCTGCGGCGCACCGTTGATGTATTCGGTGGTGGTGATCTCGGCCACACGGCCGCGCCAACCCGGTGTGGCTTTGATGCCAAAGAGGTTGAAGCTGTCGGAGCCGTCGGCGTTGCGGATCGGGCTGCGGCCCCAGCCGGTTTCGTGCGCCGCTTTGCCGATCATGAAGCTGGCCGGAATGCCGCTCTCACGCTCGACCTGCTGCGCCACCTGGCGGTGCTGACCCACAAAGGCGGCTTGGGCTGCGCTGGGCTGGGCCACCGGGCCGCGCACCGCAGCCGTGGCGGGGGGCAGGGCCAGCGCAGCCGCAGGCGCTGCAGCGGCTGCGCCAGGCTGGGTTTGCAGCAGCAACTGGCGCTCGATCATTTCGCCCAAACCGCGCGGCAGCCCGGTCATCTTGAGCGCCCATTGTTCGTCGAGCATCTGGCTTCCCAGACCGGCCGACTCGTCGCCCATGAGGCCGCTGCTGGTGCTGGCCTCGCGCATGCTCTTGAGCAGCTCGCGCATGAACAGGGCCTCGAACTGGCGTGCGGTTTCGCGGATGGCGGCGTGGCTGTCGCGGCCCGCGAGGTGCCTGAGCGAATCGAGCGCGGTCGAGTCCAGCGCCAAGCCGCGCTGCTGCGCCAGCGACATGGTCGCTGCGGTGGACAGGCTGCCCGGGCTCATGTTCAGATCACCTCGAGCTCGGCGCGCAGCGAACCGGCGGCGCGCAGCGCTTGCAAGATGGATACCAAATCCATGGGCGTGGCCCCCATGGCGTTGAGGGCGCGCACCACCTCGCTGAGCTGGGTGCTGGCGGGCACATGGATGAGCGCAGTGCCCTCTTGGCCAATCTGGATATTGGCTTCTTCAACCACCACGGGCGGGGTGCCCGGAGGCGCAAAAGGCGGCGGCATCACCACCCGCGGCATGACGCGGATGGTCACGGTCAGGTTGCCGTGCGCCACCGCCGCCGGGGCCAGCGTCACGCTCTGGTTCATGACCACCGAGCCGGTGCGCGAATTCACCACCACGCGCGCCGCCGGAGTGGCCAGTTGCAGCGGCAACTCTTCGATATCGGCCATAAAGGCCACGCGCGCGTTGGGGTCGACCGGGGCGCGCAAGCGCACCAGGCGGCCATCGAGCGCCTGCGCCGTGCCCTCGCCCTTGGCCAGGTTGATCGAGAGCGCGACCCGGCGCGCAGTTTGGAAATCGGCCGCGTTCAGATTGAGGTCGATGGTTTGTCCGAGCAAAAACGGCGTGGCCACGGCGCGCTCGACCTGGCCGCCGTTTGGAATGCGCCCGACGCTGAGGTGGTTGATCACGACCTGGCCGCCGGCCGCCGCCGCCCCGGCTCCGCCCACCAGCAGATTGCCCTGGGCCAAGGCATAAATCTGGCCATCGACACCGCGCAGCGGCGTGGTGATGAGGGTGCCGCCGCGCAGCGAACGCGCATTGCCGACCGACGAGACCGTGATGTCGATGGCCTGGCCGGGCTGGGCAAAGGCGGGCAGTTGCGCCGTCACCAGCACCGCCGCCACGTTGCGCGGCTGAAAATTGGCCCCCGGTGGCAGGCTCAGGCCGTGTTGCTCGAGGTAGTTGCGCAGCGACTGCGCAGTAAAAGGCATCTGCGCCGCCTGGTCGCCCGTGCCATCAAGCCCCACCACCAGGCCATAGCCGGTGAGCGGGTTGCTGCGCACCCCTTGCACCACCGCCACATCCTTGATGCGGGTGCTGGCTTGCAGCGGGGCTGCAGCCGCCAGCCACAGCGCCAAGCACGCAGCCAACAGCCCGACCCAGCCGGGTGGGCCAGATGCGGGGGCGGGGTGGGGGCGAAACATCATGCAAACTCCAAAGCGGCCATGCGTGGCCATCGGTGCAGGCCTTCGGCTCGATTGTGTAAAACTTTAGAACGGCATAAGCGTTAAAAAGAAGCGCGAAAGCCAGCCAAATGTGTGCGCATCGGCCTGCGCCCCGCGCCCACGCGAGAGCACGCGCACATTGGCCACCTGGGTTGATTGCACCGTGTTGCCGGGCCGGATGGTGCGCGGGTCCACCGTGCCCGAAAACTGCAGCACATCGACGTTTTGATTCACGCCGATCTGCTTTTCCCCGACCACGATCAGGTGCCCGTTGGGCAGCACCTGCGTCACCACCGCCACGATGCTGCCGGCAAAGGTGTTGGTGGCCTCGGTGCTGCCGTCGCCGTTGAAGCGGTTTTCGGTCTCGGCCCCGGTGTCCAGGCGCCCCAACATGCGCGCCCCGGTAAAAGGCAGGGCGCGCACGCCGGCGCTGATTTCGGAGTTGCGGTTGACCGTGGTCGACGACTCTTGGGCGGCGCTCAGGCGTTCGCTGATCTGGATGTTGAGCACATCGCCCACCAGGCGGGCGCGGTGGTCTTCGAAGCCGGGGCGAAAGCTGGCGGCGTGAAACAGGCTGCCGTTGAGCGGCGCCCCGGCGGCGGGCTGCACCGGGGCGATTTCGAGCGTGCGCGGGGCCGGAACCAGATCGACCTCGGGGATTTGCGACAGGGCCGTGCAGCCGCTTAGCGCCCACGCGGCGGCCAGCAGCGCCAGCAGCGCGCTCAAACGGGAAGGTGTGGCTTTCATGGCGGGCCGGGGTTGGGGTGGGGGATTAAATCTGCGCCAGCCGCTGCAGCATCTGGTCCGAGGTTTGCACGGCGCGCGAGTTCAGCTCGAAGGCGCGCTGGGTCTGGATCATGGCCACCAGCTCTTGCACCACGTTCACGTTCGAGCTCTCCAGAAAGCCTTGCATCACCGGGCCGCGCCCTTCGCTGCCGGGTGCCCCGACAGCGGCTTCGCCCGAGGCAGTGGTCTCGGTAAAGAGGTTTTGCCCACGCGGCTCGAGCCCGGCCGGGTTGATGAAGGTGGCGAGCGTGATGGTGCCGGCCTGCTGCGGCTGCGGGTTGTTGCCCACCAGCACCGAAACCGTGCCATCGGTGCCGATGGTGATGCTGCGCGTGTCGGCCGGAATGGTCACGCCGCCCAGCACCGGCATGCCGCTGTTGGTCACCAGGCGGCCCTCGGCGGTGATCTTTAAGCTGCCGTCGCGGGTGAAGGCGGTGCTGCCGTCGGGCATTTCGACCTGGAAAAAACCGTCGCCATTGATCGCCACGTCGAGCTGGTTGTTGCTCTGCTGCAAACTGCCTTGGGTGAAGGTGCGGGCCGTGGCCACGGTGCGCACCCCGAGCCCGATCTGCAAACCCGTGGGCAGCTCGGACTGCTCGGCCGTCTGGCCCCCGGCCTGGCGCAGGTTTTGGTAGATCAGGTCTTCAAACAAGGCGGTGCTGCGCTTGAAGCCGGTGGTCGAAACGTTGGCCAGGTTGTTTGAAATCACGTCCAACTGGGTTTGTTGGGCGCGCATGCCGGTGCTGGCAATGTGCAAGGAATTGATCATGATGAAGCTCTCGGTGGCAAATGGGGGGCGGATTTAGCCTTGCAGGCTCAGCAGGCGGGTGGCGGCCTGATCGTTGCGCTCGGCGTTTTGCAGCATGCGCAGTTGCAGCTCGTACTGGCGCGCCACGCTGATCATGCCGACCATGGCCTCGATCGGGTTCACGTTCGAGCCCTCGAGCGTGCCATCGGCCAGGGTGGCGGCGGGGTCGGCGGCCAAGGGGGCGCCATTGGCGCTGCGAAACAGGCCGTCGTTGCCGCGCACCAAGCGCTGCGCCGCGTCGTCGGGCGTGACCAGCTTGAGGCGCCCGATGGCTTGCGGCGGCTCATTGCCCACGCGCGCGCTCACACTACCGTCGCTGGCGATCATCACCTGGGCGTTGGCGGGCACGGCGATCGGGGCGGCGCCGTCGTCGAGCATGGGCAGGCCGCTGACGCCCACCAGTTGCCCCTGCGCCGAGACCTGTAAGGAGCCGGCGCGGGTGTAGGCCTCGGTGCCGTCGAGCGCTTGCACGGCAAAGAAAGCACGCCCAATTGCGGCCACGTCGAGGTTGCGCCCGGTGTGGTTCATATTGCCCGGTGTGTCGAGGTGGCCGGCGGTGGCCTCGAGCGCAAACACGCGCGTGCTTGCCCCTTCGCCGCGCAGCGGCACCGAGCGAAAGGTGGAGAGCTCGGCCCGAAAGCCGTTGGTGCTCACGTTGGCCAGGTTGTGCGTGAGCGCCTGCTTGCGGTGCATGGCCGCGTTGGCGCCCGAGAGCGCGAGGTAGATCATGCGGTCCATGGGGGGGCTCCTGGTTGCGGCGGTGGTTTACGCGCTCATCAGCGCAAGTTGACCAGCGTCTGCATCATCTGGTCTTGGGTGCGTATGGTCTGCGCGTTGGCCTGGTAGGAACGCTGTGCCACGATCATGTTCACCAGCTCCTGCGTCAGATCGACATTCGACTCTTCCAGCGCGCTTTGGCGTATCAGCCCCAAGCGACCCTCCAGCGGCCCGCCCAGCACCACCGCACCCGAGGCGATGGTCTCGGACCAATAGCCGCCATTGATCGGTTGCAGGCCCTGCAGGTTGCGAAAGTTGCCCAGCGCCACCTGGCCCTCGGCGATCGACACACCATTGGAGTAGCGCGCCAGAATCACCCCGTTTTCGCCGATGTTGATCGAGGTCAGTTCGCCCGAGCTGTAGCCATCCTGGCGCAAATCGAACACGCCAAAATTGCTGCCGAACTGGGTCAGGGTGAAGCCGGTTGCGGGGTCGCCCAGACGCAGCCCAAAGCTGAATGTGCCATCACTCGGAAACGACGCGTTGCCGGTGTGCAAGGTGCCCGTTGGAGCGGGAACCGGCACCGGGCCGGCCGAGACGCTGATGGGCGCCAGCGCGGCACTGGAGACCTGCCCGGCGGCATCGAACACCACGTTGCCCAGCGACATGCCCGAGACCCCGTTGTCGGCGCTGGCCATCACTTCCCACGTGTTGGCGGCCGGCAAGCGCACAAAATACATCTGCAAGGGGATGGGGTTGCCTTGCGAGTCAAACACATTGGCGGCGGTGCCAAAGGTTCTTTGCCCCTCGCTCAGGGGAAAACTGGCGCTGGTGGCCGGTGCCACCACCTGCGGCGCGGCCCGGGCGTCGAGGTTGGCGCTCAGGAACAAGCCCTGCAAGGCCACGTCCGGGTTGCTGCCAGTGCGGCGCGGGGCAATGGCGGCTCCGGTGGGCAGCCTCAGATCGGAGGTGACCACGCTGGTGCGCCGCCCCGCTTCGTCGGTTGGAAAGCCCTGCAGGCGCGAGCCGTTGTTGGAGACGATGAAGCCGTCGCGGTCGAGCTTGAACTCGCCGTTGCGGGTGTAGAGGGTGGAGCCGTCGGGCGCGGCGACCTGGAAAAAACCGCTGCCATTGATGGCCAAGTCGAGCTGGTTGCCGGTGATCTTCAGGTTGCCCTGGGTAAAGAGCTGCGCCACCGTGGCCACCTGCACCCCAATGCCGGCGTTGTCGCCCCCGGCGGCACCGAGCGAGGAGGCAAAAACCTCGGAAAACTCGACCCGTGAGGCCTTCATGCCGGTGGTGTTGGCGTTGGCAATGTTGTGCCCGATCACCTCCAGATTGCGCGCGGAGGCGTTGAGGCCCGAGAGGCCGGTCTGAAAACTCATGCTGTGCTCCTGTTTTTACTGGCCAAGCGATTCAAAGAAATGCCAAAATCTGGTGCTGGGTAATGGTGCTGCCGTCGGCGCCGCGCAGCCGCAGGGCCCCCTCGACCACACCGACGGAGTCGATGTGGTGGCGCGCCAGTGGCAGCCCGGTCACGGCCTGCCCAGCGCTGCTGGCCTGGATTTGCATGCTCCCCACGCGCGCCGGATCGACGCTGCCCAGCGGCCACTCGAAATGCTGCATACCCGCCCCACGGGCTCCCAGCTCGACGCTGCCCAGCACTTCACCCGCACGGCCCAGCACATCGACCCGAGCCCGATCGACCGCCTGCGGCAGGCTGAAAGTGCCCTGCGCCACCCCGTTGCTGACGGCCAGCGCATTGCCTTGCGCCACCACCTGGCGTCCGACCAGTGCTGCCGCCTGCACCCCTTGCGCCATGTGAAACTGCTCGGCAAGGCGGTTGACGCTCTGGTTGAGCTGCTGGATGCCGGTGACGGTGTTGATCTGGGCCATCTGCGTCGTCATCTGCGCGTTGTCCATCGGGTTGAGCGGGTCTTGGTTGCTCAACTGGGCCAAAAAGAGTTTGAGAAAGCGGTCTTGCGCCGCCTGCGGATCGGTGGCCTGCGCCTGCGGGCCGCCGCTGGCGTTGTAGGCGTCGATCTGGCTGCGGTTGAGTGGCGTCATGAACATGGGGATGGCTCCAAAAAGGGGGCGTTCATTGGCCCATTTGCAGCGTGCGCAGCAGCAGGGTGCGGGCGGTGTTCATCACCTCGACGTTGTTTTGGTAGGCGCGCGAGGCCGAGATCATGTTCACCATCTCCTCTACCGGGTTCACGTTGGAGTGCGTCACGTAGCCCTCGCCGTCGGCGCTGGGGTGCTGCGGGTTGAAAACGCGCCGGTTGGGCACATCGCTCTCGATGATGTTTTGCACCCGCACCCCGGTCGAGGCCGGGTTGTTGCCCATGGGCACGGTCTGGAACACCACCTGGCGCGCGCGAAAGGCCTGGCCGTCGGGGCCGGCCACGGCGTCGGCATTGGCCAGGTTGCTGGCCACGGCGTTGAGGCGCTGCGCCTGGGCGCTGATGGCGCTGCCAGAAACGCTGAAAATACTGAACATCGACATGATGCTTCTCCTTACTGGCCCTGGATGGCGCTGAGCATGGTGCGCACATGGCCGTTGATGAAGCGCAGGGTGGACTCGTACTGCACCGCGTTGTGTATGAAGTTGGCGCGCTGCTGGTCCATGTCCACGCTGTTGCCGTCCAGACTGGGCTGGGTCTGCACGCTGTACTGGACGCGGTTGCGGTCGGCTACGTCGCTCAGGGCCGCACCAGTGCGCAGATGGCGCGCATCGTTGCCGCTCAGCACCGGCATGGCGCCAGCGCGCAGCTCAGACCCGCGCGCCTGCACGTTGCCCAGCGCCTGCTTGAAGTTGAAGTCGCGCGCCACGAAGCCGGGCGTGTCGGCGTTGGCGATGTTGCTGGCCAGCACCTGCTGGCGGTGCGCCCGCAGTTGCAAGACGTCGGAGAAGAACTCCATGCGACGGGTCAGGTGCTCGAACACGCTGCGCTCCTGGTGTTAAAAAGCCAGGGGCACGAAACCAACGGCCCCCGATGCAACGATTGTGGAAAACTTGAGCCCCAGGCAAGCTCCGAATAACTGCCAAAAAGCCGCGCTTTTTGCGCTTTAGCCCATCTGGCGGCTGACTACAGTTGCTGCAATCATCCCTTGCCCTATGTTGCCACTCGATTCAACCCCTGCCAGACCGGCCTTGCCCACTAAGGCCAAGTGGGTGTTGCTGTGGGTGCTGGGCCTTGCGGCCAGTGGCTGGGTCGCAGCCGGGCCGGCGCAGTGGTCGCAGCAAACCGAACAATGGATCAACCAGCAACTGCTGACCCAGCTCGACCCAAGCCTGCCGCTGCGCCCCGAGGTGGAGGTGGGGCGTTTCGATAGCCGCTTGAGGCTCGCCCCCTGCCAGCGCGTCGAACCCTTTTTGCCCGCTGGCACGCGCCTGTGGGGGCGCACCCGCATTGGGCTGCGTTGCACCCAGGGCCCGGTGGCGTGGAGCGTGTTTCTGCCCATCCAGGTGCGCGTCTGGGGTCCGTCCTGGGTGCTGCGTCAGCCGGTGGCCGCCGGCACGCCGCTGCGCCCCGAGTACGTGGAACAAACCGAGACCGATTGGGCCGCCAGCACCGCCCTGCCCCTGACCCAAACCGCGCAATGGCAGGGCTTGGCCGCCAGCCAAACCCTGCAACCCGGGCAGGTGCTGCGCCCCGGCATGGTGCGCGCGCCGCAGGTGTTTGCCTCTGGCAGCCAGGTGCGCCTGTCACTGCAGGGACCGGGCTTTAGCCTGTATGCAACCGGCACTGCGCTGCAACACGGCATACTCGGCCAATCGGTGCGCGTGCGCCTGCCCAACCGCAAAGTGGTCAGCGGCATGGTGCTCGATGCGCAAACGGTTGCAGTCCAGCTGTGACTTAAAAAAGACACCCATAAAGCCGAAATAGGGTTAAAGTCAGCCCATCTTTGGCCGATAAAGCTCTCAACCACCCCACTCAAGTGGGGTTTGGAGCGTGTCATGAACATCAACAGCCTTTCCGACAAGCCCGTCAGCCCTGCCTCCCTCGCCCAGTCGCGGTCGCTGGAGCGTGCGGTCGTGCCTGCGCAGGCTGCCACCAGCCAAGCCGCCCCAGACGCGCCGGCGAGCGTGGAAGTGCGGCTCTCGCCGGTGACGCAAAGCATGACGAACAATGTCGCGCGCTCGGGCACCGACGTGTTCAATGCCGAAAAAGTGCAGGCCATGCGCAGCGCCATTCAAAATGGCTCGTTTTCGGTCAACGCCGAAGCCATCGCCGACCGCCTGATCACCAGCGCGCGCGACATGCTGAGCGTGGCCGCTGCCGCACCGCGCAACGAGCAGCCCGCCCAGCCGGGTCGATGAACGCTGCCCCCGCCGCGCCGCTGCCGCCGCTGCCTCCGTCTTGGCAGGCCGCACAGCAGGCGCTGCTGAGCTTGCGCAGCGCCATTGCGGCCGCCCATCAAAGCGGGCTCGACTCCATCGGGCGCGAAGACGCCGAGCCCTTTATGGGCCTGGTGGCCGATTTGTCCCGTGCACTCGAGCGGCACCTGCCCACTTTGCAAGCGGCGGCGCAAAGCGGCCCCATGCCGCCCGCAGCGGCGGCGCTGCTGCAGCAAGTGGGGTTAGAACTGCAGGCGCTCCTGACCCTCAACACCCGTCTGTCGGCGCGCACGCAGCGCGCGCTCGATGTGTTGTTTCCCGCCGACCACGTTCAAGCCTACAGCCGCCTGGCAGGCCGCTCCAACCCCTTCGCCAGCGGCAACGGCGCGGGCGGCTACCTCAAAGCCTAGAGACCCAGAGGGCTGCACCCGGCCCGGCTTCAGTGTTCGCGCAGCCGCGCCCGCAGCCGGGCAATCGACTGGCTGTGCAACTGGCTCACGCGCGATTCGGTCACCCCGAGCACGGCGGCAATCTCTTTGAGGTTCATGTCGTGCTCGTAGTACATGCTCATCACGTACTGCTCGCGCTCCGGCAGCTTGTTGATGCCCTCGATCAGCGCCGAGCGCATGCGCTGGTCGCCGAGTTGGGTTTGTGGGTTGGCGCGGTCGTCGGCGGGCAGAAAACGGTCCAGAAACGGGTCGTCATCGCCGGCACCCGCCAGGTCTTCGAGGTACACCAGTTGCGTGCCGCGCACCCGCGTCAGGCTCTCTTGGTACTCGGCCAGCGAAAGGCCGAGTTCGTGCGCGATTTCGGATTCGCGCGGCGGCCGTTGCAGGCGCTGCTCCAGCCGCTGCACCGCCGCCTCGATGTCTTTTTGCTGCTTGCGCGAGCTGCGCGAGAGCCAGTCGCCGTCGCGCAGCTCGTCGAGCATGGCACCGCGTATGCGCTGGCTGGCAAAGGTCTCGAACTGCACCCCTTGGGTGGGCTCGAAGCGCGTCAAGGCTTCATTGAGGCCGATCATGCCGACTTGGATCAGGTCGTCGATTTGGACACTGGCAGGCAGCCGGGCCATCAGATGATGCGCCAAGCGCAGCACCAGGGGGCTGTATCGACTGAGTTGGGCATCGCGGTCAAGCGTACCTTTGGCGGTGTACATCAGTAACTGCGCTGGTCTGATCAGCTGAAAGCGCGAAAAAATCGTTTGATATGGAATGAACATGGGATGGTCTCACGCTATCTTGCTCTTGCAGCACCAACGCCGTTTCCAGAACCCGTTGCGCACAGGACCCGTCGGCCGCTTGGTGCAAGACACCCCGCCGACGATCATACCCGAGCGGCCAGACTGTGGGCCGCAGGCCCAGACGCAGCCACGCCTGCTGGCGCAGCGTTTGCACTTGGGCGGGCTCACTGCCTTGGGCCCAATGCGCTGGCCCACCGGAGGCGGCCCCGGCATCGGGCAGCCACAGCACCAATGGCTGCAAGGCCGCCACCTGCCACAACACCTTGAGCGCGTTGTAGGCGTACACTAAACTGGATGGGGCCGGATCGAGCACCACCAAGGGGCGCGCCTGGCTGTCGGCCAACAGCACCGCCCACGCCTCCAGCGGGGCCTGCCAGAGCAGCACTCCAGAGGGTGGCAACGCCTCGTCCCAATGGCCCACCCAGGCGCCCGCAAGCGCAAGCGGCCCACCCGCATCGGGCAAGCCGTCCAGGCGCAACACGCTCAGGCCGAGCGCGTGCAAACCGCACTCGAGCTGCGTCAGCAGCGCCTCGGTGAGCGCCTGGTTTGGGCTTTGCACCACCGGCAGCAAGCGCCTGGGCGGCCGCAAGCCCAAGGCCGCTAGGCCGGCGGCCTGGTCGAAGCCACACTCACGCATGGCGCCCGTCCAAGGCCACCCGCTCCTGGCCCGATTCGGCAAAGTACAAAGGCAACTCGGCCGCTTGCGGATCAAAAGCCGATTTGCCGCTGGTGACCATCGAGAGCCGCACCAGCGTCGGGGCGTCGGGGCGCTGCCAGTCTTCGGGCACGCGCTGGCCGGTGCTCAGGCCGCGCAGCACCAGTTGATGCCGGATCAGGGTGTCGAGCGCCGGGCCCAGTTTGGCGGCCTCGTCGAGCTTGGACAAGACCACGCCGTGCAGACTGGGGCTTTGGTAAGCATGCACCACCTCGTCGAGGGTGTCGCCGTGCGCGCCGGCGTTGAGCACCAGCAGTTTTTTGATGCTCGGCGCGGCCAGCAACTCCATCATTTCGACAATGCGCGGGTCTTTTTGGCCCAGGCCCGCGGTGTCGATGATCACCATGCGCTTGTTGGCCAGCAACTCGAGCAGGTCTTGCAGGGCGGCGCGGTCGTGCGCTAGGTGCGCCACCACACCCAGCATGCGCGCATAGGAGCGCAGTTGCTCGTAACCGGCCACGCGGTAGCTGTCGAGCGTGATCAGGCCAACGCTACCCGATCCATAGGCCTGCACGCATTGCGCCGCCAGCTTGGCCGCGGTGGTGGTTTTGCCCACCCCGGTGGCCCCCACGAGGGCAAAGACCCCGCCTTCATCACACAGATGGCCGGCCTCGCGGTGGGTGCGCAGGTTGCGCGCCAGCACCTCTTGGGTCCAGCGAAAGGCCTCGGCTGGGGCGTAGCTCTCGGGCAGGCGCTCGATCACGGCGCGTGCCACGGTGGGCGAGTAACCGGACCGGATGAGTTTGAGCAGCAGCCCGGCCTCGATCGGGTTTTGTTTGGCCTGCCCCAGCCACGCCAGGGTGTTGAGTCGCTCCTCCATCAGGGCCTGGAGTTTGTCGATTTGCTCGGTCAGACGCGCCGCCGCCGTGGGGGTGACCGCCGCCACGCCGGGATCGGGCTGCGCGGGCGCGGGCGCCGGTCGCGCTTTGGGCCGGGGCGGCTCTTGGGGGGGCTGGGCAAAACGCAAGCGCACGTCGAACTCCTCGGGCTGCAAGCGCGATCCGTCGCGCTCGCGCTCGAGCGCAGCGCTGCGCGCCGGCACTCCCCCTTGGGCACGCAGCGGCGCCTGGGGCACCGGTTCGCGCTGCTGTGGCTCCGCGGCTGGCGGGGCTTGCATGGCTTCGCGGCGCTTGCGCAGCATGCGCTCGCGCACGTAGTCCTGGAACGACAAGGTGCTCATGGCCATGGCTTCGGTGTCTTGCGCCACGCTGCTGCCCGCTGACTGGCGCGGCAACTGGCTCTCGGCGCGTTGCTGCAGGTTGGCGCGCTGCACCCGTTCGCCAGGCCGCTGCGGCGGGCTGGGCGCAAGTGCAACCTGGGTGCGCAACTGCCCCAGGTCGGCCTCGCTGGTGGCCACCACTTCAAAACCCTGGTCGATGGAGCGGCTGGACAAAATCACGGCGCTGTCACCAAAGGTGGCCTTGGCCAGCGCCATGGCTTCGCGCGAGTTGGGGGCAATAAAGCGTTGGGCGTTCATGCGGGCTCTCCAAGAATCGGGCCGATGCGGATCAAATGGGTGTCAGGGATTTCGCTGTGCGCCAGCACCTGCAGGCGCGGCGCGGCACGCTTGAGCAGGCGTGCCATGGCGCTGCGGATGGCGTCGGGCACCAGCAGGCAGGCCGGTATGCCTTTTTCCTCCTGCCGGTTCGAGACCTTGGCCGCCGACTGGGTGAGCATCTCGGCCACGCCGGGGTCGAGTGCGCCCTGCCCGCTCAGGGCCTGCGTCAGCAGCCGCTCCAGCCCGGGCTCGATGGCGATCACTTCCAGTTCGCTCACCGGGCCGTAGATTTGCTGCACGATCGCGGGTGCCAGCGCCTGCCGGATGCGGCGCGCCAGTTCGGCCGGCTCTTGCGTCTGGCCGGCGTGCTCGGCCAGCACCTCGACGATGGTACGGATGTCGCGGATGTGCACCGACTCTTCCAGCAGCAGTTGCAGCACCTTGTGGAACACGCCGATGGGCACCATGGCCGGCACCACTTCCTCGATCAGCTTGGGGGCCAGTTTGGCCACGTGCGCCACCAGCTCCTGCACCTCGGTGCGGCTGAGCAGCTTGGCCGCATGCACCAGCATCAGGTGCGACAAATGGGTGGCGAGCACGGTTTCGGAATCGACCACGGTGTAGCCGGCCATCTGGGCGTTTTCTTTTTGCCGCTCCTCGATCCAGTGTGCGGGCAGGCCAAAGGCCGGGTCGGTGGTGGGGGTGCCGATGAGCGGGGTGCGGATGTGGCCCGGGTTGATGGCCAGAAACTGGCCCGGGAACACCTCGCCCTCGCCCACCACCACGCCGCGCAAGGCGATGCGGTAGCTGCTCGGGCGCAGCTCGAGGTTGTCGCGCACGTGCACCGGCGGCGGCAAAAAGCCCACATCCTGGGCAAATTTTTTGCGCACGCCCTTGATGCGCGTGAGCAAATCGCCCTGGCGCGTTTTGTCCACCAGCGGAATCAGGCGGTAGCCCAGCTCCAGCCCGAGCAGATCGACCGGCTGCATATCGCTCCACGAGGCCTCGCCGTCGGTCGCGGGCGGGGTGTTGGCAAGCTGCTGCGCCTGCAGGCTGACAGCCTCAGCCTGGCGCCGTTGCCACCCGATCCAGAACGCCATGCTGCCAAGCAAGGTGGCAAAACCCAGAAAGACCACATTGGGCATGCCCGGGATCACGCCCAGCAAAAACATCACCAGGGCGGTGATGCCCAAGACCTTGGGCGAATCGAACACCTGGCCGACGATCTGCTGCCCCAAATCTTCTTCTTTGCCCACGCGCGAGACCACCATCGCCGCCGCGATCGAGATCAGCAGCGCCGGCACCTGGGCTGCCAACGCGTCGCCGATGGCCAGCGTGATATAGGTGGCCGAGGCATCGCCCGCGCTCATGCTGTGCTGCAACATGCCAATCGCAAAGCCGCCGATCATGGTGATGAGCAAAATCAGGATGCCGGCAATGGCGTCGCCGCGCACAAACTTGGCGGCACCGTCCATGTTGCCGAAAAAGTCGGCCTCTTCAGCCACTTCAACGCGGCGCTGTTTGGCCTCTTTGTCGTCGATGATGCCGGCGTTGAGGTCGGCGTCGATCGCCATTTGCTTGCCCGGCATGGCATCGAGCGTGAAGCGCGCCCCCACTTCGGCGATGCGCTCGGCCCCCTTGGTGACGACCACAAAGTTGATCACCACCAAAATCAGGAACACGATCACCCCGACGGCAAAGTTGCCCCCCACCACAAAGGTGCCAAAAGCCTCGATCACGTTGCCGGCCGCGCCGGTGCCCTGATGCCCTTCCATCAGCACCACGCGGGTCGAGGCCACGTTGAGCGCCAACCGCATCAGGGTGGTGAGCAGCAGCACGGTCGGGAAAACGATGAAGTCCATCGCCCGGCGCATGTAGGCGGCCACCATCATCACCATCAGCGCCACGGCGATGTTGAGGGTAAAGAGCAGGTCCAGCAACCACGGCGGCAGCGGGAGCACCAGCATCGCCAACAGCAGCAGCACCAAAATGGGCACTGCAACCGTGGCGGCCAAGCCGCTGCGCGTGCGCAACAGGCTTTGGACGGTTTGTAAAAAGGCGTTCATGGGTGCTGATGCGTCGGGTCGGCGGGCTTAGGCTTGCACCGGGGCGGCATCAAGGCCATGGTGCGGGTCGAGCTCGGGCGGCACCTCGGGCTCTGGCGGCTGGCCCGGCATCGGGCCCTGCCCCCGCAGCGCAGCGCGCAGACGGTACACATAGGCCAGCACCTGCGCCACGGCTGTGAACAGCGGCGCCGGCACCTGCTGGTTGATTTCGGTGTGGGCATACAGGGCGCGCGCCAGCATGGGCGACTGCAGCACCGGAATCTGGTGCTGTTTGGCCATGTCGCGGATGCGCAGCGCGATCAGGTCCGCCCCCTTGGCGATCACGTGCGGCGCAGCCATGGTTTTTTCATCGTACTTGAGCGCCACCGCGTAGTGGGTCGGGTTCATCAGCACCAAGTCGGCAGACGGCACGCTGCCCACGCTGCTGCCTTGCGCCAGTTCGCGCTGGCGCTGCAAACGCTTGGCGCGCAGCCACGGGTTGCCCTCGGTTTCTTTGTGCTCCTCGACCACCTCCTGGTGCGACATCTTGAGGTTGCGCTTGTGCAGATACTGCTGCAGCGGCACGTCGATCAGCGCCACCAGCAGCAGCACCAGCAGCAGACCGCCCACGCCCAGCAAGAACCATTGGCCCAACTGCACGATCGAGCTCTCGAGCGGGCGCAGCAGCAGCGAGCCAAAGGCCGGCAAGTGGCTGCTCACGAACCACCAACCCACCAAGGCCAACAACACCGAGACTCCGATCAGCTTGAGCAGCTCGAACAACTGCTGCATCGAAAACAAGCGCCCAAAGCCGCTGATGAGGCCGATGTCGGACAGCTTCGGCGTGATCGGCTTGAAGCTCCAGGCAAAGGAGCCCGCCGCCAGCAGCGAGACGACGGCCAGCACGGCCACCACCAGCGCCAAGGGCAAGTAGTACCACAGGCCTTCGACCACGGCGCGCGCCAGCACCTCGAGCATGACTTCGGGGTGGCGCAGCGTCTCGGCGTTAAAGCCATAGCTGATGCGCATGATTTGGCTCATGCGCTCGTAGGCCCAGGCGGTACTGAGCCACAGCAGCACCAAGCCACCGGCCACCACCACCAGATTGCTCAAATCCTTGGCGCGCGGCACCTGCCCATCCTCGCGCGCCTTTTGCAGGCGCCGCGGGGTGGCGGGTAGGTTTTTGTCTTGGGAAGATTCCATGGGCGGTCAACGCTGGGTTGACCGCATTGTCTGGCGTGCGCCGGTTTTCTAAAGCCCGATTAAGGCCCGCTACACCGGCTAGATCTTAAAAGCCGAGGCTGGCGAGCAAATCGTCCACTTGCGCCGCATCCTTGAGCGCCGGGGTGTAACCGAGCTGGTTGAGGGCGTCGTGCAACTGGCGCGTGATGTGCCCCAGCCGCTGAAACATTTCGCTTTGTTGCTCGTGTGTGCTTTGATCCATACCCCTGCCCTTATCCCTGCCCTTATTCCTGCCCGCGCGCTGGCCCGAACGCGATCACCAACCCATTTTCTTGAAAATATTGGCCAACTTCTCTTCCAGCGTGGCCTTGGTAAAGGGCTTGACGATGTAGCCCGCCGCCCCGCCTTGGGCCGCGGCGATGATGTCTTCTTTGCGCGCCTCGGCCGTGACCATCAGCACCGGGAGGTGCTTGAGTTTGTCGTCGGCCTTGATCTGCGTCAGCAGCTCGAAGCCGTTCATATTGGGCATGTTGATGTCGGAGACGACGAAGTCGAACTTGCCGTTGCGCAGCTTGTGCAGGGCCGCCACGCCGTCTTCGGCCTCGTCTGCGTCGGCATGGCCGATTTCTTTGAGCAAGTTGCGCACGATGCGGCGCATGGTGGAGAAGTCGTCAACGATCAAAAAGCGCAAGTCTGGCATGACGGGTTCCAAATCGGGGTGCAAATGGCATTGAGTGTAACTGGAGGCGCGGCGTCTGGGGTCTGCGGCACTCAACGGCCCGCTGGCGGGGGTGGGGGCGGGGCCAAGATGGGCAACGCAGGCAAGGCGACCGTGCCTAGGGTGGCACCACGGGGCGTTGGGGGGGGCGGGGCAGGCGCGGGCGCTTGTGGCGGCACCGGTGCAGCGGGCAGCGACGGAGTCGGCGCAGTGGCAGCGGGCAATTCGGTGCCGGCGATCGAGCGCGTTATGCGCTCTTCGGCCTCTTGGGTGAGCACCAGAATGCTAATGCGGCGGTTGCGCGGATCCAGCGGGGCTTCTGGCAGCAGCGGCTGGCTGGGGCCCATGCCCACCACGCGGGCAATTTTTTGCTCTGGGATGCCGGCCGCCATGAGTTCGCGGCGCGCCGCATTGGCGCGGTCGGCCGACAGCTCCCAATTGCTATAGCCCAGCGCGCCGCGGCCAAAGGGCGCGGCGTCGGTGTGGCCCGAGATCGAGAGTCTGTTGCCCACTTGCTGCAGCGGTGCCGCGATTTCGCGCAAAATGGTGCGCAAATGCGCTGCCACCAAGGGGCTACCGACCGCAAACATGGGCCGGTCTTGCTCGTCCACGATCTGGATGTAGAGCCCGTCTTGCACCATTTCGAGCCGAATTTGCTGGCTGAACGCGGCCAGTTGCGGGTTTGCCGCGATGATTTGTTCGAGCCGCTGGCGCACATTTTCGACCCCCTGCCGATCGAGCGCCAGTTGCGCCTGGCGCACTTGCTCTGCGCTATCCAACTCGGGCGGCTGCGGCTGCGGCTGCGGCTGCGGCACCGGCACCGGCACCGGCACGGCCATCACGCCTGCGCCGCCGGGAATGAGGGTGACGGCTGCCCCGGCCCCGGTGCCACCGGTCAGCGCCACCATGAGCGGCGCATTGAAATGGTCCGCGATCCCGCGCCGCTGGTCTTCGGTGGTTGAACCCAGCAGCCACAGCAGCAAAAAAAGGGCCATCATGGCCGTGACGAAGTCGGCGTAAGCGATCTTCCAGGCACCGCCGTGCGCCGCATGGCCCGCCTTCTTGATGCGCTTGATGATGATGGGCTGCAGCGGCTTGCCGGTGGCACTCATGGCAGATGCTCAGAGGTGTAAGGGTTGCGCAATGGATGGGCGCTTTATTTCTTTTGCTTCACGTGCCCTTCGAGCTCGACGAAGCTGGGCCGTTCGGTGGAGTAGAGCACCTTGCGGCCAAACTCGATCGCTGTCATGGGGGCATAGCCCTGCATGCTGGCCAGCAGGGTGGTTTTGATGCACTGCAGCTCTTTGGTGTCTTCTTCCAGCTTTTGCTCCAGCGTGCCCGCGAGCGGCTCGAAAATCGCGTAACCCAGAAAAATACCCAAGAAAGCGCCCAGCAAGGCGGCGCCAATCTTGGCCCCCAGCACCTCGGGCGGCTCGGTCACCGAGCCCATGGTTTGGATCACCCCCAGCACCGCCGCCACAATGCCGAAAGCCGGCAGGGCTCCGGCCAAGCGCGAGTAAGCGGCCACCACGGCATGGCCCTCTTGGTGGTGGGTCTCGATCTCGCTGTCCATCAGAGACTCGATCTCGTGCGCGTTCAGGTTGCCCGAGACCATCATGCGCAGGTAGTCGGTGATGAACTCGACCGCGTGGTGGTCGGCGGCAAGGGTGGGGTATTTCTGGAACAGGGGCGATTCGGCGGGGTTTTCGACATCGCCCTCGATTGCCATCAGGCCTTCTTTGCGCGCCTTTTGCAAAATTTCATACTGCAGCGCCAACAGCTCCATGGCGCGCGCCTTGTTGTACTTGGAGGGCTTCATGGCCTTGCCGATACCGGCCAGCGCACCCTTGAGCACTTCGGGCTTGTTGTTGACGATGAATGCACCCAGCGCACCGCCCATGATGATCATCATCTTGATGGGGAGCGCCACCAGGATCGGCCCCATCTTGCCGCCCGCGAGCATGTAGCCGCCAAAGACGCAGCCTATGCCGAAAAGAAAACCAATGATCAACTTCATGCGCGTCGCCGCCTTTTAGATTCTCGTTTGCCCAAGCCACTGGCTGTTGTGCACGCGAATCAAGCCGATTCCCGACCCGCTTCAACGGCCCAGCCACTGGCTGGCCCAGCGCCAACCGCGCCATGCGCGCCAGCCCCAGCGCAAGGCGGTGCGCGGCTTGCGCGCCAGCACCAGCAGGCCCAGCGCCAACACCCAAGGCTGCTGGCGCACCCAAGCCACACCGCGCTGCGTGCCATCGAGCGTCTGCCACACCGGCTGCAGCGCCTGCACCTGCAGCTCGAGCCGGTCGCGCAGCTGCGCCGACTGCTGCTGCAGTGCGGCGCGGCGCTGCCAGTAGTCAGGGCCCGGAACCATCATGGTCGCAGCTTTTGCGCATCGGCCGCCAGCTCTTGGCGGGTGGCCTCGAACCAGTTGCGCTGCTGCACCCAGTTGCGCCATGCCCAAGCGGCGCCCACCGCCCCGAGGGTGAGAAAAACAAAGGCAAAGGCGGCCAGCGCCAACACGCGGTAGGGGGTGTCCCACCACAGCACCGTGAGCAGCACGGCCAAAAAGGCCAGTCCGAGCAAGAACAGGCTCAACGCCGCCCAGCCCAGCAACAGCAGCAGCACCACCGCTTGGGCGTGGCTGCGGCCTTCGAGCGCGAGCAATTCGAGCCGCACGCGCGCCAAGGCCACGGCGTCGCGCACGACGCCGCTCAGGGCGGATGTCCAAGTCGGGCGTGCCAAATCAGACCCGTTATCGGGGCGCAGCAAGGGCATGGGAGCAGCGGCTGCGGCTTTTAGCGGCGGCTGATCAGCATGCCCACCAGCAAGCCGACGCCGGTGGCCACACCGATCGCCGTCCACGGGTGTTCGTGCACGTAGTGGTTGGTGGCGTGGCAGGCTTCGCGCGCCTTGATGCGCACATCGTCTTCAAGACCGACCAGTTTGTGGCGGGCGTTGCGCAGGTTTTCTTGCATGCGCTCGCGCAAGGCGGCAATGGCGTCGCCGGTTTGGTGCGCGGTGGCGGCGATAAGCTCCTCGGCATCGGTGATGACGAGCCGCAGGTCGGCAACGAGTTTGTCTTTGGAGGGGCTAACGTGATCGGTCATGGGTGAACTCCCGTTGAGGTTGAGGAAAAACGATGTGGTGGCCCACTATATCAGGCCCGCACGGCATCCGGGTTGCGCAGTCGGATATGCAGCTCGCGCAGTTGCTTTTCATCGACCAGGCTCGGGGCCTGGGTGAGCAGGCACTGGGCGCGCTGGGTTTTAGGGAAGGCGATCACGTCGCGGATCGATTCGGCCCCGGTCATGAGCGTGATCAGGCGGTCGAGCCCAAAAGCCAGCCCGCCGTGCGGTGGCGCGCCGTATTGCAGCGCGTCGAGCAAGAAGCCAAACTTGGCGCGCGCTTCATCGGCCCCGATGCCGAGCGCGGCAAAAACCTGGCTTTGCACCTCGGCGCGGTGGATGCGCACCGAGCCGCCACCGAGCTCCCAGCCGTTGAGCACCATGTCGTAGGCTTTGGCGATGCAGCGGCCAGGCTCGCTGCCCATGAGCGCCTCGTGCCCGTCTTTGGGGGCGGTGAAGGGGTGGTGCACGGCGTTCCAGCGCGCGGCTTCGTCGTCGTATTCGAACATCGGGAAATCGACCACCCACAGCGGGGCCCAGCCGGGTTGGAACAGGCCGCGCGCCTTGGCAAATTCGCTGTGGCCGACTTTCAGGCGCAGGGCCCCAATGGCGTCGTTGACGACCTTGGCTTTGTCGGCCCCAAAGAACAGCAGGTCGCCGTTTTGGGCCCCGCTGCGCTGGAGGATTTCGGCGATGGCCTGGTCGTGCAGGTTTTTGACGATCGGGCTTTGCAGGCCCTCGCGCCCGGCCGCCACGTCGTTGACCTTGATCCAGGCCAGCCCCTTGGCGCCGTAGATTTTGACGAATTCGGTGTAGGCGTCGATCTCGCTGCGGCTGAGCTCGGCCCCGCCCGGCACGCGCAGCGCCACCACGCGCCCGCCCTTCATCTGCGCCGCACTGCTAAAGACCTTGAAATCGACCCCGGCCATGAGCTCGGTGAGCTCGGTGAATTCGAGCTGCACGCGCAGGTCGGGCTTGTCGGAGCCGAAGCGGTGCATGGCGTCGGCGTAGGCCATGACCGGAAACGCGCCCAGCTCCACCCCCAAGGCGTGCTGGAACACGGCCTGAATCATGCCCTGGAACAGGTCGCGAATTTCTTGCTCGCCCAAGAACGAGGTTTCGATGTCGATCTGGGTGAATTCGGGCTGGCGGTCGGCGCGCAGGTCTTCGTCGCGAAAGCACTTGGTGATCTGGTAGTAGCGATCAAAGCCGGCCACCATGAGCAACTGCTTGAACAACTGCGGCGACTGCGGCAGCGCAAAGAAGTGGCCGTCGTGTACGCGCGAGGGCACGAGGTAGTCGCGTGCGCCTTCGGGGGTGCTCTTGGTGAGCATCGGGGTTTCGATGTCGATGAAGCCGTGCGCGTCCAGGAACTGGCGCACCTGCATCGCCACGCGGTAGCGCAGCATCAGGTTGCGCTGCATATAGGGGCGGCGCAGATCCAGCACGCGGTGCGTCAGGCGCGTGGTCTCGCTCAGGTGCTCGTCGTCGAGCGGGAACGGTGGCGTGACCGAGGGGTTGAGCACCACGATCTCGTGGCACAGCAGCTCCACCTGCCCGCTCTTGAGCGCTTCGTTGGCGGTGCCGGCCGGGCGCGCACGCAGCACGCCCTTGATCTGCACGCAAAACTCGTTGCGCAGCCCTTCGGCTACCTGAAACATCTCGGGCCGGTCTGGGTCGCACACCACTTGCAGCGAACCCTCGCGGTCGCGCAGATCGATGAAGATCACGCCGCCGTGGTCGCGGCGGCGGTTCACCCAGCCGCACAGGCTCAGGGTTTGGCCCAGCAGGGCCTCAGTGACCAGACCGCAATAGTGGCTGCGCATCGACATGGGTAGGGCTTTCAGAAACAGGGGATCACGCAAGAACGACGGATCGCAAAGGGAGGCACGAAAGAAGCTGCGGATTGGAGCAGCAAGCACATGCGTGCTGGCCGGGGCCAGGGGCCGCCAGCTACAGACACGCCCTCAGGTCTGGCAGGCAGCGGCGACGCAGGGCTGGCCGGATGGGCCGACTGGAGCGGCTGCTGCGGCGGCATCGGTTGCGGCGGCAGCCGGGGCAGCGGCGGCTGCGCCAGCGGCTGGCGCGGGTGCCGAGCCGTTGCGAAAGTCGGTGGTGTACCAGCCGGTGCCCTTGAGCTGGAAACCGGCGGCGGTGAGCTGCTTTTTGAAGCTCTCGGCCCCGCAGGCCGGGCAGGTAGTGAGCGGATCGGCAGAGACTTTTTGCAGCACGTCTTTGACGTGACCGCAGGACTCACACTGATAGGCGTAGATGGGCATGAGGTTTACCTGTGCAAATCGGGATGGTCGAAAAAATCGGGCGCGAACCCGGCATTTTAACTGAGGGCTGACCGCTACAGCTTCAAGGCCCGACCTCAGCCCTCTGCGCCGGCACATGGGGGCGGGCGTGCCTCACCACAGACTGACCCGCACATAAAGCTGCATCGCCAGCAACCCCAGCACAAAGCCCACCCCGCCGTAGATGATGCCTTGCAGCAGCCGGTTGGTGCGGCGCTGCTCTTGCACCAGCTCTTGCACCTCGCGCCGCAGATCGGTCGGGCGCTGCTTGAGGTAGTCGTGCAACAGCCGTGGCAAGGCAGGCAGCAGCTTGGCGTACAGCGGCGCTTCGGCCTTGAGCTGGTTCCAGAGGCGCTGCGGCCCCACCTGCTCCAGCATCCACTTTTCCAGGAAGGGCTTGGCGGTGCTCCAGAGGTCGAGCTCCGGGTCGAGCTCGCGCCCCAGGCCCTCGATGTTGAGCAGGGTTTTTTGCAGCAGCACCAGTTGCGGCTGGATTTCGATCTGGAAGCGGCGCGAGGTCTGGAACAGCCGCATCAGCAACATGCCGAGCGAGATTTCCTTCAAGGGGCGGTCAAAGTAGGGTTCGCAAACAGCTCGTATTCCCGCTTCGAGCTCGTCGATGCGGGTGTGCGGCGGGGCCCAGCCGCTTTCCACGTGCAGTTCGGCCACGCGCTTGTAGTCGCGCCTAAAAAACGCGGTGAAGTTTTGCGCCAGATACTCTTTATCGGTCGGCGTCAGGGTGCCGACGATGCCAAAGTCGAGCGAGATCAGGCGACCAAAGGTCTCGGGCGCGAGGCTGACCTGGATGTTGCCCGGGTGCATGTCGGCATGAAAAAAACCATCGCGAAACACCTGGGTGAAAAAGACCGTCACCCCTTCGCGCGCCACGCGCGGGATGTCCACCCCGGCGGCGCGCAAGCGCTCGACCTGGCTGATCGGCACGCCCTTCATGCGCTCCATCACCAGCACGTCGGTGCGGCACCAGTCCCAGTACATTTCCGGGATCAGCACCAAATCGAGGTCTTGCATGTTGCGGCGCAACTGGGCCGCGTTGGAGGCTTCGCGTATGAGGTCGAGCTCGTCGTGCAGGTATTTGTCGAATTCGGCCACCACCTGACGCGGCTTGAGGCGCTTGCCATCGCCCGAGAGCCGCTCAACCCAGCCGGCCATCAGGCGCATCAGACCGAGGTCTTTTTCGATCACTCGCAGCATCTCGGGCCGCAACACCTTGACCGCCACCTCGCGCCCGTCGTGCAGTTGCGCGAAATGCACCTGGGCGATGGAGGCGCTGGCCACCGGGGTTTGCTCAAACGCAGCAAAAACCTGGTTCAGCGGCTTGCCAAAGGCTTTTTCGATGATCGTCACCGCCACCGCGCTGGGAAAGGGCGGCACCCGCTCTTGCAGATGCGCCAGTTCTTCGGCGATGTCGGGCGGCATCAGGTCGCGCCGGGTCGAGAGCACCTGGCCAAATTTGACAAAGATCGGCCCCAGCCGCTCCAGCGCCTCGCGCAGGCGCTGGCCACGCGGGGCGCGCAGGTCGCGCCCGACCGTGAGGATGCGGCGCAGCAAGGCCAGCAGCCGGTGCTCGAAGCCCGACAGCACCAGCTCGTCGAGGCCGTAGCGCAGCACCACCCAGACGATGAAAACCCCGCGAAAGAAGCGCCGGATCACGCGCTGGCTCCGGGCTTGCCGGGAACCATGCGCCTGAGCTCGGCCAGGCCGGCTTGCACGCCGCTCAGCAGCCGGTGCGCCGCGGCGTCGCCCAGCAGGCGCGAGAGGTCTTCTTCGGCGTCCCAGCGCACGTGGTCGAACAACCACGCCACTTCGGCCGCGAGTTGCACGTCACCTTGAATTTCGAGCGCTGGCTTGGCACCGCTCAGGGCCGATTGGGCCAGCGCCAGCGGCGATTGCTCGGTCAAATGGATGCGCAGATCGGGCGCGCCCTCAGCCGCTGCCAAGGCCAGCAACCCAGCCGGCGTGGCCTGCACCTTGAAGGCAAACGGCCCCCATTGGGCTTGCACCGTCTTGCCCTGTTGGCGCCGCAGCCGCTCCATGGCCTGCGGCTCTTGCTGCAGCACGTGGTTGAGCAGCAGCAGCAAGCGGTTGTGCAGCTCCAGGCGCAACCACTCGGGCGGCTCGGGCAGGGCTTCGAGACCAGGCAGATTGGGCAGCTTGGGCAGCGCGGCGAACAGGCGCTGCAACGCTTCGGGCGGCGGCGGAAAAGAAAAAGGGGGCTGTTTCATGGCCCCCCGATTTTGGCGCATAAAGCGACCACTGAACCGCAGGCCCAGCCTGAAGATCAGTGCGCCTGCGGCCTTATTGCAGCGATTGCACGCCCGCCACCAACCAGCCACCGGGACCTTGCTTGGGCCGGGTGATGTTCCAGACTTCGCGCATGGGCGTGGGGCCGGCCGAGCCTTCTTCGCGCATCATGCCCGAGAACTCGACGCTGGCCATGTAGTCGCTGCCGCGGTCTTCGATGCCCAGCAACTGCGCTTCCAGCATCAGCACCTCGTTTTTCTGCTCCACCGCCGCGCCGTTGCGGGCGCGCTCAGCCGAGCGCTCGGCCAGTTGGACCTGGATGTGGCCCACCATTTCGTCGCTCATGAGGGTGCGCAGGGCGGCAATGTCGGCGCGGTCCCAGGCTTCTTGGACACGCACGAAATTGGCTTTGGAGGCGCGCAAAAAGCCTTCGGTGTCGAAATCGGCCGGCACGCCCCAGCTTTGGCTGCCACCCAGCGCCGAGCCGATCAGGCTGCCGCCTTGGTTGCCGCTGTATTGCGCGCCTTGTGCCGGGGCCGGGTTGTTGCTGCCAAAGCCGCTCTGATTGCGCTCCCAAGGCCGCGCCGAAGCGTCGTTGCCGACGTTGCCGGGCTGGTAGCTGCGCGCGGTGTACTGGCCACCGGCGCCTTGCATGGCAAACGGCGAGCGGCCAGCGGCGGCGGCACGCGAGCGCAGCACCAAGCCCACCACAGCCAAAATGGCTACCCCGAGCAGCAAGAACATGAGCAGGGACGCAAACTCCTCACCCAGGCCGAGCGAGGACGCCAGCCAAGCCAAACCCAGACCGGCGGCCAGGCCACCGAGCATGGCGCCCCACGGGCGTGAAGGGGTTTGCGTGCCGCCAGCGCGCTGGCCTGCGGCCTGCTGGCCTGGTGCCTGCTGCGGTGTGGCGTTGCGCTGCTGCACGTTGCCCGACTGCTGCCCAAAGGAGCCGCCGCCGCCAAAGCGCTTTTGCGCCAGCGCGTCGAAGGAGGTGAGCGCCAGCATCAGCGCCAAAAAGATAGACCAAAACTTCATGTCCCGCTCGCTTTCGTTAAAAAAATCAACACTTGATGCCCATGTGCAGGGCCGTCACCCCAGCCGTGAGGTTGTGCACATCCACGTGCCCGAAGCCGCTTTGACGCATCAGGCCACGCAAAGTTTCCTGATCCGGGTGCATGCGGATCGATTCCGCCAGGTAGCGGTAGCTGGCCGCGTCACCCGCCACCCACTGGCCGAGCCGGGGCAGCACCTTGAAGCTGTACCAGTCGTAAGCCTGCTGCAGCGGCGGTGCCACCTTGGAGAATTCCAGCACCAGCAGCTTGCCGCCCGGGCGCAGCACCCGGTTCATCTCTTGCAGCGCCTGCTGCTGGTGCGTCATGTTGCGCAAGCCAAAAGCCACCGTGACGAGGTCGAAATAGCCGTCGGCAAAAGGCAGGCGCTCGGCGTCGCAGACCAGCGTGGGCAGCAGCACCCCGGCGTCGAGCAGGCGCTCGCGCCCTTCGCGCAGCATGGCTTCGTTGATGTCGGTGTGCAGCACCACGCCGCCCGGCTGCACCAGCGGCGCAAAAGCACGCGCCAAGTCGCCGGTGCCGCCAGCCAAGTCGAGCACGCGCTGGCCCGGCTGCACGTTGGCCACCGCCACCGCGTAGCGCTTCCAGAGCCGGTGCAGCCCGCCGGACATGAGGTCGTTCATGAGGTCGTAGCGCGGCGCCACCGAGTCGAACACGGCGCGCACGTGGCGCGCTTTGTCTTGTTCCTCGACGGCGGTGTATCCGAAATGGGTCTGGCTCATGGGGCTCTATGCTAACGGGTTTGGAGACCGCCGCCTCACAAGCGCAGCGCAGCGATGGCGGCGTCGCAGGCCGGCAGGCGCTGGCGCAGCGCCTGCAAGCGCTCGGCATCCAGCGGGCGCTGGGCGGCGGCCCAGATCGGGGCCGGGAAGTGGCTGTCCCACTCGAAGCGTGCCAGCACATGCCAGTGCAGGTGCGGCACCACGTTGCCCAGCGCCGCCAGGTTGATTTTGCTGGGCTGCAATTGCAGCCGCAGCACGCGCTCGACGGCGCTCACAGCGCGCATGCACAGGCCCTGCTCGGCCTCGCTCAGGTCGGACCACTCGGCCACGTGGGCGTTCCAGATCACGCGGTAGTAGGCCGGAAAGGCCTCGGCCAAGGCGTCGGCTTGCACACCGGCTGGCAGCGCATCATGCGCACCGGGTACGCGCACGATGCGCAGCTTGTGCTGGCGCAGCAGCAGCAGGCCGCCCGCGTGCGCGCACAGGGGGCAGATCAGTTCGGCTGCCGCAGCCGCAGCGTCAGATGCGGCGCTCGCGCTCACACCAGCACCCGCTCGATGCCCCCGGCGTTGGCGCGCGCCACGTAATCGGGCAACCAGTTCGGGCCCAGTATCTGCTGCGCCATTTCCACCACGATGTAGTCGGCCTGCAGCAGCCCGTTGTTGAGGTCGTCGCCAAAGCGGCTCAGGCCCTGGTAGCAACTGGGGCAACTGGTGAGGATCTTGGTTGCACCGGCCGCAGGCACCACTCCATTTTGCTGCGCCAGCGCATTCAGGTCGGCGGCGTTTTGGCGCAGCTCTTGCTCTTTGCGAAAGCGCACCTGGGTCGAGATGTCGGGCCGCGTCACGCCCAAGGTGCCGCTCTCGCCGCAGCAGCGCTCGGCTTTGAGCACCGTGGGCCCCACCAGCGCCTGCACGGTTTTGAGCGGGTCTTGCAGCTTCATCGGGCTGTGGCAGGGGTCGTGAAACAGGTAGGCGCCCGTGCCCGGCAGCGTGATGCCCTTTTCCAGCAGGTATTCGTGGATGTCGATGATGCGGCAGCCGGGGAAAATCTGCTCGAACTGGTAGCCCTGCAACTGGTCGTAGCAGGTGCCGCAGCTCACCACCACGGTCTTGATGTCGAGGTAGTTGAGCGTGTTGGCCACCCGATGGAACAGCACCCGGTTGTCGGTGATGATCTGCTCGGCCTTGTCGAACTGGCCCGAGCCGCGCTGCGGGTAGCCGCAGCACAGGTAGCCCGGCGGCAGCACCGTTTGCACCCCGGCGTGCCAGAGCATGGCCTGCGTGGCCAGCCCCACCTGGCTAAACAGGCGCTCGGAGCCGCAGCCGGGGAAGTAAAACACCGCCTCGCTGTCGCTGCTGGTCGCGCGCGGGTCGCGGATGATGGGCACGTAGGCCTTGTCTTCGATGTCGAGCAAGGCGCGCGCGGTTTTCTTGGGCAGGCCACCGGGCAGCTTTTTGTTGATGAAGTGGATCACCTGCTCTTTCAGCGGGGCGGGACCGAGGGTCGCGGGCGGGGCGCTGGTCTGCTTGCGCGCCAGCCCCTTGAGCAGCTCGTGGGCCCAGCGCTGCGCCTTGAAGCCTATGCCCACCATGGCCGTGCGCGCCAGCCGGATGGTCTCGGGCCGGGTGGCGTTGAGCATGAACATGGCCGCCGCATTGCCCGGCCTAAAGCTCTTTTTGCCCATCTTGCGCAGCAGGTTGCGCATGTTCATGGTCACGTCGCCAAAGTCGATATTGACCGGGCAGGGTGAGAGGCACTTGTGGCAGACGGTGCAGTGATCGGCCACGTCTTCAAATTCTTCCCAGTGGCGCAGGCTGATGCCACGGCGCGTTTGCTCCTCGTACAAAAAGGCTTCGATCAGCAAGGACGTGGCCAAAATCTTGTTGCGCGGGCTGTAGAGCAGATTGGCGCGCGGCACGTGGGTCGCGCAGACCGGCTTGCACTTGCCGCAGCGCAGGCAGTTCTTGATCGAATCGGCAATCGCGCCGATGTCGCTTTGCTGCATGATGAGCGACTCGTAGCCCATCAGGCCAAAGCTGGGGGTGTAGGCTTGGCTTAGGTCGGCGTGGCGCTGCCCAGGCTGCTCGAACAGCGCGCCGTGGCGCAGCAGCTTGCCGCGGTTGAAGCGGCCTTCGGGGTCGATGCGCTGCTTGTACTCGGCAAATGGGGCCAGCTCGGCCTCGCTCAGGTATTCGAGCTTGGTGATGCCGATGCCGTGCTCGCCCGAGATCACGCCGTCGAGGCTGCGCGCCAGCGCCATGATGCGCCCCACCGCTTCGTGCGCGGTTTGCAGCATGGCGTAGTCGTCGCTGTTGACGGGGATGTTGGTGTGCACATTGCCGTCGCCGGCGTGCATGTGCAGCGCCGCCCAGACCCGGCCCTTGAGCACGCGCTGGTGTATGGCCTCGCACTCGGCCAGCACCGGGGCCCAAACGCTGCCGGTAAACAGCTCGCGCAGCGGGGCGCGGATTTGCGTTTTCCAACTGGCGCGCCAGCGCTGCTCCTGCAAGGGCTCGAAGCTGCTGCGCTCGCCGGGTTCATCGAGCCCATCGAGCCACCCTTGCCACTGGCCGCGCACGCCCTCGATCAGCGCCTGCGCCTGCTGCGCGCGCTCTTGCACCCGCTCCGGGCTGGGCCGGTCGGCGGCGTCTTCCACCGGCCCCAGCGGCAGCGAAGGGCGGTCAAAAAAGGCCAGCAGCGCGTCGGCCAGCTCGATCTTGTTGCGCAGGCTCAGCTCGATGTTGATGCGCTCGATGCCGAGCGTGTATTCGCCCATGCGCGGCAGCGGGATCACCACGTCTTCGTTGACCTTGAAGGCGTTGGTGTGGCGGCTGATGGCGGCGGTTTTCTTACGATCAGCCCAAAACTTTTTGCGCGCCTCGGCGCTCACCGCCACAAAGCCTTCGCCGCTGCGCGCATTGGCCAGCCGCACCACCTCGCTGGTGGCGTGCGCCACCGCGTCCGGGTCGTCGCCCACCACGTCGCCGATCAGCACCATCTTGGGCAGGCCGCCGCGCTTGCTCTTGGTGCTGTAACCCACCGCCTTGAGGTAGCGGTCGTCCAGGTGCTCCAGCCCGGCCAGCAGCACCGGCTGCGCGTTGTGCTGCAAAGAATCGAGGTAGTCTTTGATTTCGACGATGCTGGGCACGGCGTCTTTGGGGTTGCCAAAAAACTCCAGGCACACGGTGCGGGTGTGCGCGGGCATGCGGTGCAGCACCCAGCGCGCGCTGGTGATGAGGCCGTCGCAACCCTCTTTTTGCACCCCCGGCAGCCCGGCCAGGAACTTGTCGGTCACGTCTTTGCCCAGCCCGGCCTTGCGGAAGGTGCGGCCGGGGATGTCGAGCCGCTCGGTGCGGATCAGGGTCTTGCCGTCGGCCTCGAAGTATTGCAACTCGAAGCTGGCCACGGCGGCGTCGTGGATCTTGCCCAGGTTGTGGTCTATGCGCGTGACTTCCAGCCACTGCGCCTCGGGCGTGACCATGCGCCAACTGGCCAGGTTGTCGAGCGCGGTGCCCCAGAGCACGGCTTTTTTGCCGCCGGCGTTCATGGCGATGTTGCCGCCCACGCAGGAGGCCTCGGCGCTGGTCGGGTCCACCGCGAACACATAACCGGCGCGCTCGGCGGCGTCGGCCACGCGCTGCGTCACCACCCCGGCTTCGCTCCAGATCGTGGGCACGGGTTGCGCCACGCCGGGCAGTTGCCGCAGCTCGACGGCGCTCAGGGTTTCGAGTTTTTCGGTGTTGATGACGGCGCTGTTCCAGCACAGCGGCACCGCGCCGCCGGTGTAGCCGGTGCCGCCGCCGCGCGGGATGAGCGTGAGGCCAAGCTGGGTGCAGGCGCGCACCAGGGCGGCGGTTTCGGCCTCGCTGTCGGGCGTGAGCACCAGCAGCGGGTACTCGACGCGCCAGTCGGTCGCGTCGGTCACGTGGCTGACGCGGCTCAGGGCGTCGAACTTGATGTTGTCGCGCGCGGTGTGGCGGCGCAGCGCCTTGATGGCGCGCTGGCGCAGGGCCGCCATTTCGCCAAAGCGGTGCTCGAAAGCGCGCACCGCTTGCTGCGCCGCCGCCAGCAGCTCGCCCACGAGCGCATCGCGGGCCCCGTCTTCGAGCGGTCGGCGGCGTTTCTCGATCTCGCACAGCCGGTGTTGCAGCGCTTGCACCAAGGCGGCGCGGCGCTTGGGGTTGTCGAGCAGGTCGTCTTGCAGATAGGGGTTGCGCTGCACCACCCAGATGTCGCCCAGCACCTCGTAGAGCATGCGCGCCGAGCGGCCGGTGTGGCGCTCCTGGCGCAACTGGTTGAGCACGGCCCAAGCGCGCGCGCCGAGCAAGCGGATGACGATCTCGCGGTCGGAAAACGAGGTGTAGTTGTAGGGGATTTCGCGCAGCCGCGGCAGCGCATCGGCGGCGGCGAGCAGATGCTGCATCGGGGTCGGAGCGTTCATAAAGGCCAAAGCATCGGACAGGGTTGACGATATTAACGCAGCGCCCCCAGCTTAGCGCGGCGCCGCATTCTGTGCCTGCACGGCGCAAGGGCATGCGATGGCTGGCTGCAGAGCCTGTTTTGCGGTGCGCGGGATGTGCAAGCGCTGGGGCTGGGCTAGCGCGAACGCCAATAGGCCACCGCCGAACCGAGTGCCACCACCAGCGCTGCGTAAGTGGCCATGCGGCCATCGCGGCCGTGCCACCACAGCCCGGCCAGCAGCACCAGCGCGCCCAAAGCCGACAAAGCCAACCAGCCCAGCAATAGGCTTTTCCAGCGCCCACCGCGCCGGCTGCCCGCGCCCTGGCCCCAGACCAAGGCCGGTGCCAACAGCGCCGCCATGCCCAAAGCAGGCAGAAAAAAATTGAATAGGTGCCAAAGGGCGTCCAGAAAGCTCATAAAGACACAGCCACGCAAGCCCACAGGCGAAGCGGCGATTTTATAATCCCTGACTTATGGCAGTTTGGGCGCTAGGAATCAACCATCAAACCGCGCCGCTCGATGTGCGCGGCCGGTTCGCGTTCGCGCTCGATCAACTGCCCCCGGCCCTGCAGCGCTTTCGCGCCGGCCTGGCGCAGCAACCCGAAGCCACCCTGCTTTCCACCTGCAACCGCACCGAAATCTACTGCGCCGCCGAGCACGTGGCGCTCGAACCCACCCTGCACTGGCTGGCCGACACCGGCGGCGTGAGCCCACAGCAGTTGCTGCACCACGCCTACGTGCTGCACGACGACGCCGCCGCCCGGCACGCCTTTCGCGTCGCCAGCGGACTCGACTCGATGGTGCTGGGCGAGCCGCAAATTTTGGGTCAAATGAAAGACGCGGTGCGCGCCGCCGAGCAGGCCGGGGCCCTGGGCCGCACCCTGCACCAGTTGTTCCAGCGCTCCTTTGCCGTGGCCAAGCAGGTGCGCAGCAGCACCGCCATCGGCGCGCACTCCATCAGCATGACCGCCGCTGCGGTGCGCCTTGCGGGCCAGTTGTTCGAAGATTTGCACCAAATTCGGGTGCTGTTCATCGGCGCGGGCGAAATGATCGAGCTCGCCGCCACCCACTTTGCCGCCAAGCAGCCGCTCTCGATGGCCATTGCCAACCGCACGCTGGAGCGCGGCGAAAAGCTCGCCAGCCGCTTTGGGGCCGAAGCGCTGCGCCTGTCCGACTTGCCCAACCGCCTGCACGAGTTCGATGCCGTCATCAGTTGCACCGCCTCCACCCTGCCGCTGATCGGCCTGGGGGCGGTCGAGCGCGCCCTCAAGCAGCGCCGCCACCGCCCGATCTTTATGGTTGACCTGGCGGTGCCACGCGACATCGAGGCCGAAGTCAAGCAGCTCGACGATGTCTACCTCTACACCGTGGATGACCTCGCCCACGTGGTGCAAAACGGCAAAGACCACCGCCAAGCCGCCGTGGCGCAGGCCGAGGCCATCATCGACTCTGGCGTGCAGGGCTTTATGCACTGGCTACAGCAGCGCGACCCGACGCTGGGCGTGGTCGGGCTGATCTGCCAGTTGCAGGCGCAGGCCGAAGACTGGCGTGCGCTGGAAATCGAGCGCGCCCGCAAGCGGCTGGCACGCGGCGAAGACACCGAGGCCGTGCTGCAAGCGCTGGCGCGCGGCCTGACGCAAAAAATGCTGCACGGCCCGCTGGCCGAACTGCACGCCGGCGACGAACACACCCGCGCCGCCACCGCCGAGGCGGTCTCGCGCCTGTTTTTGCGCGGGCCCGGGCGCCTGTGAAACCCTTCATCCGCCACACGCTGGAGCGCCAGCGGCTGCGCCTGCACGAGCTCGACGCCCTGCTGGGTGCGCCCGACGCCGTGGCCGACCGCGAGCGCTTTCGCCAGCTCAGCCGCGAACACGCCGAGGCCGATGCCGTGGTGCAGCCCTATAGCCGCTACCTCGAGTGCGAAGCCGCGCTGCAGCATGCGCTGGCCCTGAGCGCCGATGCCGACCCCGAACTGGCCGAGCTGGCGCAGCTCGAAGCCGCGCAGGTGCAAGCCGAACTGGCGCAGCTCGAGGCCGAACTGCAAACCCTGCTGCTGCCACGCGACCCCGACGATGGGCGCAACGCCTTCCTCGAAATCCGCGCCGGCACCGGCGGCGACGAAGCCGCGCTCTTTGCCGGCGACCTGGCGCGCATGTACACGCGCTTTGCCGAGCGCCAGGGCTGGCGCGTTGAAACCCTGAGCGAAACCCCGGCCGAACTGGGCGGCTACAAAGATCTGGTGTTGCGCCTAGAGGGCCACGGGGCCTACGGCACGCTGCGCTTCGAGTCCGGCGGGCACCGGGTGCAGCGCGTGCCGGCCACCGAAGCGCAAGGGCGCATCCACACCAGCGCCTGCACCGTGGCGGTGCTGCCCGAGCCCGACCCGACGCAGGCCATCACGCTCAACCCGGCCGATCTGCGCATCGACACCTTCCGCGCCAGCGGCGCCGGCGGCCAGCACATCAACAAGACCGACTCCGCCGTGCGCGTGGTGCACCTGCCCACCGGCCTGGTGGCCGAATGCCAGGACGGGCGCAGCCAGCACAGCAACAAGGCCAAGGCGCTGCAAGTGCTGCAAGCGCGCCTGCAAGAAAAAGAGCGCAGCGAACGCGCCAGCCGCGAAGCCGCCGAGCGCAAGGGCCTGATCGGCAGCGGCGACCGCAGCGACCGCATCCGCACCTACAACTACCCGCAGGGGCGCCTGAGCGAGCACCGCATCAACCTCACGCTCTACAAGCTGGGGCAAATACTCGAGGGCGATCTGGACGAGCTGCTGCACGCGCTGCGGCTGGCGCGCGGGGCCGAGCTGCTGGGCGAACTGGAGCAGCGCGCCGCCCAGAGCGAGCGCGGGGCGCTGGCGTGAGCCGGGAGCCGGGACAAGGCCAAGGCCAAGGCCAAGGCCAAGGCCAAGGCCAAGGCCAAGGCCAAGGCCAAGGCCAAGGCCAAGGCCAAGGTCAGGGTCAGGGTCAGGGTCAGAGCAGCATAGCAGCCGCTTTACAAGGTGCGCAGCAAGCCGGGCTGCCCCGGCTGGAGGCCCAGTTGCTGCTGCTGCACGCGCTGCAGCGCGGGCCGAACGAGCGCGCTTGGCTGCTGGCGCATGGCGAGGCCGCCCTGCCCGCCCACACCGCCCTGCATTACCAAGCCCTGTGCGCGCGCCGCCTGAGCGGCGAACCGCTGGCCTATGTGACCGGCCAGCGCGAGTTCTACGGCTTGATGCTGCAGATCGATGCGCGCGTGCTCGACCCGCGCCCCGACACCGAAACCCTGGTCGATTGGGCGCTCGAACTGCTGCCACCGGGGCAGGCCGCGCCGGTGCTCGACCTGGGCACCGGCAGCGGTGCGATCGCACTGGCGCTGCAGCAGCAGCGGCCCCAGGCCCAGGTGTGGGCGCTAGACGCCAGCCTAGATGCGCTGGCGGTGGCGCGCGCCAACGCCGCGCGGCTGCGCCTGCCGCTGCGCCTGCGCCACGGCCACTGGCTGCGCGGCTGGCCCACAGCGGCTGGCCCAGCAAACCCAGCCACTCCAGCCAGCCCGGAGCACCCAGATACCGACCACGCCCCCGAGCCGCCCCCCGCCGCGCTGTGGCTGATCGTCAGCAACCCGCCCTACATCCGCGCCGCCGACCCGCACCTGGCCGCCTTGCGCCACGAGCCGCAGCAGGCGCTGGTGTCCGGCCCCGACGGCCTAACCGACCTGCGCGAAATCATCGCCAGCGCCTGCGCCCACCTGCAGCCCGGCGGCTGGCTGCTGCTCGAACACGGCTGGGACCAGGCCGATGCCGTGGCCGACCTGCTGCAGGCACATGGCTACCAAGGCGTGACGCACCGGCTCGACTTGGCCGGGCACCGGCGTTGCAGCGGCGGGCAGCGGCCTGTGTCTTGATCTAGCCGCCTCTCGCGGCCTCCCGCGCCACCCGCCCCAGCGCAGCCTCCAGCCGCTGGCACAGGTGGCGCAGCACCTCGATGCGGCTCCAGTGCTTGTCGTCGCTGGCCACGATGTGCCAAGGCGCGACCTGGGTCGAGGTGCGGTCGATCATCTCCTCGACCGCGCGTTCGTACTGCGGCCATTTCTCGCGGTTGCGCCAGTCTTCGGGTGTGATCTTGAAGTTCTTGTAGGCCGTCTGCTCGCGCTCGCGAAAGCGGCGCAACTGCTCCTCGGGCGTGATGGCGAGCCAGATTTTGACGATCAGCACCCCGGCATCGCACAGCTCTTCTTCGTATTCGTTGATCTCGCCATAGGCGCGCATCCAGTCGGCGGGCGCGCACAAGCCCTCGACGCGCTCGACCAGCACCCGGCCATACCACGAGCGGTCAAAGATCACCGCTTTGCCCAAGGCCGGGATGTAGCGCCAAAAGCGCCACAGATAGGGCTGGGCGCGCTCGTTCTCGTTCGGGGCCGCCACCGGCACCACGCGGTAAAAGCGCGCATCCAGCGCCTGCGTGATGCGCCGGATGCTGCTGCCCTTGCCGGCTGCGTCCATGCCCTCGAACACCAGCGACAGCGCGCGCTTTTGCATGCGCGCATCGCGGCTGAGCAAGGCCAGCTTGCCCTGCCAGTGTTCGAGTTCGTCCTCGTAGACGCTGCGCCTGAGGCTGCGCGTGTAGTCCTGCGCCTTGAGCAGGCTGTTGGAATCGAGCGCCAGAAAGGGCGGCTGTTGCAGCACGCGGTCGGCCGCCGCGGCGCTCGCCGTGTGCGCTGGGGCGCAGTCTGCGGCGCTGGGGCGGGCCAGCGCGCTCTGCATGGCCTGCAGCAGGTGCTGCGCGGCGCTCAGGGTGCGGTAGGCCGGGTCGCTGCCGTCGATCACCAGCCACGAAGCGGCACCGATGCTGGTCTTGCGCAGCGCCTCGTCGCTCACTTCGATGAAGCGCTCGTAATGTTTGAGGTTGTCCTTGTCCTGGGGCGTGACGCGCCAGGCGGTTTTGGGGTCGGACTCCAGGGTTTTGAGGCGCTCCTTGGCCGCTTTTTTGGACAGATGAAACCACAGCTTGACCAGCACCACCCCTTCGGCGACCAACATGCGTTCAAACTGGCGGATGCGCTCCAGGCGCTGCACGAAGCGGTCGTGGGTTTCGCCGCCGCGGGCGTAGGAGAGCACCGGGTCGGTGTACCAGGAACCAAAAAAAATCCCGATCCGGCCCTTGGGCGGCAGCACCTGCCAAAAGCGCCACATCTCGGGGTGCTTGCGGTCTTCGGGCGTCTGGGGGCCAAAGGCCTCAGTGCGGATGTGGCGCGGGTCCATCCATTCATTGAGCGTGTTGACGGTCTCGCCGCGCCCAGCCCCATCGACGCCATTGACCAAAATCAGCACCGCCGTGCGCGCGTGCTCGAGCAAGCGATACTGCGCCTGCAACAAAGCTTGGCGCAGGCGCGCCGACTCTTGCTTCCAGCGCTCCTTCTCGACCCGGTGCCCGATTTCTGCCGATTCAAACATCTCAATAAGCTCCTGCAGGCACACTGTAGTGCCAAACACACACCCGGCCCTTCCTTTGCCATGCCAAGCTGCATATAATCTAAAGCTTTGCTGGCAAACCCCCGTCGGCCTTGATCCACCACAAGACGGGGAACCCCTTGCTGCAGCACGGTCCGAGGCCCCGATCTTGCCCTGGAACCGGCGTGGCGCAATCCTGGAAACCTTTGGCTAATGACCACTATCCGCGTTAAAGACAACGAACCGTTTGATGTCGCGCTGCGCCGCTTCAAGCGCACCATCGAAAAACTGGGCCTGCTCAACGACTTGCGTGCGCGCGAGTTCTACGAGAAGCCCACCGCCGAGCGCAAGCGCAAGAAGGCCGCCGCCGTCAAGCGCCACTACAAGCGCGTGCGTTCGATGCAACTGCCCAAGCGCATGTTCTGAGCGCCGTCGCACAGCACTGTTGGCAGCCTGCCGCTCTGTTGTGCCACCCCCCTTCAAAGCCCGCTCGAGCACATTCTGGCGGGCTTTGTTCATTTTGCCCCAAGAAAGCGCACCCCGATGTCACTCAAAGACCGCATCAGCGACGACATGAAGGCCGCCATGCGCGCCAAAGACAGCGTTCGCCTGGGCACGATCCGGCTGCTGCTGGCAGCGATCAAGCAGCGCGAAGTCGATGAGCGCATCGTGCTCGACGATGGCGCGATAACCGCTGTGATCGACAAGCTGCTGAAACAGCGCAAGGATTCGATCGCCGCCTTCCAGCAGGCTGGCCGCACCGACTTGGCCGATCTGGAACAAGCCGAAGCCGTGGTGTTGCAAGCCTACCTGCCCGAACGCCTGAGCGCCGCCGCCGTGGCCAGCGCCGTGGGCGCCCTCGCAGACGCGCTGACGGCCGAGCTTGGGCGCGCCCTCACCCCGGCCGATATGGGCCGGCTCATGGCAGCGGCCAAAACGCAACTGGCCGGTCAGGCTGATATGGGCCAGGTGTCGGCGGCCGTGAAAGCGGCGCTGGCGCGTTGAGGCCGCTCGGCATGAGCGAGCCCCCGCAACCCATCGGCGTATTCGACTCCGGAGTCGGCGGCCTGTCGGTGCTGCGCGAAATCCGCGCCCTGCTGCCGACCGAAGATCTGCTGTACGTGGCCGATTCGGGCCACGCCCCCTATGGCGACAAGGCACTGGCGCAGGTGCAGGCGCGGGCCGAGCGCATCATCGGCTTTTTGGCGGCGCAGCAGGTGCGGGCGGTGGTGGTGGCGTGCAACACCGTCACCGGCCTGTCGATCCAGGCGCTGCGCCAGCAATTTCCGCTGCTGCCCTTGGTGGCGATCGAGCCCGCCGTCAAACCCGCCGTGGCCGCTACGCGCAGCGGCACCGTGGGCGTGCTGGCAACCCACAACACCGTGCGCAGCCCCGGCCTAGCGCGCCTGATCGCAGCCCACGCCGGGCCGGTGCGGGTGCTGGTCCAAGCCTGCCCGGGCTGGGTCGAAATGGTGGAACGCGGTGAGCTCGACGGGGCCGCATCCAGGGCGGCCGTCGCCGCCTGCCTCGACCCGCTGCTGGCCCAAGGCGCCGACGTGCTGGTGCTGGGCTGCACCCACTACCCCTTCTTGCGCCCGCTGATCGAGCAGCGCGCCGGCCCCGGGGTGCAGGTGCTGGACCCGGCCGCTGCGGTGGCGCGCGAGCTGCAGCGCCGCTTGGCGGCTGCGTTGCCGGATGGTCCCAGCCCAAGCCACGGCGCGACCCGCTTTTGGAGCAGCGGCGACTGCGCCCACGCCTCGGGGCTGATCTCGCGCCTGTGGGGCGAGCCGGTTCGGGCCGCTGCGCTGCCGGTCTGAATGGTGGCTCAGCTACCGGCCACCTTCATGCGCTCGATCAGCACCGAGCCCACGTTTTTTGAGCCAAAAGCAAATTCGTCCGAGCCGATGGCCGCCAGCCCACGGAACATGTCTTTGAGGTTGCCCGCGATGGTGATTTCCTGCACCGGGTAGGCGATTTCGCCGTTTTCCACCCAGAAGCCGCTGGCCCCGCGCGAGTAGTCGCCGGTCACGTAGTTCACCCCCTGGCCCATGAGCTCGGTGACGAACAAACCGGTGCCCAAGCGGCGCAGCATGGCCGGCAGATCGTCGGCGGGCTGGGTCAGGCGGCTGCGCAAATACAGGTTGTGCGAGCCGCCCGCGTTGCCACTGGTGCGCATGCCGAGCTTGCGCGCCGAGTAGCTGCCCAAAAAATAGCCCTTGACACAGCCGCCGCTGAGCACCTGGCGCGCCACGGTTTTCACGCCTTCGCTGTCGAACGGGGCGCTGCCCTTGGCGCGGGCGATCAGCGGGTCTTCAAACAAATCAATGTGCTCGGGGAACACCTGGCGCCCTAGGCTGTCGGTCAAAAAACTGGTCTTGCGGTACAGCGCGCCGCCGCTGATGGCTTGCACGAAAGCCCCCAGCAAACCAGCCGCCAGCGGCGACTCAAACAGCACCGGGCATTCGGTGGTGGCGATTTTGCGCGGTGCCAAGCGCGCCAGTGCGCGTTCGGCGGCGTAGCGCCCCACCGCCTCGGGGCTGGCCAGGTCGGCCGGGCTGCGCATCGAGCTGTACCAGTAGTCGCGCTGCATCTGCGCGCCCTTGCCCGCGATGGGTGAAACCGACAGGCTGTGGCGCGAGCTGGCGTAGCCGCCGCGAAAAATGCCCTCGCGCCCGCGCTCGCCGCCGCGCATGTGCTCGGCATAAAAATGCGACTGCTGCGCCGACACCCCGGCACCTTCGCTGTTGCGGATTTTTTTGCTGGTTTGCAGCGCCGCCGCCTCGCAGCGCAGCGCCAGTTGCTGCGCCTCGTGCGCATCAATAGTCCAAGGGTGAAACAGCTCCAGCTCGGGCGCGTCGTTGGCCACGTCTTGCTCGTCGGGCAGGCCCGCGGCCGGGTCTTCGGCGGTGAAGCGCGCGATGTCGTAGGCGGCCTGCACGGCCTGGCGGATGGCTTGCGGGCTGAAGTCTGAACTGGAGGCGTTGCCGCGGCGCTGCCCGATATAGACCGTGACGCCAAGCGCCTTGTCGCGGTTGCGCTCGACATTTTCCAGCTCGCCCATGCGCACCGAGACGTTGAGGCCAGCACCTTCCGAGATTTCGACCGCCGCATCGGCAGCGCCGAGTTGCCTGGCGTGCTGCAGGGCCAGATCGGCCAAGGCCTCGAACTGCTGCCGGTGGTATTGAAAGCCTGCTTCGGGCTCGGGGTAGGCGGCGCTGGGGGCGGAGCTGGAGCTCGGGCTTGGTTGGCCAGTTGGGCCGGAGGCCACCGCAGGGGATCGGGATTTTTTCATGCTGGGCGCTATGATAGCCGCATGGCACGCAAACCCACCAAAGGCTACTACGTCAAAGGCCACTTCGTTGCTGAGGGCAGCGAACTGGACCAAGAACTCAAACGTGAACTCAAAGGCGACACCGAGACCAGCAGAACCGACCTCAAAAAACACAGCGCACACCTACAGCAACTCGGCGAGCAACTGCTCACGTTGCGCAGCGCCCTGCTCGACCGGCTGGCCCTGCCCAGCGGCTTGCTCGACGCGCTTTCCGCAGCGCAACGCATCACCGACTTCGAAGGCCGCCGGCGCCAGATCCAGTACATCGGCAAGCTCATGCGCCGGCTCGACCCCGCCACCGTGCAAGCCGTGGAGCAGGTGCTGGCCGAGCAGCACCACGGCAGCGCCGCCGATACCCTGCGCCTGCACCAGGCCGAGCTGTGGCGCACCCGCCTGCTGGCCGACGACGAGGCGCTCAATGCATGGCTGCAAATCGCCCCGCAAACCGATTTGCAACACCTGCGCACCTTGATTCGTCAGGCGCGCAAAGACGCGCAAGCCCAAGCCAGCGCCGAGCGCGCGGGCCAAGCCGTGCGCCACAGCAAAAGCTTTCGCGAGATCTACCAACTGCTGCGCGCCGGGCTGGAGCCCCCGGAGGCCGATGCGGGTATCGACCCCGATGCCGATGCCCTCAGCAGCCGCACTAGCCGCCCACCAGCGCAGCCGCAGGGGGCGGCATGAGCGCGCTGGAGCCGGTGCGCATCGGCTTGGTCTCGGTGAGCGACCGCGCCAGCGCCGGTGTCTATGCCGACCAGGGCCTGCCGGCGCTGCAAGACTGGCTGCGCCGGGCGCTGCGCAACCCGCTGCAGTTCGAAGCGCGCCTGATCCCCGATGAGCGCGCGCGCATCGGCCAGACCCTGATTGAACTGGCCGACCAAGCCGGCTGCGCGCTGGTGTTCACCACCGGCGGCACCGGGCCAGCCACGCGCGATGTCACGCCCGAGGCCACGCTCGATGTGGCCGAGCGCGAGCTGCCCGGCTTTGGCGAGCAGATGCGCCAGATCGGGTTGCGCTTCGTTCCCACCGCGATTTTGTCGCGCCAGCTGGCGGTGCTGCGCGGGCGCTGCCTGATCATCAACCTGCCGGGCCAGCCCAAGAGCATCGCCGAAACGCTCGAAGGCCTGCGCGAGCCCCCCGACCCCGCAGACCCCAAACACCCCGGCGGCCGCGTGCTGCTGCCCGGCATTTTTGCCGCCGTGCCCTACTGCATCGACCTCATCGGCGGGCCGTACCTGGAAACCGACCCCGCCATCTGCGCTGCCTTCAGGCCAAAAAGCGCCCCCAGGCGGCCGGAAATTCCCGCCGCCGCCCCCCGAGGGGGGTGAGTCAACTTGGGAGCGGCCCGGCGTTGACTCAGCGCGCAGCGCCCAATGGCCTAGATCAACGGCCCAGCGCCTTACTTGCCCACCAGATCGTTGAGCTTTTGGGCTTCGAACTGCTCCAGCCGGGCGGCGTCGGGCGGCAGAGGCTGGCCTTGCTGGGCCGACAACTGCTCCAGCGCCTGCCACAGCAGCGCGATCTGGTGCTCTTGGCTGGCGGCGCTGTCGATCAGGCCGCGCATGGCCTGGCTGAGCGGGTCGTCGTTTTGCGTGATGCCGTAGGCCGAAAATCCCATCTTCGAGGCCACTTCCTCGCGCCGGGCGTCGGCCTCGGCCAAGATGATGCGCGCCGGGTTGCCCACCGCCGTGGCCCCGGGCGGCACCGCTTTGGTGAGCACCGCGTTGCTGCCCACGCGCGCGCCGTCGCCCACCACAAAGCCGCCCAGCACCTTGGCCCCGGCCCCGATCACCACATCGCGCCCCAGCGTCGGGTGCCGCTTGGCGCCCTTGTGCAGCGCCACCCCGCCCAGCGTGACGCCGTGGTAGATGGTGCAGCCGTCGCCAATCTCGGCCGTCTCGCCGATCACCACCCCCATGCCGTGGTCGATAAACACGCGCGCCCCGATGGTGGCGCCAGGGTGGATTTCGATGCCGGTGAACCAGCGGCTCCAGTGCGCCAGCCAGCGCGCCAGCCACTTCCAGCCCCGGCCCCAGAGCGCGTGGGCACAGCGGTGCAGCAGCAGCGCGTGCAGGCCGGGGTAGCAGGTCAGCACCTCCCAGCGCGAACGCGCCGCCGGGTCGCGCTCCAGAATGCAATCGAGGTCGGACTTGAGTCGGGCAAACATAGCCGCGCAGTCTAACCCTTGGCTCGCGCCGCCAGGCGCAAGGCGGCACGCGCTACCCCGCGCAAAATGTGGATTTCGGTCAGCGTGGGCTGGGCCCGGTTGAGCAATTGGTTCAGGCGCGGCAGCAGCTTTTTGGGCGCCGCCGGGTCCAGATAGTCCAGCGCCACCAGCGCCTCCTGCCAGTGCGCCAGCGCCGCGGCAATGGCGGCGGCGTCGGCGGGGGCTTCGGTGGCGTGGCCCGGCGCGCGCTCGCCAGCCGCAAAATCCCCCAGGGCCAGCCGCCACTCGTAGGCGATCAGTTGCACCGCAGCGGCCAGGTTGAGTGAGCCGTAGCCAGGCGCAGTGGGGATGCGCAGGCTGGCGTGGCAGCGGTACACATCGGCGTTGCTCAGACCGTAGCGCTCCGGGCCGAATAAAAATGCGATTCCGGCGGTGGCCGGACCAAGTGCCGCATCGGCACTAGCCCCAGACCGCAGCTCGGCAGCCTCATCGGCAGCTTCAACGGACTCAGGCCACCGACCCGCCAGCGCCCGCACCCAAGCGCTCAAATGCTCGCGCGGGGCCAGGGTGGGCGGGCCAAAGTCGCGCGGCGTCATGGCGGTGGCGCACAGGTGCGTGATGCCGCCCAGCGCCGCGTCGAGCGTATCGAACACGCGCGCTGCCGCCAGCACATCGGCGGCCCCGCTGGCGCGCTCGAGCGCCTCTGGGCGCTGCAACACATCGGCCCAGCGCGGCCGCACCAGCACCAGATCGGCAAAGCCCATCACCTTCATGGCGCGCGCCACCGCCCCCACGTTGCCGGCGTGGCTGGGCTCGATCAATATGAAACGGGTGGCAATCTGGCTCGGGCGCATCGGATAGGGGATTGCGTGGGTGCAAGTAAAAGGAAAGGGAGCAAGGGAGCGGATGGGCAAAGAACGCAAATTGTGCGCCAAGTTTGCGCCCAGCCCCAGCCCGCTAAAATGGGCACCATCTTGCGGCCATCGCGCCCCCACTCTGCGCTCCTACACAACCATGAACTCCCCGCACCTGCACCCCATGCTCAACGTGGCCATCAAGGCCGCGCGCGCTGCCGGCAGCCTGATCAACCGCGCCGCGCTCGACATCGAGTCGGTGCGCGTATCGGCCAAGCAAACCAACGACTACGTCACCGAAGTCGATCAGGCGGCCGAGCAAGCCATCATCGCCACGCTGCACGAGTCCTACCCCGACCACGGGCTGTGGGCCGAAGAATCTGGCCGGCGCGAGGGCAAGGGGCGCGACCGCGCCTTCGTCTGGATCATCGACCCGCTCGACGGCACCACCAACTTCATTCACGGCTTCCCGGTCTATTGCGTCAGCATCGCGCTGCAGGTGCACGGCAAGCTCGAACAAGCCGTGATCTACGACCCCACCCGCAACGACCTCTTCACCGCCACCCGCGGCCGCGGTGCCTACCTGAACGAGCGCCGCATCCGCGTGGCCAAGCGCACCCAGTTGAGCGAATGCCTGGTGAGCACCGGTTTCCCCTTCAGGCCGGGTGATTCGATGCAGCACTTCCTGCAGATGCTGGGCGAGGTCATGCCCAAGGTGCGCGGTGTGCGCCGCCCCGGCTCGGCCGCGCTCGACCTGGCTTATGTGGCCGCCGGTTTTGCTGACGGCTTTTTCAAGACCGGCCTGAGCCCCTGGGACGTGGCCGCCGGCGCGCTGCTGGTCACCGAAGCCGGTGGCTTGGTGGGCAACTTCACCGGCGAGTCCGACTTTTTAGAACGGCGCGAATGCATGGCCGCCAACCCGCGCATCTACGGCCAATTGGTGGGGCTGCTGGGCAAGCACAGCGTCTGCGCGGGCGCCGCCGCAGCGGGGGCAGCCACCGCACCGCCACCGCCCCCATGATGCGCCAATACCCCGGAACGAAGCAAAAAATCTTTGCCGCGGGAAAATCAGGGGGCATAATGTCCGCCATCTTTCCCGCAGGCAGAAAAAGCAAATGGGCGCCCCCTCCGAAATCTTGGCCCTGCTCGCGCAGGCCCGCAACGCTCTCACGCAACAAGAGCTCGCCGCCCTCCTCGGCGTCGATGCGAAAACAGTCTCTCGCTGGGAGACCGGGAAAATCCTGCCTCCGGCCATGGTCGGCCTCGCCGTCAAGGAGTTGCTGCGCGAGCGCGCGACCTCCGCGGGCCCGACGGCCCCAAGCGGCGCGGGCGAGTTTTCCTTCATCGACCTTTTCGCCGGGATCGGCGGAATCCGCCTCGGCTTCGAGAAGTCCGGCGGCCGATGCGTCTTCACCAGCGAATGGAACAAATTCTCGCAAATCACCTACGCCGCAAACTTTGGCGACGGCGAGCACGGCATCAACGGCGACATCACCCAGATTGACGCCGCCTCGATCCCCGACCACGACATCTTGCTCGCGGGCTTCCCCTGCCAGCCGTTCAGCATCGCCGGCGTCTCCAAGAAGAACGCGCTCGGCCGCGCCCACGGCTTCGCCTGCGAGACCCAAGGGACACTCTTTTTCGACGTCGCCCGGATCATCGAAGAGAAGAAGCCGAAAGCTTTCCTCCTCGAAAACGTGAAAAATCTCGTTTCCCACGACAAGGGCAACACCTTCAAGGTCATCATGAAGACGCTCCAGGAGGAGCTCGGCTATACCGTCAAGGCCAAGGTCATCGACGCCCGCCACTTCGTCCCGCAGCACCGCGAGCGGATCTTCATCGTCGGCTTGCGGGAAGACACCGGATTCTCGTTCGACGACCTGGCCCTGCCCTCCGAGGGGCCGCGAATGTTGTCGATTCTCCACCCCGAAAACGGGGACGAGGCCGCCGAGGCCCCCTTCACCGAAGGCCCGAAGGCCAAGGTCGCGGAAAAATACACCCTGACCCCAAACCTCTGGATCTACCTCCAGAACTACGCCGCCAAGCACAAGGCAGCCGGCAACGGCTTCGGCTTCGGGCTCGTCGATAAGGATTCGGTCGCGCGCACCCTCTCCGCCCGCTACTACAAGGACGGCTCCGAAGTCCTCGTCTCCCGCGGCAAGGGCAAGAACCCGCGCCGGCTCACCCCGCGCGAATGCGCCCGCCTCATGGGCTACCCCGAAGGCTGGAAAATTCCCGTCAGCGACACGCAGGCCTACAAGCAATTCGGAAATTCCGTCGCCGTACCGGTCATCACGGCGCTGGCCGCCCACATGAAACCGCACATCCTCTCGCTGGCAGAGAAGGAAGCCGAGACGCCCCGACTCTTCGCCGCCTGATCGCCGTGGCTCTGGCGGGTGTCGTCCCTTCGGAGGTTCGCTCGCGCATGATGGCGGGCATCCGGAGCGCCACTTAAGGGCGTTGCCTGACAACTGGCCACGGGTATGTGTTGAATGCGTGTTGGATCAGGCTATAGGGATTAAAATGCTTCGCATGAGCAACTTGACATTCCCTGCACACCCTCCCTGCAAGCTCTGCCAAGATCGGCCCAAGCTAGATTTCGATTTTAGCATGGCGTTTCAGCCCATAGTGGATGCGCGCTCCCAGCAAGTGTTTGCTTACGAGGCCTTGGTGCGCCCCATAGGCGGTGGCAGCGCGGCGCAGGTATTGAGCCAAGTCAACGAAACCAATCGCTACCAGTTTGATCAGGCTTGCCGCGTCAAGGCGGTGGAGCTGGCGGCGGAGCTGCAAATGCCATGCTTTTTGAGCATCAATTTCATGCCCAATGCCGTCTATGAGGCCGCCACCTGCATCCGAGCCACCTTGCAAGCCGCCGAGCGCTTTGGCTTTCCCACCGAGCGCTTGATTTTTGAAATCACCGAAAACGAACAACTGGTTGACAAAGAGCACCTAAAGTGCATCATCAAAGAATACCGGCGCCAAGGCTTTCAGACCGCCATCGACGACTTTGGCGCGGGTTATTCCGGCCTTAATCTGCTGGCCGAGTTTCAGCCCGATATCGTCAAGCTGGACATGGCCTTGCTGCGCCACATCGACCAAGACCCGGTGCGCAAGGCCATCGTCACAGGCATTCTTGGCGTGTGCCGCGCCTTGCAGATTGAAATCATTGCCGAAGGCATCGAAACAGCGGCCGAGTATCAGGCCTTGCGTGAAATGGGTGTGTCCTATTTTCAGGGCTATTTGTTTGCCCGCCCCCAGTACGAGCAGTTGCCGCCGGTGAACTGGCCCGCGCCGCAATGAATGCTCCCGCCGCGGCTTGGTTTGGTGTGCCTACCGGCCTGCTGGAAACGGCTTTGGCGCAAGCCTACAACGCCATCGTCCTGACCGATGCCGACCTAGGGCCCGGTGGCTGCAAAATTCTCTACTGCAACCTAGCCTTTAGCCGCATGACGGGCTATGCGGCAGCCGAATTGATTGGGCAAACGCCGCGCATCCTGCAAGGCCCGCTCACCGACCCCGCCGTGCTGCAGCGGCTGCGCACCTACCTAGCTACCGGCCAACCTTTTGAAGGCCGGGCCATCAACTACCGCAAAGACGGCGGCACTTACCACGTCGAATGGAAAATCTCGCCAGTTTATAACGATCTGGGCCAAGTCACGCACTACATCTCGGTGCAGCAAGATATTTCCCAGTTTCTGCAGGCGCAACAAATGCAGGCGCTCATGGGTTTGGCGCTCGACGCTGCGCCATCGTCTGTATTAATCACCGATGCGCAGCAGCGCGTGGTTTATGCCAACCGCGCTTTTACGGATCTGAGCGGCTACGCGCAGGCCGACATGCTGGGCAAAAAACCAGGGCAATTGCTGCATTCCGGCATGCACAATGCGAATTTTTACCAATCGCTGCAGCGCAGCCTAGAGCGCGGTCAAAGCTTCAAAACCGCTTTCACCAATCGGCGTAAAGACGGCAGCCTCTACCATTGCGAGCAAAGCGTGGTGGCGCTGCACGATGCCACCGGACTAGCGACGCACTACGTTGCGGTGGCCACCGACATTGGCCACTTTTTGTCACGCGAAGAGGCGCTGCAAAACTTGGCTTGCCGCGATCCGCTCACCAGCCTGCTCAACCGCCGCGCGGGCGAAGAAGCCTTGCAATGCAGCCACGCGGCGGCCAAGCTATCGGGTCAACACTATGCCGTGATCATGGCCGACATCGACCGCTTCAAACTTGTCAACGATGCCTACGGCCACGCCGCCGGAGACCGCATCATCGCCGCCGTGGCGCAGCAATTGAGCCAGAACGTGCGCAGCACCGATGCGGTGGTGCGCTGGGGCGGGGAAGAGTTTTTGATCGCGCTGCCTGGCCTGGACTTGCCTGCTGCGCTGGAATTGGCGGAGCGCATCCGCTTGGCTGTGGCTGGCTGCCACGATGCCGAAGTTGGCCACGTCACCCTGTCGCTGGGTGTGGCCGCCGGCCCGGCAGGAGGCACCGAAATCGACACCGTGAAGCGCGCCGACCAAGCGCTCTACGTGGCCAAACAGCAAGGGCGCAACCGCGTGGTGGTGGATGCAGCGGCGCTGGATAGCCAGCCGGGCAGCGCGACCAGCCCTGCATGAGCCCCGCCCACACCGCACGCATGAACCCGGCTTCGCCAACCACTCGTGCTGCGCCTGCGCCTGCGCCTGCCCAACCCGCCGCATCTGGCCCCGCCCACACCCCCATGATGCAGCAGTACCTAGCGCTCAAGGCGGGCTATCCGGGTACGCTGCTGTTTTACCGCATGGGCGATTTTTACGAGCTGTTCTACGACGATGCCGAAAAAGCCGCGCGCCTGCTCGACATCACGCTCACGCGCCGGGGCCAGTCGGCCGGGCAGCCGATACCCATGGCCGGGGTGCCCTTTCATTCGGCACAAAATTACCTGGCGCGGCTGCTCAAGCTGGGCGAGTCGGTAGCCATTTGCGAGCAGGTAGGCGAGCCAGCGCAGGCCAAGGGGCCGATGGAGCGGCGCGTGCTGCGCGTGCTCACCCCCGGCACCCTGACCGAAGCCGAGCTGCTGCCGGATAAAGCAGAGCCGGTGCTGCTGGCGCTGCACTGGGGGCCGCGCCAGACGCTGGGCCTGGCCTGGCTGAGCCTGACCCAGGGCGAGCTGCACCTGGCGCAATGCCGCAGCGACGAACTGCCCGCTTGGGCCGCGCGCATCGGGGCCAGCGAGCTGCTGCACAGCGCCGATCTGGCCGCCGCCCCCGTGCGCGAGCTGCAAGAGTTGCAACGCCAGTGGCCCAGCTTGGTGGGTGGGGCCGGATCGGCGCGCCTGACGCTGGCGGCGCGCCCGGCCTGGGCTTTCGACAGCGGCTTGGGCTTGCGCAAGCTGTGCGCGCAGTTGCAGGCCGCGAGCCTGGCGGGCTGGGGCGCGCAGGATTTGCCGCTGGCGCACGCCGCCGCTTCGGCGCTGCTGGATTACGCCGAGCACACCCAGGGGCGAGCGCTGGCGCATGTGGCCACTTTGCGCGTGGCGCGGCCCGAGGAACTGATCGACCTGCCCGCCAGCACCCGGCGCAACCTGGAGCTCACGCAGACCCTGCGCGGCGAGCCCAGCCCGACGCTGTTTGCGCTGCTCGACACCTGCCAGACCGGCATGGGCAGCCGCCTGCTGCGGCGCTGGCTGCTGGAGCCTGAGCGGGCGCGCACGGCGGCGCAACAGCGCCTGCAAGCCATCGGGCTGCTGCGCCAGCGCCTGCAGCAGCCACTGCGCCAGGCGCTGGCCGGGGCCGCCGATGTGGAGCGCATCACGGCGCGGCTGGCGCTGCGCCAGGTGCGGCCGCGCGAACTGGTCGGCCTCGCGCAAACGTTGCACCGCGCTGCGGCGCTGGCGCAGACGCTGCACAGCGGCGCCCCCACAGCCCTTGGTGCGCCCGAGCCGCTAACCCCAAGCACAACCCCAGCCGAGCTTGGCGATCTGGCCGACTGCGCCGATGCGGCCACCCGCCCCTCGCGCCCCCTGCCGCCCCTGTTGGCCCAACTGGCGCAGCAATTGCAGCCACCGCCGGGCTGCGCCGAGCTGCTGCAGCGCGCCCTGCTGCCCGAGCCGGCGGCGCTGCTGCGCGAGGGCGGCGTGATCAACCACGGCCACGACGCCGAACTGGACCAGTTGCGTGCATTACAAAACAACTGCGACGCCTTTTTGCTGGCGCTGGAAGCGCGCGAACGCGAGCGCAGCGGCATTGCCAACCTGCGCGTGCAGTTCAACAAAGTGCACGGCTTTTACATCGAAATCACCCAAGGCCAGCTCGACCGGGTGCCCGCCGACTACCGGCGCCGCCAGACCCTGAAAAACGCCGAGCGCTTCATCACGCCAGAACTCAAGGCCTTTGAAGACCAGGTGCTGGGCGCGCAAGAGCGTGCGCTGGCACGAGAAAAATGGCTGTACGAGGCGCTGCTGGAAGAATTGCAGCCGCACCTGGGCGCGCTGGCCGAGCTGGCGCGTGCCTTGGCCGCGCTCGACGCCCTGTGCGCGCTGGCCGAGCGCTCGCTCACGCTGGACTGGTGCGCGCCCGAGTTCAGCCCCGAGCCCGGCCTCGAAATCCGCGCCGGCCGCCACCCCGTGGTGCAGGCGCGGCTGGCCGAAAGCAACACCCCCTTCATCCCCAACGACACCGTGCTCGGCCCCAAGGCGCGGCTGCAGATCATCACCGGCCCCAACATGGGCGGCAAATCCACCTACATGCGCCAGGTGGCGCTGATCGCGCTCTTGGCCAGCATGGGCAGCTACGTGCCAGCGCAGCGCTGCCGCCTGGGGCCGCTGGACGCCATCCACACCCGCATCGGCGCCGCCGACGATCTCGCCAACGCCCAGTCCACCTTCATGCTCGAAATGAGCGAAGCAGCGCAGATTTTGCACCGCGCCAGCGCCAACAGCCTGGTGCTGATGGACGAGATCGGGCGCGGCACCTCGACCTTCGACGGGCTGGCGCTGGCCAGCGCCATCGCCAGCCACCTGCACGACAAGGTGCGCGCCCACACCCTGTTTGCCACCCACTACTTCGAGCTCACCCAGTTCCCGGCCGAACACGCGGCCGCCATCAACGTCCACGTGAGCGCGGTCGAGAGCGGGCGCGAGATCGTGTTTTTGCACCAGATCGAACCCGGCCCGGCCAGCCGCAGCTACGGCGTGCAAGTGGCGCGCCTGGCCGGCGTGCCCGCCGCCGTGCTGAATCAAGCGCGCCAGATGCTGCAGGCGCTGGAAGCGCACAGCGCCGCCGCGCAGGCGCAGATCGACCTGTTCGCCCCCGCGCCCGGCGCGGCCTTTGCAGCCGACGCGGCGTGGGAGGCCGCAGAGGCCCTGCAAACCCAGCCCCCGGCGCAGGCCAGCGCACCTCAGCCCCCGAGCGCCCTCGAACAAGCCCTGGCCGCCCTCGACCCCGACGCCCTGAGCCCACGCGAGGCGCTGGCGGCGCTGTACCGGCTGCGCCAGTTGCTTGAAGCCGAGATGCACGAACGGCCCTGCCGTTAAAATCAGCCGCAACACCTGTCCACCCGCCCACTGGAGTCTACCTTGAGCCCTGCCCACCCCGCTTTCGACTTCGAGCAAGCCCGTTTCAACATGATCCAGCAGCAGATTCGGCCCTGGGAGGTGCTGGATGCGCGGGTGCTGCAACTGCTGGGCGAGCTCAAGCGCGAAGACTTCGCTCCCGCCGCCTACCGCGCGCTGGCGCTGGCCGATGTCGAAATCCCGCTCTGTCGCCCAGCGGTTGAGGGCGCGTGCATGCTGGCCCCCAAGATCGAAGCCCGCGCCCTGCAAGACCTGGCCTTGCAAGACACCGACTCGGTGCTTGAAATCGGCACCGGCTCCGGCTACATGGCCGCACTCTTGAGCCGCCTGAGCGCGCGCGTGCTCAGCCTCGAGATCGACCCCGCGCTGGCCGAGCAGGCGCGCCGCAACCTGAGCGCGGCCGGGATCGACAACGTCGAGGTGCGCTGCGCCGACGCCGCCGCCCAGCACTGCGCCGCCTGTGGCAGCAACGCCCCCTACGACGCCATCGTGCTCAGCGGCTCGGTGGCCGAGGTGCCGACCGACCTGCTGGCCCTGCTCAAAACCGGCGGCCGCCTGTGGGCCATCGTCGGCCAAGAGCCGATCATGCGCGCCACCCTGGTGCGCCGCAACGGCCCCGCCAGCTACAGCACCGAGCAACCGTGGGACATCGTGGCCCCGCGCCTGCGCGGCTTCCCCGAAGCCTCGCGCTTTCAATTTTAAGCCTTGCCCGGCACCATGAAGACGCCCCCGCACGCGCGCGCCAGCACCTTGGGCAGGGCTGCTGTGGCAGGCTCCTTGCTGGGCTTGTTCGCACTCGGCAGCGCCCAGGCGCAGAACCTGCCCGAGCTGTTTGCCGCCGCGCGCGCCCACGACGCCAGCTTTGTGGCCGCGCAAGCCCAGTTCGAGGCCGAGCGCGCCCGCGCCGCCCAGGCCCTAGCGGGGGTGCGCCCCAGCGTGGCCCTGCGCGGCGGCGCGCACTGGACGCACAGCGACAGCAGCCTGCCCGGGCCAGCGCACACCAGCAACCGGCAAAACCTCACTCTAGAGGCCAGCCAACCGCTGTTTCGGCCCGCCAACCAACTGGCGCTGCAACAGGCCGATTTCGCGCTGCAGGCGGCGCAGGCTCGTCTGCAAAGCGCCGAGCAAGAGCTGATCGTGCGCACTGCCCAAGCCACCTTCGATCTGCTGGCGGCGCAAGACAGCCTGCGCTTCATCGAGGCGCAACAACAAGCCGTGGCCGAGCAACTCGCCGCCGCCCGGCGCATGTTCGAAGTGGGTGCCACCACCATCACCGACACGCGCGAGGCGCAGGCCCGTTTCGACTTGGTGCGGGCGCAGCACATCGCAGCCACCAATGCGTTGCAGGTGCGCCAGCTCGAACTCGAGCAATTGGTCGGCCGCACCCCTGTGCGCCCGTGGCGCCTGCCCGAAGGCGTGGCCCTGCCCGTACCAGACAGCACCGCCACCATGCCCGGCTGGGTCGAGCGCGCCCAAAGCGCGCACCCCATGCTGCGCCAGGCCGAGGCTGGCTTGCAAATCGCCGCACTCGAAGTGCAGCGCGCCCAAGCCGCGCGCGGCCCCACCGTCGATGCCACGGCGCAGCTCCAGCTCGCCCGCGCCCCGGCCCAGGGCCTGCCCGCCAGCGGCAACGCAAGCCAGCGCGATGCCAGCGTCGGCATCCAGTTCAACCTGCCGCTCTACACCGGCGGCGCGCTGCAAAACCGCATTGCCGAAGCCGTGGCCCTGCAGACCCGCGCCCGCGCCGATCTCGATGCCGCCCAGCGCAGCGTCACCCAGGCCACGCGCAGCGCCTACCTCGGCGTGGTCTCAGGCACGGGGCAGGTGCAGGCGCTCGAAGCCGCGCAGGCCTCGAGCCAGAGCGCGCTGGAAGCCAACCAGCTCGGCCTCGAAGTGGGGGTGCGCATCAACATCGACGTGCTCAACGCCCAAAGCCAGCTCTTCGACACCAAGGCCCGGCTGGCGCGCGCCCGCTACGAGGTGCTGCTAGGCACCCTGCGCCTGCGCCAAGCCAGCGGCGTGCTCACAGCCGACGATCTGCAGCCCATAGCGGCGCTGCTGCGCGCTCCGGGGCCTTGATGCGGCCGTCTGGGTTGACATTTCTCAGTAGTGGTAGCGCAACTGAGCAATCAGAAGCGCGCCGTTCTCGATCTTGTAAACCATTCGATGTTCGTCGTTGATGCGGCGCGACCAGTAGCCAGACAAGGCGTGCTTGAGCGGCTCGGGTTTTCCGACGCCGGAAAATGGTGCGCGCATCACTTCGACTATCAGTTTATTAACCCGCTCCAGCATTTTCCTGTCCTGCTTTTGCCAGTAGAGGTAGTCTGCCCAAGCCTCATCGGCAAAGATCAACCTCATTCGGCCAGCGTCCGCTCTAGCCCTAGCCCCGCGTCGAGTTGGGCGGTTGCCGCCAACAGGCGCTGGGCGTTGGCGGGGCTGCGCAGCAGGTAGGCGGTTTCTTCCAGCGCCTGGTAGTCCTCCAGCGACAGCAGCACCACGGAACGCTCGCCATTGCGGGTGATGATCAAAGCTTCGTGATCGTTGCAGACGCGCTCCATGGTTCGTGCGAGGTTCGCTCGGGCACAAGAGTAGCTAATCGCATCCATAGACAGCATCCTTTCTGTACGTTTTATTGTACCTATTTACCCCTGCGCCAGTTGCTTCCAGGTCTCGATCACGGTGTCTGGGTTGAGCGAGATCGATTCAATCCCTTGCTGCTGCAGCCAGCGCGCAAAGTCGGGGTGGTCGCTTGGGCCTTGGCCGCAAATGCCGATGTACTTGCCTTGGGCGCGGCAGGCCTGGATGGCTTGCGCGATCAGCGCCGTCACGGCCGGGTCGCGCTCGTCGAAGTCTTGTGCCAGCAGCTCCAGCCCAGAGTCGCGGTCTAGGCCCAGGGTGAGCTGGGTCAGGTCGTTGGAACCGATGGAAAAACCGTCGAAATGCTGCAAAAATTGCTCGGCCAAAATGGCGTTGCTGGGGATTTCGCACATCATGATCAGCTTGAGGCCATTCACGCCGCGCTTCAAACCAAAGCGGGCCAGCAACTCCACCACCTGCTCGGCCTGCTTGAGGGTGCGCACAAAAGGCACCATCACCTGCACATTGTCCAGCCCCATGGGCTCGCGCACGCGCCGGATGGCTTCGCACTCCATGGCAAAGGCCTCGCCAAAGTCGGCGCTGAGGTAGCGCACCGCGCCCCGGAAACCGAGCATGGGGTTTTCTTCGTCGGGCTCGTAGCGGCTGCCACCGATGAGCTTGCGGTACTCGTTGCTTTTAAAGTCGCTCAGGCGCACGATCACCGGCTTGGGCCAGAAAGCGGCGGCGATGGTGGCCACACCTTCGGTCACTTTATCGACATAAAAGGCGCGTGGGCTGGCGTGGCCACGCGCCACCGATTCCACCGCTTTTTTCAGGTCGGCGTCGATCTGCGGGTAGTCCAAGATCGCTTTGGGGTGCACGCCGATGTTGTTGTTGATGATGAACTCCAGCCGCGCCAGCCCCACGCCGTGGTTGGGGATCTGGGCAAAGTCGAAGGCGAGCTGCGGGTTGCCCACGTTCATCATGATTTTTACATCCAGCTCGGGCATGGTGCCGCGCTGCACTTCGCTGACTTCGGTCTCGAGCAGGCCGTCGTAGATGTGGCCGGTGTCGCCCTCGGCGCAGCTCACCGTCACCAGCGCGCCGTCTTTGAGTTGCTCGGTGGCGTCGCCACAGCCCACCACCGCCGGAATGCCCAGTTCGCGCGCGATGATGGCGGCGTGGCAGGTGCGCCCGCCGCGGTTGGTGACGATGGCACTGGCGCGCTTCATCACCGGCTCCCAGTTCGGGTCGGTCATGTCGGTCACGAGCACGTCGCCGGGCTGCACCTGGTCCATCTCGCTGATGTGCTGCACCAGCCGCACCGGCCCGGTGCCGATTTTTTGCCCGATGGCGCGCCCCGTGGCCAGCACCGCGCCCTGGCCCTTGAGCTTGTAGCGCAGCTCGACCTGGCCGCCGGACTGGCTCTTGACCGTCTCGGGGCGCGCTTGCAGGATGTAGATCTGGCCGTCGAGCCCGTCTTTGCCCCACTCGATGTCCATCGCTCGGCCATAGTGGCGCTCGATCACCAGCGCGTAGTGGGCCAGTTGCAGCACATCGGCCTCGTTCAGGCTGTAGCGGTTGCGCTGCTCCACCGGCACCTCGACGGTTTGCACCAGCTTGCCGCTGCGCGCCTTTTGCTCGGGCGTGGCAAACACCATCTGGATCAGCTTGGAGCCCAGGTTGCGCCGAATCACAGCCTGTTTGCCGGCTTGCAGCATCGGTTTGTGGACGTAGAACTCATCCGGGTTCACCGCCCCTTGCACCACCGTCTCGCCCAGCCCGTAGCTGCTGGTGATGAAGACCACGTCCTCGAAGCCCGATTCGGTGTCGATGGTGAACGCCACCCCGGCCGCGCCTAGGTCGGAGCGCACCATGCGCTGCACCCCGGCCGAGAGCGCCACTTCGGCGTGCGCAAAGCCCTTGTGCACGCGGTAGCTGATGGCGCGGTCGTTGTAGAGGCTGGCAAACACCTCTTTGATCTTGTGCAGCACGTCTTCGATGCCCTGCACGTTCAAAAAGGTTTCCTGCTGCCCGGCAAAGGAGGCGTCGGGCAGGTCTTCGGCGGTGGCCGAGGAGCGCACCGCGTAGCTGGCGCTGGCGCTGGTGCCGTTGAGCCGCTCGTAGGCGGAGCGAATGGCTTGCTCCAATGCCGGCGGCAGGGGCTGCGCCTCGACCATGGCACGGATTTCGGAGCCGCACTGCGCCAGCGCGCGCACGTCGTCGGTGTCGAGCGCGTCGAGCTTGGCCTGGATGCGCTGGTGCAGCCCGTCGGCGGCCAGAAACTGGCGAAACGCATGCGCGGTGGTGGCAAAACCGGTCGGCACGCGCACGCCTTGAGGCAGTTGCGAGATCATCTCGCCGAGGCTGGCGTTTTTGCCACCCACAGCTTCGACATCGGTCATTCTGAGTTGCTCGAACGGCACGACCAGATCGGTCGGGTCAAACAGTTGCGACATGGTGGAGGCTCCAAAGTTAAAAAATCGGCGATCCCGCTGCGGCTGCTGTGGCACAGCACGCAGCGCACCAGAGCCTGAAACCGCCACATCGTTGTGTTGTAGGGGCAGCGGCCGGGCCCGGCGCAAGTGGCGGGATAATGCGCTGATTGTAAAACCCGCACCCATTTAGCAGCCACACCGCAGCCTATCCCACCGCATGTCGCACCGCACCGCATTTTTTGTCTCCGACGGCACCGGCATCACCGCCGAAACCTTTGCCAAAGCCCTGCTGGCGCAGTTCGAGATCGAGCCGCGCCGGGTGCGCCTGCCCTTTATCGACGACGCCGACAAGGCGCACCACGCGCTGCGCCAGATCAACCACGCGGCCGAGGTCGATGGCCGCCGTCCGCTGGTGTTCACCACCGTGGTCAACCCCGAGGTGTTGCAGGTGCTGCACGGCCACTGCAAGGGCATGCTGATCGATATGTTTGGCACCTTCATCGCGCCGCTGGAACTGGAGCTGGGGATCAGGTCGAACCACCGCGTGGGGCGTTTTTCCGACGTGGCCAAGAGCCGCGAATACCACGACCGCATGGAGGCGATCAACTTCACGCTCGACCACGACGACGGCCAGACGGATCGGGACCTGGCGCAGTCGGATGTGATTTTGGTGGGGGTGAGCCGCAGCGGCAAGACGCCGACCTCGCTCTACCTGGCGCTGCAATTTGGCCTCAAGGCCAGCAACTACCCGCTGATCCCGGAAGATTTCGAGCGCCGCCAACTGCCGCCGCAGTTGCTGGCGCACAAGAAAAAGCTCTTTGGCCTGACCATCGAGCCGCAGCGCCTGAGCGAAATCCGACACGAGCGCCGCCCCAACTCGCGCTACGCCAGCCTGGAAAACTGCCGCTACGAAGTGGCCGAGGCCGAGGCCATGATGCGCCGCACCGGCATCCGCAGCCTCTCGACCACGAGCAAGTCGATCGAGGAAATCGCTACCCTGATCCGCCAAGAGCTGGATCTGTAAGCCGCCCCAGCCCCAAGCCCAGCCCGGCCCGCTCAGCGCACCGGCGGCCAGACGTGCAGCGGGGCGCGGTAAAAGTTCAGGATGCGGCGCACGTAGTCCTGCGTTTCGCGAAACGGCGGGATGCCGCCAAAACGGTCCACCGCCCCTTCGCCCGCGTTGTAGGCCGCTGCCGCCAGCGCCACGTCGCCATTGAAGCGCTGCAGCAGCCAGCGCAGGTACGCCAAGCCCCCGCGCACGTTTTGCTCCGCATTGAAGGGGTAGCGCACGCCAAAGCGCTCGGCGGTTTCGGGGATGAGCTGCATCAGACCCATGGCGTTTTTGGGCGAGATGGCGCTGGGGTTGAAGTTCGATTCGGCCCGCGCCACCGCCAGCGCGAAGCGGTAATCGACCTCGAAACGCGGCGCCAGGCGCTGGATCAGCTCGGCGTAGCGCTGGCGATCTGGCGGCAAGGCGTCGATAAAGCGCTGCACTACCTCGAAGGGCACCGCCGCCTCGGCCACCGGCGCTGCCGCTGGCGCAGACGGGAGTGCGAACTGCGGTGCTGCGCCGGTGAGCAGACAGTCGGGCACGGCGTCGGCAAAACCGGTCTGCGCCATGATCTGCGCCGCCTGCTCGTGCCCACCCTGCGCCGCCATGGCCAGCAGGGTGCGCCCTTCGAGCCGGCCTTGGGCGTCGATGCGTGCCAAAAACAGCCGCCCGAGACGGTACTGGGCCTCGGTGCTGCCAAAACGCGCCGCCGCACAGTAGCGCTCGGCCGCCAGCAGCACCTCGTTGCGCTGCTGCGCCTCGAAGCCCTGCTCGATCCAGCGCGACAGTTGCGGCGCTTCATCGGTCCAGGGCGGTGGCCCCAAGGGGGGTAGATCGGCCACGGTCGCCGCGAATGCACCGGGTTGCTGCGCCACCGCAGGCAAAGACGGCAGCGGGGCGAGCGCAGCGCCCAGCCACAGCAGCGCCAAAGCCACGCCACGGCGGCTGCGCATCATGGTGGGAACCTTGGCTGCAAGGGGGGCGCTGGGCATATACCTATCCCTTTTGTGTTGAGCCCTCATTGTCTCCCAATCCCGACCTGGCTGCTTCGTACTGATAAATATTTCAGTCAAGTGCCTGCAACATCTGAGTGGCTTTAAGATGCAGCTTTCTAGGGATTTACCGCACACCCCGCATGAACACAAGCACCGACCCCGCCCCTACCCGCAGCAGCGACGACTACGTCAGCCTCATCAGCACCCCGGTGCGCAGCCTGCTCAAGCGCGCACCCGTCACGCTGCCGCCCCAAACCACTATCATCGACGCGGCGCGGCTGATGCGCGAGCAGCGCATCTCATCGGTGCTGATCGTGCAAGACGGGGCTCTGTTTGGCCTCATCACCGACCGCGACCTGCGCAACCGCGTGCTGGCCGCCGGGCTCGACAGCGCGCGCCCGATTCTGGAAATCGCCACCTTGGCCCCACTCACGATCAGCGTGCAGCAGCATGCCTTCGATGCTTTGCTGCTGATGGCGCGCCACAACATCCACCACGTGCCGGTGCTCGACGGGCAGGCTGTGGTCGGCATGATCAGCAGCTCCGACCTGAGCGATCTCCAGAGCAATTCGGCGGTTTATCTGGCCGGCGCCATTTATAACCAAGACTCGGTCGAGGCGCTGGTGCAGACCAGTGCGCGCATCAAGCTGCTGCAGCAAAGCCTGGCCGCCGCCGAAGCCAGCGCCTACAGCACCGGCCACATCGTGAGCGCCATCACCGACGCCCTCACCGCGCGCTTGCTGCAACTGGGCGAATTGCAGTTCGGCCCGCCGCCCGTGGATTACGCCTGGGTAGCGGCCGGCTCGCAGGGGCGCAACGAGCAGACCGCCAAGTCCGACCAAGACAACTGCATGGTGCTCGACGACCGCTACCAGCCCGAGCGCCACGGGGAGTATTTCCGCCAACTGTCGCGCTTTGTGTGCGACGGGCTCGACGCCTGCGGCTACGTGCACTGCCCGGGCGAGATAATGGCCATGACCGACCAGTGGCGCCAGCCGCTGCAGCAGTGGCGCCAGTACTTTCACCGCTGGATCGAGCTGCCCGAGCCCGAGGCGCTGATGCTGACCGGGGTTTTTTTCGACCAGCGCTTCGTCTATGGCAAGCCCGAGCTCATCGACACCTTGCGCGCCGAGGTGGTGCAGCGCACCCGGGGCAACAAGTCCTTTCTGGTGAACCTAGCCGGCAGCGCACTGCAGCGCCAGCCGCCGCTGAACTGGCTCGGCAACATCAGCCTCATCAAGGGTGGGGTGCACGAGGGCTGCGTGGACCTAAAGATGCAGGGCATTGTCCCGATCACCGAGATGGCGCGCTTTTACGCGCTGGCAGCTGGCTCGGCGGCCGTGAACACGCGCGACCGGCTGGCCATCGCCGCCGACAGCGGGGCCATTGCACCCGAGCGGGTGCGCGACCTGATCGACGCGCACGAGCTCTTGGGCACGCTGCGGCTGCAGCACCAGGCGCAGCGCATGTCGGAAGGCCACGCCGCCGACAACTACCTGCGCCCCGACGAGCTCTCCAACCTCGAACGCGGGCACCTGAAAAACGCCTTCGCCGTGGTGAAAAGCGTGCAGGGTTCGCTGGCGCGGCTGTACCCGGTCAACCAGCTCTAATAACAACGCAGCCGCCCACAGCAGCGCCAGCGCCGACCGCCTAAGTGCAAAGGTCCGCGGCCAAGAAAAAACCCGCCTTGCGGCGGGTTTTCTCGTTCAGACTAAAGCGCTTTAGTTGCGATGCGCCATGGCCATGAACTCGCGGACATTGCCCGTGCTCTTGGTCATCAGGCTCACCACGATGATCGTCAGCAGGGCCGACGGTACGCCGTAGAGCGCCGGGTTGCCCAGCACGCGAATGCCCATGATATCGGGCACAGCGGCGAAGCGGGCGAAGGTGAAGACCAGCGACACCACCAAGCCAACCAGCAGACCGGCGATCACGCCTTCTTTGGTCAGGCCCTTCCACCACACCGACAGGATCAGCACCGGGGCAAAGGTGGAGGCAGCGATACCGAAGCACATGGCCACCAGAATGGCGACGTTCTGGTCTTTGAGCCAGATCGAAGCCACCAAGGCGATCACGGTCAGCACCACGGCACCCATTTTGGCGAACGCAACGCGCTCCCGGTCGGTGCTATTGGGGCGCAGCACGCCAGCATAGACGTCGTGCGACAGGCTGGTGGTCATCGAGATCAGCAGGCCCACCGACGTGCTCAGCATGGCCGCCATGGCACCCGCTGCGATCAGGCCCAGCACCACCTCGCCGCCCATGGCCTGGCCGAGCATGGGGATGGCCATGTTGGTGGCTTGACCGCGCTGGCCGGCTTGCAACATCTCGATCAGCGCCGGGTAGAGGATCATCATGGTGGCAAAGCCGACGAACAGCACCGCGATGTAGAACACCGCCAGCCCGATGATGGTGATCTCGGCACCCTTCTTGGCGTCTTTGGCGTCTTTCACGGTGTAGAAGCGGATCAGGATGTGCGGCAGACCGGCCACACCCAGCAGCAGACCGAGCACCAGGCTGACTTGGTTCCAGACGTCGGGCGTAGCCACACCCGGTGTGAGGGCGTTGGGCAGGTTGGCAAAGCCAGCGCGCACCGCTTCGGCCAGCACGAACGGGCCGTAAGCACCTTCGGGGGTGGGCGGCACCACGACTTGCGCCATCACCCCTGCGGCTGCAGTGGGCGGCACGGTTTCCATGGCCTGGCTGATGATGGCAAAGGGGTTGCCGCCAAAGTACATGACGGTTGCCAGCACAAACAGCAACAGCATCGCCGCCAGCAGGATCACACCTTGGATGGCCTGGTTGTAGGTCGTGCCCATCATGCCGCCGAGCACCACCATCAGGCCCATGATGAACGCCGAAACGAACACCGTGATCATGAAGTCCCAACCCAGCAAGAGGTTGAACAAATGGCCGGCCCCGACGATCTGCGGCACCAGGTAGAGCGTGCCGATGACCACCGTGGTGAACATCGCCAGGAACTTGAGGCTGCGGCCGCCAAAGCGCCCGACCAGCACGTCTCCGACGGTGAACTTGCCCGAGCTTTTCAGCGGGCCCGCCAGTGCGACCAGCACAAAAATCCAGGCGCCAAAGAAGCCGATGGCGATCCACCAGCTATCGACACCGACCAGCGCAATGGCACCGGCCACACCCAAGAAGCTGGCGGCCGAGCAGTAGTCGCCAAACATGGCCCAGCCGTTGAGGCGCGGGGAAATTTTGCCGCCGGCCACGTAGAAATCGGTCGTGGTGCTGGTTTGCTTTTTGCCCCACCAACTGATGTAGATCACCACAATCAGGCTGACGACCAGAATCGCAAAAGCAATCGGGTTTTCGAAGTTCATGACTTACCCCCTTTGTCCTGGTTCAGGCACATGCGCGTCACCACCAGGCCCACGATGAACACCAGCGTGGCGGTGTAGAGCGCCAGCGGCAAGCCGAGGATTTCGATCTGGCCGATATTTTTGAAGTCGCGCGTGGCGATCACGGCGGCCACGAAATACGTGACACAAAAGATGGCCAACAGGCCGATGGCCGCGCCAAGCTTGCGCTTGATCAGGCCCTCGTCGTACACGACGCCGGGCGGCGCCGCGTCTTTCGTACTGGGGTTTGTCATGAAGGGGTTCCTTTCTGGATCAGCCCGGGATGGGTCGAATCACACCTGAAACGGCGGCTTGCGCCACCGCGCCAGAACGCTGCCGCACAAGGCCAAGCAACGCTCAGGCAGGGACTGTCGAACCCGATACTTACAGCCAGCTTATGCCGACCGGCCTAGTTCCATAGACCTAGGGTATGTCCTGGGAAAAACGTGCAAGCTGCCAAAGTCAGCGCTTGAGCGCGGCCATGTATCGGCTTGCGGAAATGCGCTCGGGTTGGGCCCATAGAGCCAGAGGCAGGCCCGGATGACACCGGCATGGCAAAGCCAGACCACATCGCCGTGCCCGCCCGCCGCCTGCTCCAGCAGCGCGGCCTGCACGCGCTGCAGCAGTTGCCGCACCGATTCGCCACCGCCCACGCGCGCGTCGGCAAAATCATGCACCCAGGCCGCCACGGCGGCCGCGCCGATGTCGTCCCAGCGCCGCCCTTCCCAAGCCCCGAAATCGAGCTCGTCGAGCCGGGCGTCGGGGCCGCCAGGCTGCAAGTCGGGGCGCAAGGCTTGCAGTTCGTGCGCCAGCAGTCGGGTGCGCTGGCGCGTGCTGCTGCACAGCCGCGCTCCGTGCGGCAACTGGCGGGCCAGACTGCGAGCCAGTTCCTTGGTGTCCAGCGGGTCGGCTGGCCAGTCGAGGCGGCCGTAGCAGTAGGCACTCGGCGCCTGCGCACGGGCCGCATGATGGCCCGCAGCGGGACCGGACTGGGTGGCATCATCCGACCCCGGACAGAGCATGGGCGTAGGTGCCACCGCGGCCCACGGCCCCGGCTCGACCGGGCGCAGCACCGGGGCATGGCGCACCAGCCACAGCCTGCCCTGCACACCAGAGACCGGCGCGGATGCGGATGCGGATGCAATCGTGTGCGCGGCTTGCGGGGCCGGGTGGACCGGGTATGGCTTCATGCAGCAGCCCCACTCAGCCGGCCGCACCCGGCCACTGCAGCGCCACCCCCAGCAGCAGCCCCAAGGCGGCGGCTTGCTGCAGCGCACCCAGCCCGTCACCGGTGTAACCGCCCAGGCGGCGCAGCAGCCAGCGCCCCATCCAGGCCGCGCCCAGCAAGGCACCCAGCAGGCCAGCGAGCAAATCAGCGCCCGACACCCACCACAGCCCCGGTGCCGCGAGCAGCGCCGCCAAGGCCAGCGCCCAGATCAGCCCACGCCCCGAGATGCCATCGGCCAGCGGCTTCGATTTGGCACCGGCCAGATCGCCCACATGATGATGCCGGTGCAGCATCCACAGCGGAGCGCAGCGCGACAGCGTATGCGCCCACACCAGCGCCACCAGCGCCAGCGCCAGATCGGTTTGCAGCAAAGTGGCCAGCAGGGCGCCTTGGGCCAGCAGCGCCACCCCCAGCGCCAGCGCCCCGTAGCTGCCGATGCGCGAATCTTTCATGATCACGAGCGCGCGCTCGCGCTCGGGCGAACCGCCCAGGCCGTCAAAGGTGTCGGCCAAGCCGTCTTCGTGGAAAGCCCCGGTGAGCAGCAGACCACTGGCAAGCGCCACCACGGCCGCCACCCAGGCGGCGGCCGGCACGGTGGGCAGCAGCCACCACACCGCCCCCATGGCAGCCGCAGCGAGCAAGCCCACCAGCGCCCCCACCAACGGAAAGTACGGCGCCGATTCGCGCAGCAAACGCGGGCTGTAGCCGACCCAGGCAGCCAAGCGGCCCGTGACCGGGATGCGGGTCAAGAATTGCAGCGCCAGCAAGAAGCGGCGCAGGACGTTGGCCATGGGTTCAACTCCTATGGGCGGGCCTTGGGCGGGCAAGCGGCGTGGCGGACGGTGGGTGGGTTGGATCGGGCGTGGTTCATTGGGCCACCGACTGGCTCACCCCAGCAGACTCGAAGCTGGCCATCTGCTCCAGCAGCGCGCAGGCCGAGACCAGCAGCGGCCAGGCCAGCGCCGCACCCGATCCTTCGCCCAGCCGCAAACCGAGGTGCAGCAGCGGCTCGGCCCGCAGCAGCTCCAGCAGCCGCGCATGGCCGCGCTCGGCCCCGCAGTGGGCAAAGACGCAGCGCTGCAACAGCGCTGGCTGCAAGCGCGCCGCCACCAGCACCGCGGCCCCGGTGATGAAGCCATCGACCACGATCACGCGCCGCTGCGCCGCCGCCTCCAGCACCGCCCCCACCAGGGCGGCGATCTCGAAGCCGCCCAAGGCCGCCAGCGCATCCAGCGGTTCTTGCGCCCGCGCGTGCAATTGCAGCACCGCGCGCAGCACGGCGGTCTTGCGCTGCACCCCGGCGGCATCGAGCCCGGTACCAGCGCCAGTGCAGTCTTCGATTGGCAAGCCGCCCAGGCGCGCCAGCAGCAGCGCGGCGGCCGAGGTGTTGCCTATGCCCATCTCGCCCAGCAGCAGCGCGTTGCCGGGCAGGCTGCGCACCACAGCGGCCCCGTGCCCCAGCGCGGCCTGGCACTGCGCCGCGCTCATGGCGGGCTGCAGGCTGGCGTCGGCGCTGCCGTGCGCCACCTTGCAAGCGCGCAAAGCCGGATGCGCCGGCAGCTCGGCGCGCACGCCGCAGTCGAGCACCGTCAACGCCAGCCCATGCTGGCGCGCCAGCACGTTCACCGCCGCGCCCCCGGCCAGAAAGTTGAGCACCATCTGCGCCGTGACCTCGCTCGGGTAGGCCGACACGCCCTGCGCCGCCAGCCCGTGGTCGGCGGCGCACACCAGCAACTGGGGCTGCTGCAACTGCGGCGCCTCGGTGCCCAAGATCAGCCCCAGGCGCAGCGCCAGCGCCTCGATTTGCCCCAGCGAACCCAAGGGCTTGGTCTTGCCGTCGAGGCGCTGTTGCAGGCGCGCGCGCAGCGCGGCGGGGTTGAGGGCCTCGAGGTCGGCCAGTTCGGGCGGGGTCCAGTTCATGGGGGCTTTCGGAATGTGCGGCAAAAAAAGTTCAGGGCTCCAGCAGCGCCGCCAGCGCGCCGGGCTCGAAATGGGCCGCCACATGGTCGGCCAAGCGATCAAACACCTGATCGGGCAGCGGCACCGCCGCCCCAAACAGGGCTTGCAACACGGCAGGCTGCTCAAACAAGCCATGCAGATACAGCCCCAGCACATTGCCGGCCGCGTTGCACCAGCCCAGCGCCTGGCCGCTGACACCGTGGTGCAGGGCCGGCAGCAGCGGCTGGCCGACCGCCTCCAGCGCCGCGTGGGGCTGGGTCTGGCCGTGGTGGATTTCATAGCCTTGCACCTGCAGCCCTTGCAAGGCAGCCCACGGCCCCTGCGCCAGCGCGGGGCTGGCAAACACCGCCTCGGTGGGCGTGACGGTTTTGTGGCGCGCAAACTGCGTCACCAGCGGCAGCAGGCCGAGTCCGGCGGCGTTGCCGTCGATGCCGTGCGCATCCAGCAGCGCCTCGCCCAGCATTTGCAGGCCGCCGCACAGGCCCAGCACCGCCCCGCCGCGCGCCGCGTGCTGCGCCAGCGCCCAATCCAGCCCTTGCGTGCGCAACCAGGCCAAGTCGGCTGCGGTTTGTTTGCTGCCGGGCAGGATGATCCAGTCTGCTGCGGCCAGATCGGCCGGCTGGCGCGCCCACAGCAGCCGCAGACCGGGCACCTGGCACAGCGGCTGGAACTCGTCGAGGTTGCTGATGTGCGGCCCGGCTAGGATGGCCACCGTCAGGCGCAACGGCCCCGCCGCCTGGCCCGCAGCCGGCCCGTACCAGCCGTCTTCTTCGGGCAGCCCATGCTGGCGCAGCAGGGGGATGGTCGCCAGCGTGGGCACGCCGGTGAGCTGCTGCAACTGCTGCGGCCCCGGTGCCAGCAGACTGGGGTCACCGCGGAAGCGGTTGAGCACAAAACCGCGCAGCAAGGCCCGCTCGGCCTCGGGCAGCAGCGCCCAGGTGCCGTACAGGTGCGCAAAAGCGCCGCCGCGGTCGATGTCGCTCACCAGCAGGCAGCGCGCCCGGGTGTGCCGCGCCACGCGCAGGTTCACGATGTCGCTGTCCATCAGGTTGATTTCGGCCGGGGAACCCGCCCCTTCGATCACGACCAGATCGTGCGCCGCGCGCAGTTCGTCCAAGGCCTGCGCCACCGTCGGCCACAAGCGCTGGCTGCGCTCGCGCCAAGGCATGGCGCCCAGTTCCGCGCTGACTTGGCCCAGCAGCACCACCTGCGAGCGGGTGTCGGCCTCGGGCTTGAGCAGCACCGGGTTCATGCGCACCTCGGGCCGCACCCCGGCCGCCAGCGCCTGAAAATACTGCGCGCTGCCGATCTCGCCCCAGCCGCCCCCCGGTGTTGCCACCACGCGCGCGTTGTTGCTCATGTTCTGCGCCTTGAACGGGGCCACTTTGAGCCCTAAGCGGGCATAGTGACGGCACAAGGCGGTGGCAATCCAGCTCTTGCCAGCCCCGCTGCTGGTGCCCAGCACCATGATGCAGGGGGCGCTCATGAGGAGGTCTCCATGCTGCTCAGACTATCCAGTGCCCGCAGCAAAGCCTGCACAGCCTCATCGTTCTGTGCACTCAAACGCCACCAACCGGGCCAGCCGAATGAGCTGGCATCGCGCAACTTGATTCCCCGCGCCCGCAGTTGTGGTGCCGGCAGCGGCGCCGGCGGCTGGGCACAAAAGAAGGGGGTATGGCTGGGCAAACAGCGCCAGCCCCGGCGCTCCAGACCTTGCAAAAGGCGCTCCTTGCACCGTTGCAGCTCGGGCAGGCACCCTTGCACCCATGCCTGCACCTGCGGTCGGCACCACTGCTGCAGCATGGCCACCCCATGGCTGCCCACCGGCCAAGAGGCCGCCAAGGATTCCAGTTCCCGACGCATGGGGGCTTGCGCTGGCGGCGCAATCGCGTAGGCAGCGCGGACCCCGGTCAGGCCCAGGGCTTTGTTGGGTGACCAGATCTGCCAGCAACGCTGGCGCTGTTCGGGTGTCAAGGCGGGCACCCCATCGAGCCTGAGCGGCACGTAGGCGCAGTCCAACGCCACCACGGCGCGGGCGTTGCCCAGCAGCGCGGCAACCACCTCGGGGCTTTCGTTTTGCCCCAATGGACTGCTGGGTTCGCACAGCCATGCCAGCCTAGCCTGAAGGGGGTCATCGGTCTGCTCCAAGCCCCATGCGCTCGCCGCCTGGGCGTAGTCGCCGTAGGCGTGGCGCGGCCACCAGACTTTAAGCTGCCCCCGTTGCCGCGCCCAAGCCGACAGGCGCTGCACCCATTCGCTGGCACTGGTGCCCAACAAAATGCGCTCGGGTTCGACCCCGTGCAAACCAGCCAAGGCGCGGCTCAGCGCCGTGTAGGCAGGGTCCGGGTAGCGGCGGGGGTCGGCTTGTCGCACCGCAGCCTCAACGTCTGGGCATGGACCGCAGGCGTTGGCGTTGGATGAAAAGTCCCATTGGGCAACACCTTGGTCGTCGGTGCCGCCGTGTACCCGCCCATCCCAGGTGCTCATGCTCCCGCCCCTTGTCGCAACGCGGCAACGCATGCCGCTGCAGCCGCAAGCAGGCCAGCAGCCAGCCATAGGGTGTGGCTGCACAAAACGATGGCCCGTTGGGTGCAGCTCGGGGTGGGTGCAGCGGCATGTTCATTGAGCGCGTACACGCCAGGCTTGCACAAGCGCACGTTCAAAGCCAGCGCCAAAGCGCCCATGGGCCAGCCCCCGTTGGGCGAGGGGGTGCGGCGGGCCTGTTGCGGCAGCGCCCGCACGCGCCGCACCGAGCCCCAGCCCAGCAACAGCACCCCGGTCAGGCGGGCGGGCAGCCACGACAACACATCGTCTGCCCGTGCGGCCCAATGGCCAGCCCACGTCCAGATGCGACCGTTGCGCTCGCCCCGGTAGCCCCACATGGCGTCAGCGGTGTTGGCCCAGCGGTACAACGCAGCGCCGGGCAAGCCGGCCACGGCAAACCAGAACAGGGGGGCCACCACAGAATCGTTGAGGTTTTCTGACAACGAGGACAAGGCCGCTTGGCGCACAGCGGCTTCATCCAGCGACGACACCTCGCGGCTGACGAGCCGCGACAGTTGCGCCTGCCCGGCCTGCAGCGACACGGCCAAGGCGGTCTCCACCTGCTGCACCTCTTGGTGCAACATGCGCCATGCCAGCAAGGGTTTGAGCAACAACCCCAGCAGCACGGCCTGCAGCCAGAGCGGCACAAAAGCCACCAGACCTGCCAGCAGCGCGGCACCACCCGCCACCACCACGGCCCCCACCATCCAGCCCAGAGCGCCGCGGCCCCATGGACCCCAGCGCTGCTCGGCCCCTACATGGGCTGGCGGCGCTGCCCAGCGGCCCAGCCACGCCAAGGCCTGCCCCATGGCCGCTACCGGATGCCAGCGCAGCGGCGGCTCACCCAGCCAGCGGTCTGCCAGCAGGGCCACCCCTATCGCCACCCCCGGACTGAGAATGGCTATCCAAGCGGGAGCAAGGTCTTGCATCTCAGCCCTCAGTCTTCAATGCCACGCTGCGCCGGCACCCCGGCCTGGAAGGCGTGTTTGATCAAGGTCATTTCGGTCACGGTATCGGCCAGTTCGATGATTTCTGGCGGACAGCGGCGACCGGTCAGGCAGACGTGCACGTCGCGCGGGCGCTCGCGCAGGGTTTGCAGCACATCGTCCAGCGGCAACCAGCCGTAAATGAGCGGGTAGGTGATTTCGTCGAGCACCAGCAAAAAATGCTGCCCATCCAGTATGGCCGCCCTGGCGCGCTGCCAGCCATCGCGAGCCAGTTGCGCAGAATGGTCCAAATCCTTGCTTTTCCAACTGAAACCATCGCCCAGGCCTTCAATGGGCAGGCCCATCTGCTCAAACATGCGGTGCTCGCCAAAACGTGCGCTGGGAACCTTCATGAACTGGAAAATCCGCACCTGCTTGCCGTGCACATGGGTGCGCCCAAAGGCACGCAATGCCAGCCCAAAGGCTGCCGTGCTCTTGCCCTTGCCGTCGCCGGTGTGAACGATCACGAGCCCGCGCCGCTCGCCCTCGGGCTTTTCGTAACGCTTTTCGGTGGGGGGCGATTCAATCTGCATGGGCTATCCTGATCAGTGGGGCAATGCCACCCAGCGCCCATCGAGGGCATGGATGCGCAGGCGGTGCTCAAACACCTTTGAGATCGCCGCGTGGGCGTCGGGATGGTTCACTGGCCCCTGATACGTGATGCCGCCCTCGCGCATAACGATCACGTCATCGGCCATGAGGGCCATGGAAATTTCGTGCAGCACACTGACCACGGTGCGGCCCTGCGCCACCAGCTCGCGCACCAAGGCCAGCCAGTCCGCCTGGTGCGGCGGATCCAGGCTCGTCAGGGGCTCATCCATCAGCAGCACCTGGGCCTGCACCGCCAGCAGCCGGGCCAGCAACACGCGCTGGCGCTCGCCGCCCGACAAGGCACCAAAGGCACGGTCGCGCCAGTCCCAGGCATGGGTCTGGCGCAAGGCAGCCTCTACCACGGCATGGTCGACCGCGCTCGGCGCGGCCAGCCAGCCTTGGTGCGGCAGGCGCCCCAGCATGGCTACGTCGCGCACGCTCAGGTCGTCGGCCCCCATGTCAGATGCCCCCCCTTGCGCCAGCCACGCCAGCGCTCGGGCCCGTTCGCGCTGCGACCAGTCTTGTATAGGCCGGCCCTGCAACTCCACCCGCCCCTGAAAAGGTACCAGGCCGGCCAGCGCACGCAAGAGGGTCGATTTGCCGGCGCCGTTGGGGCCCACGATGCTGGTCCAGCGGCCACCATGAACCGCCACCTGCACGCGCTGCAACACCCGACGCGGCTGGCGTGCCGGGCCAAGCTGAACGCAGAGCTCGTGCGCCGCCAGCATGGCGGGTGCGGGGCAGGTGCTCATGCCATCTTCCGGTGCATCAACCACAGCAGATAGCCTCCGCCCAGCACCGCCGTGAGCACCCCGACCGGGATTTCCTGCGGGGCCAGCAAACCGCGCGCCAGCAGATCGGCCGCCAGCAGCAGCAAGCCGCCCATCAGGCTAGACAGCCACACCAGCCGGGCGTGGGTCGTCTTGACCACGGCGCGCACCAGATGCGGCGCCGCCAAGCCCACAAAGGCGATCAGCCCGGTCTGCGCCACGGCCGCGCCGGTGGCCAGCGCAATCACGGCCACCAGCGCCGCCCGCAGCGGCCCCAGCGGCAAGCCCAGGCTCTGCGCCGTGGCTTCGCCCAGGCTCAGCCCGTCGAGCACTTTGGCCAGCGCCCACGCCGCCGCCACGCAAACCGCCCCCACCGAGGCCATGATGATCCACGAAGACCAGCCCACAAAGCCCGTGGAGCCGAGCATGAACGCCTGCATGGCTTGCAGCACAGCGGGCTCCATGAGGGTGACCAGTGCGGTGAGTGCGCCCAGCACCATGCCCACCACAACGCCGGCCAGCAACAGCCGAAACGTGTGCTGCACCCCGCGCGCCAGCGCCAGCGTGAGCAGCACCGCAGCAACCGCCCCCACAAAAGCCGCGCCCGTCAGGCCCAAGCGCACCACCCAAGCCGCCGCAAAGGGCGACACCCCCAAGCCCACCAGCGTCACCGCCACGGCGAGCGACGCACCCGCCGCGCTGCCCAGCAAAAACGGATCGGCCAGTGGATTGCGAAACAGGCCCTGGGCCACCGCTCCTGCTAATCCCAGCAGCGCCCCTGCCGCCCAAGCGCCGAGCGTGCGCGGGGCCCGGATGTCCCACACAATCTGCGCCGCCACCGGGTCGGCCAGCATGGTCCAAACCGGCTCCACGCCGGTGCTTCCCACCCCCAAGCCCAGCAGCACCAGCACGGCGGCCGCGCCCATCAACACCCAAGCCAGCCAGGCGCTGCGGCTTTGATCCGCCGTGGCGTGCACGGCAGCGCCCGCCTTTGAGGGCGCGGCGGCTTGGGTGGATGCGGCCTGGGTCATCACGGCTGGGCGTAGCGCCGCAGACAATCGGCCAACAGGCGCGCGCCTTCGGCCATGCGCGGCCCCGGGCGAATGATGGTATCGGCCTCTTGGTTGCTGAACACACACATCTGGCCCCGACTCACCGCCCGGATGCGCGACCAACCCGGCCGGTCGGTCAGGCCGGCAAAGTTGCGATCGCCCACCATGATCACGTCGGGGTTGGCGCGCACCACAAACTCGGGGTTTAATTTCGGAAACGGCCCCAATTCAGCCGGCACAATATTCTGCGCCCCCAGCCGTGTCAGCGTCTCGCCGATGAACGATGAAGCCCCGGCTGCAAAAGGCGCGCGGTTTACCTCAAAGTACACCCGCGTCTGGCGCACCCCAGCCGGCAGCGACTGCGCCGCCGCCTGCACCCCCGCGTCGATCTGGTGCCACAGGCGCTGCGCATCCCCCGGCGGCAACCCCAGCACCCGCGCCACCGTGCCCAGCACCCGCTGCACGTCGGCATGGGTTTTGGGCTCCAGCGCCACCACCTTCAGGCCCAGCGCCTCCAGCCGCTCGCTGCCCCGGCTGGAAGTGGCCACCAGCACCACATCGGGCCGCAGGGCAACGATGGCCTCGATATTCGGGTCGATCCCGCCCCCCACTTGGGGCAGCGCCTGCACCGCTGCGGGCCAGTTGGAAAAACGGTCCACCCCCACCAGGCGCTGGCACTGCTGCAGTGCGCACACGGTTTCGGTGAGCGAGGGCAGGATCGAAACCACCCGCTGCGGCGGCGCGGGCAGCAGCACCGTGCGGCCGCGGTCGTCCGTGACCTGGATGGGCTGCGCCTGCGCCTGGACCAGCCCAGCCATGAGCACGATGGCCCACCACCACACCCACCGGAAAGATAAACGCAACGCCGTAGCCATCAATCCCCGCCTTTCACCCGCAACGGGCAGCCCGCCACCATTAAGGTGACGCGATCCGCCCGCGCCGCCAGCGTCTGGTTCAGGCGCCCGAGTTCGTCCACAAAACCGCGCACCTCGGCCCCCAGTGGAATCACGCCCAGCCCGATTTCGTTGCCCACCAGCAGCACCGGCCCAGGCAGAGCGGCCAAGGTGTGGCACAGGTGCTCGATGGCCGCCTCGCTGTCGGCCAGTGGCGCCAGCCCCGGCGGCGGCATGAGCGCTTGCGTCAGCCACAGCGTGAGGCAGTCCACCAGCAGCAGCGTCTGCGGTGCGCTCTCGTGCTGCAGCGCCAGCGCCAACTCGCGCATCCGGCCCGGCCCCAGGCCCTGCCCGACTGCGCGCGTTTGCAGGCCCGGCACCCGCTGCGCCCGGTCATGCTGGTGGCGCTCGATGCGCTGGCGCATTTCCGCGTCGCCGGGCACGGCGGTGGCCAGCAGCAGCGCGCGCCGCCCCGGCGCACCCGCCAGCCACTGCTGCGCCCGCTGCTCGGCATGGCGCGACTTGCCGCTTTTTTGGCCGCCGAGGATGAGTTCCAAACGTGCCGTATCAGCCATATTGGATGCGCCACTGATTGATTAACCGATGCAACTGGGCCACTCCATCGGTCAGAGCCGCAGGGCCGGGTTGCAGGATGTCGGCCGACTTGATTTCGAACAGTTGCCCGTTGCGCACGGCCGGCAAGTCAGCCCAACCCGCACGAGCAGCCACCTTCTCGGCCCGAAATTTCTTGCCACACCACGAACCGATCACCATGTCGGGCACACGCCGCACGATCTCAGCCCCATCGGCAATGATGCGATCTTTGCCCAAGGGCTGCAATGCCAGCTCGGCAAACACATCTTGGCCGCCCGCCAGCGTCAGCAGTTCCGAGACCCAGCGGATGGCGCTGATGTGGGGCTCGTCCCATTCCTCGAAAAAAACCCTGGGGCGGCGCAAACCTGCGGCATCCTGCGCGGTGGCGGCCTGCGCAATCGCGTCGAGTTGGGCCTGCATGGCCTTGATGCGCTGCTGACCCTGCTCCACACAGCCCACCATCGCCGCCACTTGATACAGCACAGAAAAAATCCCGTCCACGCTGCGCTGGTTGAACACGGTCACCTGCACCCCGGCGCGGATCAGCGCTGCCGCAATGTCCGCCTGCAAGTCAGAAAAACCCAACACGCAGTCTGGCTCCAGCGCCAGGATTTTGTCGATCTTGGCACTCAGAAAAGCACTCACCTTGGGTTTTTCTTCCCGAGCGCGGCGCGGCCGCACCGTATAGCCGCTGATGCCGACGATGCGCGCCTCCTGTCCGAGCAGGTAGAGCCACTCCGTGGTTTCTTCAGTCAAGCAAACAATGCGCTGAGGGCCGGGCAGATTCATGCGGCCTCCGGCAGAAACAGGTGTGCTGCGGCCTTGGGTGACGACGCAAACCAGGCGTGAAAGTAACTGGCCTGCAAGGCACCACGGCGATAAACCGCCTCGGGCCGCCCAAAGCGCAGCGCAGGCTGGGTCTGTGCGGCTGGGAGGTGGACGGTGTCGACAGTTGAATAGTGGTAGCTGTGCCCGCGCAAGGTGCCATGGGGCGTATCCCACTGCTGCGACCCCAGCGCCGCCAAGCGTGGCTGCACGGTGACCTCTCCGGGCAACAAACCCCACATGGCGCAGCGCCGACCATCGTTGAGCGTCAATCCTTCGAACAGGGGCATCATGCCCCCACATTCCGCCCACAGCGGTTTGCCCGCAGCCAAATGGGCCGTCAAACCATGGCGGGTGCGCTGCAGGCGGGCCAGCGATTCGGCGTGCAGCTCCGGGTAGCCACCGGGCAACCAAACAGCGTCGCAAGGGGGTAGCGCATGGTCGGCCAAGGGCGAAAAGACCACAACCCGCGCACCCAAGGCGCCAAGCGTTGCCAAATTGGCGGGGTAAATGAAGCAAAAGGCCGCATCTTGAGCCACCGCAACTGTGCGACCAGCCAGCAGCTTCGGTATCTCGGGCGGCGCTGCGGCGGGCAGGTCAAAACGCACCGCCCAACGCTGCCACTCCACAAAATCCAATTGACCCAAAGGCGTTTGGGCCAAGGCATCGGCCATGGCATCCAGCCTTGCCATGGCGTCCGGCAACTCGGTGGCGGCTGCCAGGCCCAAGTGCCGCTCTGGCAGGGCAAAAGCCGCGTCCCCGCGCAATGCCCCGAGCCAGCCCGCATGGTGTGGCCCCTCAAGGTCAGCCCGCACTGAAGCCTGCAGCATCTGAGCATGGCCATCGCTGGTCACCCGGTTAGCCAAGGCGCCCGCCCACTTTAACCCGCCCTGATAGTGGCGCAAACCATGCACCAAGGCACCAAATGTCTGAGCCATGGCCGAGGCATCCACCACCGCCAGCACGGGAACGCCCAGCATCTGAGCCAAATCAGCCGCGCTGGGCTCGCCGTCGAACAGACCCATCACTCCCTCGATCAAAATCACCTCATTGCTCTCGGAGGCATGGCAAAGCCGTGTGCGCAGATCGGCCTCGCCATTTATCCACAGATCCAAATTGTCCACTGGCTGCCCGCTGGCCAGTGCCAGCCATTGGGGATCGAGGAAATCAGGGCCGCACTTGAATACCTGCACCCGCCGCCCGGCCCGCGCATGCAAACGCGCCAAGCCGCAGGCGACACTGGTCTTGCCCTGCCCCGACGCCGGGGCAGCAATCAAAAGAGCGGGACAGGTGGCCACCGGCTTTCAGCGCTGCGGCTGCCATGTTAGGCTGGCAAAAAGCGCGCGGCCGGGCTGGTTGAAGCCCAGCGCGGTTTCATAGCGCTTGTCGCCCACGTTGTTCAGGCGCAGTTGCAGCCGCCAGTCGCTAGACAACTGGTGCTCGGCGCTAAGGTCCAACTTGCCGTAGCCCGGCAGACGTTGGGTGTTGGCGGCGTCGTCGAAGCGCTCGCCCACCAACAGGGCGTGGGCCCCCAACCACCAGGCGTCGCCCCAGGCCCGCTCCACGCTCAGAGCCAATTGCTGCTCGGCGCGGCGCGGCAGTTGACGATCGAAGTTGGCCCCCGGGGTGCGGTTGCGCGCCTCCAGCAACTCCAGGTCGGTGCGCCAGCGCCAGTCATCTGCGCTGCCTTGCCAGACCAGGTTCCAGCCGTCGATCTGCACCCGGGGCACGTTGGCCACCGTCGGCGCGGCGGTGATGAAGCCGCGGATGCGCTGCTCGAAACGGGTCAGTTGCAGCGACTGCTGGCCGAATTCGTAACTCAGCCCGATCTCACTGGAGCGGCCGCGTTCGGGTTGGGTGCTGGGGTTGCCAAACCCGGGCCAATACAATTGGTTGAAACTGGGGACCTTAAAACTGGTGCCGTGCGCGGCACGCATGCGCCAGCCTTCGGCAAATTCAAACGCATAGGCGAGCGAGCCGGTGCTGGCCGAGCCAAACTGCGAGTTGTCATCTTGCCGAGCACTGGCCTGCCAGGCGTGCGGCCCAGCGCTGCCTTGCAGACCGACGAACACGCCCTCGATGCGGCGCTCGCGCACCGTGTAGGCGACACTGCTGTTGACCTGCTCGCGGGTATGTTCCGCACCCAAGGTCAGGGTGCCAAGGCCAGTCGGCTGATCGTGCTGCAGCGTCCACTGGCGGCGCCGGGTGTCGATGTGCGAGGCGTTGGTAGCCGACATGAAGTTGCGTGTCAGGTCGTCGGCGCGGTTCAAGCGCAGTTGGGTGCGCGCCCCGGCAGCCCAGGTGCGCTCTAGCCCAAGCCCGAGCACGCGCGTGGTCGTCAAACCCCGCACCGCAAAGGCGCCGGAGCCCGAATCGAAGGCGTTGTCGCCACTGGCCAGCAGCCCGTTGGCTGACAAGGCCCAGCCCGGAGCCAACGCCAGCCGCACGCTTGCATCCAACGCATCTTGCTCGAAACCATCGGCGTCTGGGTGGTGCAAACCGAAGGGTACGGCCGGATTGGTGGCCGAAAACCCGCTCTCGCGCAGGCTCGAAACGCCGAAGCGGTAGCTCAAGCCACCCTGCCCGCCAGCCACGCCCAGCGCCACGCTGCGCCGCCCGTATGCGCCCAAACCCAGTTCGGCGTGGGGATGGAACCCTTCCTGGCCACGGCGGGGAAAAA